>Ga0181530_10000769_pt1 | contig 41492 bp, 39 predicted proteins | sample PEATcosm2014_Bin_42_FD_119769 | JGI IMG/M metagenome (GOLD analysis project Ga0181530, IMG submission 119769) | Peatland microbial communities from MTU Mesocosm Facility, Houghton, MI, USA - PEATcosm2014_Bin10_60_metaG | ecosystem: Environmental > Terrestrial > Soil > Wetlands > Peat | place...
ATCGACAACGCGGTCCAGGCTCTCGGTGAGACGGCGTTAGGCTCCGTCAAATCGACGATCACGGTGCGCAGCTCGGTTTGCGACCAGGGATTGGAGCTGGCGGTCTGCGATACCGGGCCGGGGATTGCCCGCGAAAACATCGCGCGGATCTTCGAGCCGTTGTTCAGCACCAAGAGTTTCGGCACCGGGCTCGGCCTGGCCGCGGTGAAGCAGATCGTCGGTCAGCACGGCGGTGCGATCGATGTCGACAGCGAGCTCGGCCACGGTACCTCGATCACCATTCGCCTGCCGCTCGAGCACGAGATGCGGGTGGCGGCATGATTTCCGTCGATACATCGCGCGCGGTGTTGATCGTCGAGGATGACGGTGATTTCGCCGAGTCGCTCGCCGATCTGCTGGAGCCGCGCGGCTATACCTCGGTTCTCGCTTGCACCCCCGAGGCGGCGATCGCGGCGCTGCGCGGCACCCCCGGTGGCCGCCCGCCGCCGCCCGTGGCGCTGATCGATTTGCGGCTCGGCACCAGTTCGGGGATCGAGCTTCTGGCGCGGCTGCGCACCGAGCGTCCGGAACTGATCGGCGTGCTGATGACCGCCGAGCTCGACACCCACACCGCGATCGCCGCGCTGCGCCGCGGCGCCTACGACTATTTCGACAAGTCGGTCGATCCGCAGTCGCTGTTCGCGGTGCTCGACCGCTGTTTCGATCGCGTCGACCTCCTGCGCGACCGCGAGGCGGCGTATGAGGCGTTGCGCGTGGCAAAGGACGAGGCCGAGGCGGCGAACCAGGCCAAGTCGGGTTTCCTCGCGACGATGAGCCACGAGCTGCGCACGCCATTGAACGCGATCATTGGCTTTTCCGAGATGATGCTGCGCGAGGTGCTGGGTTCGCTCGGCAACGAACAGTACCGCGCCTATGTCGGCGATATCCACGCCAGCGGCACGCATCTCTTGCAGATCATCAATGACATCCTCGATCTGTCCAAGGCCGAGGCCGGCAAGATCGAGCTGTCGGAAGATGTCTTCGATCTGCGCGACATCATGCGTTCGGTCACCCAGCTGACCGCGGGGCGCGTCCATGAAGCCGAGCTTTCGCAGGAGGTCGATTTTCCGGGCGATCTCCCGCCGATCCGCGGCGACGAGCGCAAGACAAAGCAGGTCCTGCTCAACCTCGTCACCAACTCGCTCAAGTTCACCCCGACCGGCGGCCGGATTACCGTCAGCGCGCGGTTCGACCCCGAAGACGGCCTGGCGGTGACCGTGGCCGATACCGGGATCGGCATCCCCGAGGAAGATCTCGAACGCGTGATGAAACCGTTCGAGCAGGTCGATTCCTCGCTCAGCCGTCAGCACCAGGGGACCGGGCTTGGGCTGCCGCTGGTCAAGGCGATCATGGAAATGCATGGCGGCCGGATGCGGCTCAAGAGCACGCTCGGCGCCGGCACCGCGGTAACCGTCGTGTTTCCGCCCGAGCGCGCGATCCTCGACCCGGTCACCGTCCTCCCGCGCAACGCGGCCTAATTTCTTCCCCATTTCTGCCGCCAGCTCGGGAACCCGCCGAGCGGCGCGGCGGCCGTCACCGCGCGCATCACCGCCCGCGCCAGGCAATCGGCCGCGGCCGAGCCGATCCGCAGCAGCGTCTCCGCGTTAACCGGTGCGCCGCTGCCGGTGGACAGGGCAAACACCGTATCGCCGTCGAACGGCGTATGCGCCGGACGGATCGCCCGCGCCAGCCCGTCCTGCGCCATGATCGCCAGGCGAAGACAGCTGCTTTTGTCGAGCGGCGCGTCGGTGGCGACGACCGCGATCGTCGTGTTGGCCCCAGTGACGGCTCCGGCGCAGGCGGAAAAATCGTCGAGATCGAGCGCGGTATCGGGGATTGCGGGCTGCGGATCGATCTCTCCGGCAAGCGCCAGCTCGGCCGCCCACAGCCGGCCGCAATCCGGCCGCACCACCGCACCCCAGCTGTTGACCGCGACCAGGGCGCCGACCGTCGCGCCATCAGCCAGGCGCAGCGACGCGCTGCCGAGCCCGCCCTTGAGCCGTCCCGCCTTGGCGCCGCGCCCGGCGCCGGCATTGCCGAGCGCGAACTCCTGCCCGCAGGCGGCGATCGCCGCGCGGCCCAGCCGGCGATAGGGCGGCGCTCCGCGCCAGTGGCGCCGTCCGGGAAAGCCGAGGTCGAAGAGGATCGCCGCCGGCACGATCGGCACCCGCACATCGCGCACCGCAAAGCCGCGTCCGTGCTCGGCGAGCCAATCGGCGACCCCGGCGGCGGCGTCGAGACCGAAGGCCGAGCCGCCTGACAGCACGACCGCATCGACGCGCTCGACCAAGTTGCCGGGGTCGAGCAGCGCGGTCTCGCGGCTGCCCGGCGCGCCGCCGCGCACATCCACCGCGGCCATCGCCGGCGCCTCGGCCAGCAGGACGGTGGTGCCGGTGATCGCCGCGCGGTCCTCGGCCTGGCCGACCAAGATGCCCGGCACGTCGGTGATCAGATTGCGCGGGCCTGACGTCGCCATTGCTTCGCTATAGCATGACCCGCTGCCTGGAGGAGACGATGCCGACAACCGTCATCCGCAACGCCGATTGGGTGATCGCCTGGGACGAGCCGGCCAGTCGCCATGTCTATCGCCGCGGGATCGACCTCGCCTTCGCGGACGGCCGCATCGCCTTTCTCGGCAAGGGATATTCGGGCGCGGCCGACCGCGTCATCGACGGCGCCGGGCTGATGGTCATGCCGGGGCTCGTCGACATCCATTCGCACCCGCATCACGAGCCGCTCTACCGCGGCATCCGCGAGGAGCACGGCGTCGCCAATATGCACATGACCGGGCTCTACGAGCGCGGCCAGGCGTTTTCGGCGCCCGACGACGAGGCGCGCGCCGCCGGTGCCGAGTTCGCCTATTGCGAACTCCTGCTCTGCGGCGTCACCTCGCTGGTCGACATTTCGTCGCCGTTTGACGGCTGGGTCGAGCTTTTCGCGAAAAGCGGCATGCGCGGCTTTCTCGCGCCTGGTTACGCCTCGGCGCGCTGGTTTCTCGAAAACGATCTCGGCCCGAGTTACGACTGGAACGAGCCGCGCGGCCGCGCCGGCTTCACCAAAGCGCTCGCGGTGATCGACGAGGCGCTGGCGCATCCCTCCGGCCGGCTCTCCGGCGTCGTCTCGCCGATGCAGATCGACACCTGCAGCGAAGCCTTGTTGCGCGACAGCCGCGACGCGGCACGCGAGCGCGGCCTGCCGTTCACCACGCATTGCTCGCAGAGCGTCAACGAGGTGCGCGAGATGATCCGCCGCCACGGCAAGACGCCGATCCAATGGGCGGACAGTCTCGGGCTCCTGGGACCGGGCACCATCCTCGGCCACGCGCTCTACCTCGACACGCATTCCTGGGTGCGCTGGCACACCAAGGACGATCTGCGCCTGATCGGCGACAGCGGCAGCGCGGTCGCGCATTGCCCGACCCCCTTCGCCCGCTACGGCCATGTGATGGAGCATTTCGGCGCTTATCTCGGCGCCGGCGCGGTGATGGGAATGGGGACCGATTGCAGTCCGCACAATTTGGTCGAGGAGATGCGCAAGGCGTCGGTGCTGGCGCGCATCGCCGGGCGCGACATCCACGCCGTCGAGATCGCCGATTTCTTCCATGCCGCGACCGCCGGTGGCGCCACTGCGCTCTTGCGCGACGATATCGGCCGGCTCGCGCCCGGCAAGAAAGCCGATCTGGTGCTGGTCGACCTCGCCTGCCCGCAGATGCAGCCGGCGCGCGACCCGCTGCGGAGTTTTGTCTACCACGCCGCCGACCGCGCGGTGCGCGACGTCTTTGTCGATGGCGTCCAGGTCGTCGCCGACCGCCAAGTGCTGACGCTCGACCAGCGGGACGCCGCCATCCGGCTCGCCGCCGCGCAGGAGCGCATGGAAGCCGCCGCGCCGCAGCACGACTACCTGAGCCGCAAGGCCGAGGAGATCACCCCGCTGAGTCTGCCGATGATCAATTGAAAAAATTGAAAGTCGCTCTTGTATGTTCTTGTTATGTTCCCATATAGGGGCGAGTGCTGGCGCTCGGCGCCATCATCGTCACCCAGCGTGGCTCGTTGATTGAAAGCCGAAACCGGAGCTTGCAGGAGCGTCTTGGCCCTCTGCGCGGGGGGCGCAGAACAAGGCATAAGCAACAATCGCCGTCTCGCCTCTCGCGACCGATAAAAACGATAAACCGGAGCGCTGAGGTTGTGAAGGACAGGCAAGCCACGACAACAATGCCCCAGCGGCGCGCGGCGCCGCCGGACGCCCGGCAAACCGGAAAGTAGGCGGTGAATAAGGATTGCGAACTTCGCTCGGGCGTCCTTGCGGTACCCAAGGACGCCCGCCGCGAAGCCTACGAGGCTGCGGCTGGCGGCGCGCCGAGCGCGATGCCCTCGGTCTCGAAGCGCTTCTTGACCCGGCGGTTGAACTCGCGCTGCACCGGCCAGCGGCCGGTATCCGTGCAGGCGATCTGGCCGGTGATCGTCGCCCCCCACGGGCGGATCGCGTCGACCCCGAACAGCTGGAGGTCGCCGAGCATGCGCGCTTTGAACTCTTCGTCCTCGCGCATCCCTGCGGCGATCTCGGCGAGCACCGCCGCGACGCGGTCGGTGTCCTCCGCATAGGCCACCGTTACCGAGACCGCGGCATTGCCGATCCCGCGATTGCTGTTGGTGATCGTCGTCACCGAGCTGAACGGGATGATGTGCACCGAGCCGTCGGCGGCGCGCAGTCGGATGGTGCGCACCGAAAGCTGCTCGATATTGCCGGAGAGGCCGGCCACGGTCACCCCGTCGCCGATCTGGATCGCGTTCTCGAACAGCACGAAGATGCCGGTGATCACGTCCTGCACCAGATGCTGCGAGCCAAAGCCGACGGCAATGCCAATGATCCCGGCGCCGGCCAGCAGCGGCGCAATCGTAACCCCGATCTCCGACAGCGCGGTCAGCCCGACAATGGTGAGGATCGCGGCCAGAAATGCGGTGCGCAGGATCGGCATCAAGGTCATCAGCCGCGCCGCGCGGGCGCGGCTGCCGTCGTCGCCGAGGCGGGCGATCTTGCCCTCGAATACTGCCTGGGTCACTTCCCAGATCGCGATCGCCGCGAGGATCGCGATCGCGATCGTCACCAGCGCCGAGAGCAGGCGGTGACCGATCCCGCCCTCCGCAAACCAGTCAAAGGCGGGCGCGCCCCACAATTGCAGCAGGACGACGAGGCTCAACGCGGCGATCACCGCGACCGCGGCGTATTCGAGCGGCTGCCGGTAGCGGGCGATGCGCTGGTTGAGACCGGGTAGCCTGTCCTGCGCCTCGGGGTCGAGCCGCAGCAACCGGTCGAGCCCCCCTAGCACGACGATCACCGCCAGCCGCGCGCCGATCACCGCGGCGAGGGTGACGCCCGGAAAGTAAAGCGCGGCGACCCCGGTACGGGTCCCGCTCGCCGCCCCGACCCAGGCGCTGGCGATCGTGATCACGGCGAGATAGGGCCACGCCTCGGCGAGCCAGCCGCGCCAGCGCGGCGTCTCCCCGCCGGCGCGCGGCTTACGGATGTAGGCCGCGACCCTCCGGCGCGAACGGATGACGACAAAGATAAGCAAGACGGCCAAGAGCAGCGCGATCAGCCGCTCGAGCCCGTCATGCGCGCTCTGGTCGAGGCCGAGCAGCAGCGCGACCCCGACGATCGCATAGCCAAAGACGGCGACGACAACGATGCGGCGCAGCCACGCGATCACAAAGCGGGCGCCTGCATCGTCGAGCCGCCACAGCCGGCGCCTGCGGTCGTCGGGCGACACCAGCGCCCACGCGACGCACATCACCGCGCGGCAGATCGCATAGGCATTGACCACCGCCAGCACGACGAGCCGGGTCTCCTGGGTCAGCACCGTGATTGCCGCCGCCAGCAGATTGCCGGTTGCCGCGAAGACCGCGACCGGAACCAGATCGAAGAGCAGCCGCGCCAAAACCACCGGCACCAAGCTGAGCAACCTGATGTTCTCGCCATCGCCGCGCGGCAGATACGCGGTCAGCGCGTTGCGCGGTCGGCGCAGCACCAGGCCGCAGAAAAATTCGAGGATCAGCGCGACGGCGACGATCGAGGCCGCCCAAGCGAACGCGATCAGCACCTCGGTCGAGGCGATGGGATCGGTGGCCGTGTCGGCGAGCCACTGCCACAAGGTCGGCAGGTTGGTCATCGCCTGCGCCATTGCCGTCGTCTCGCCGGCGAGGCGGCCGCTCCACCGCGACAGCGCGACGAGAAGTTGTGCGCCGAGGCTGTTCGGCGCGAGCACGATGGCCGGGGTGGCGTTCGTGGCGGCAGGCGCCGCCGCCGCTTCCGGCGGGGCAGCGGGCGAGGGCGCCGCTTGCGGTGTTCCGGCAGCGATGGCGCGGAGCACCGTGATCAACTGCTGGCGCTTTTGCGGGTCCTGCAGAAATTCGACCGCCTGCTGCGCCTCGGCCGGGGTCAGCGCCGGAACGGCGGTCGCGGTCGCCGCAGGCGCCGGTGTCTGCGCGGACGCGCCGGACGACAGGATCGCGGCCACGGAAACGAGCGCCCAAAAGAACAGCGTCTTCTTCATCTTGAAACCGGATTTAGCGCGGAAGGATGACCAAAATGACGCTAACGCGCTTACCGAGACAGACATTCCTGTGCGTCTTGATCGCCTGCCGCGCTGCGCGGTGAATTTCGCGGCGATTACGCTTATATCCTCATCCTATGAAAACCGCCGCGCCGCGCCCGGAAAGCTGGTTCCGCACCGTCCCCGGCGGGCTCTATTGCGAGCCGGGCGATTTCTTCGTCGACCCGACCCGTGCGGTCGACCGCGCGGTCATCACCCACGGTCATGGCGATCACGCCCGGCCCAACAACCGTCACGTGCTGGCGACCGAAGCCACGCTTGCCATCATGCGGGCGCGCTATGGCGACACCGCCGGCGGGTCGCTGCAAGCCTTGCGCTACGGTGAAACCGTGACGATCAACGCGGTTTCCGTGACGCTCGTCCCGGCGGGGCATGTGCTCGGCAGCGCCCAGGCGGTGCTCGAGTATCGCGGCAGCCGGGTCGTCGTCTCGGGCGACTACAAGCGCCGGCGCGACCCGACCTGCGCCCTCTTCGAGCCGCGACAATGCGATGTCTTCATCACCGAGGCGACCTTTGGGTTGCCGGTGTTCCGCCATCCGCCCGACCGGCGCGAGATCGAGCGGCTGCTGCATTCGATGCGGCTCTTTCCCGAGCGCTGCCATGTCGTCGGCGTCTACGCGCTCGGCAAGTGCCAGCGGGTCATCGCCCTCCTGCGCGAGGCCGGTTATGACGCGCCGATCTATATTCACGGCGCGCTCGCCGCGCTCTGCGAGCTTTACGAAGGTCTCGGCGTCGCACTCGGCCCGCTGTTGCCGGTTGCCGGGATGGCGAAGGACGATCTCGCCGGCAAGATCGTGCTGGCGCCGCCGGGCGCGACCGCCGACCGCTGGTCGCGGCGCCTGCCCGACCCGGTCTCGGCGATGGCTTCGGGCTGGATGCGCGTCAAGCAGCGGGCGAAAGCGCGCGGGGTCGAATTGCCGCTGGTGATTTCCGATCATGCCGATTGGGACGAGCTCACCCAGACCCTGCACGATGTCGGCGCGCCGGAAATCTGGGTCACCCACGGCAACGAGGAGGCGCTGGTCCACTACGCGACCAAGGCCGGGTTGAAGGCCCGCGCGCTCGCCCTGGTCGGCTACGAGGACGAGGAATCCTGAGCGGCCGGGATCAGGTGCCTGCGCCCGGCGACGGCCCTGACCTTGCGTGGCGCGGCCTGCCAGATCGCCGCTGCCGATATGATGTTGAGGCCGATGCAAATCCAGAACGCCGGCGTGTAGCTGCCGGTAAAATCGTGTAGAATGCCCGCAACCCAAGGCCCTGCCGCGCCGCCGAAGATCGCCGAGAGCATCACCGTGCCGAAGATGCTGCCGGCGTGCCGTCCGGCGAAGAGCTCGATCGTGATCGCTCCCATCACCGAGGTCACGCCATAGCCCAGCGTTCCTTGCGCTACGACCATCACGCAGAGCAGGGCCATCGTCGGATGGCCGGCGAGCAGGATCAGTGTGAGGCAGCAGATGACAAACCCGCCATTGCCGATCGCCCACACAAATTCCCGCCCGATCCGGTCCGACAGGTGGCCGAGCGCGATCTGCCCCGGCACCGCGACGAGGCTGACCAACCCCAGTGACCACGCCGCGTCGCCCGGCGAAAACCCGATCTCCGTCAAATATTTGGTCTGGTGCACCTGAACCGCGTACCAGGTGAACAACGCGCCGAAATAACCTGCGGCGGCCCACCAGAATCTGCGCGTGCGCAGCGCGCGGGCCAGGGTCCAGTCGACCGCAGCCCAGGTGGGATCGACGATATTGGCCCCGGCATCACTGCCCGCCGACCGTCTGCCATCCGGTTCGAGCCCCATGTCTTCGGGTCGATGGCGCAACAGCAGGTTCAGCGGCCCGAGCAGCGCGAGCACCATTATGCCGAGCATCCAGCAGCCGCTGCGCCAGCCGACGCTCTCGATCCGCGATTGCAGCCAGGGCAGGATCGTGATCGAGCCGATGCCGACCCCGGAAAACGCGATGCTGAGCGCCAGGCCGCGGCGCCGCACGAACCAGTTCGGCAGATAGAGCGACTGGCCGGTATAGGCCAGGCAATTGACCCCGCCGCCGACCAGTGCGCCAAGCGTCAGATAAAGCTGCCACGGCTGGTGGACGACGGTCGCCAGCAGCAAGCCCGCGCCCATCGTTATCACCCCGGCTTCGACCACGAGCAGCGGGCCGCGGCGATCCATCAGCCGGCCGATATAAGGAGTGATCAGGGCCGAGACGAGAAAGCCGAACGAGAAGGTGCCGGCCGTCACCCCCCGGCTCCAGCCGAACTCGCCGAGGATCGGCGGGAACAGCAGCGAGAACGCGGTGCGCGCGTTGACCCCGACCGCCATCGTCACGAAGGAAACGCCGACCAGCACCCAGCCGTAAAAGAACGGCAGGCGGGGCTTCTGTCTTGCGGAGGGGCGGTCGGGCATCGAGTCCTCGGCGTCGCGATTTTGGACGGTAAGGCAATTACCTCGGAGGGAATGCCCGGTTCTTGCGGTGTTATACTGCGCCGCATGACCGCATCGATGGGCCGACTGTTCGGCCGCGATCTAATCGTTGTTGGCGGGTCGCGGTGAACCGCTTCGCCGAGCTGCTCGACGGGCTGCTGTTCACCCCGTCGCGCAACGGCAAACTGCGGCTGATGGCCGAATATTTCGCGACCGTGCCCGACCCCGAGCGCGGCTGGGCGCTGGCGGCGCTGACCGGCGAATTGTCCTTCGCGGAGGCCAAGCCTGGCCAGGTGCGCGCGCTGGCGATGGCGCGGGTCGATCCCGAGCTCTTCGCCTGGTCGTACGATTTTGTCGGCGACCTCGCCGAGACCGTGTCGCTGATCTGGCCGGAACCACCCTCACCCTCCCACGCTGCGCGTGGGCCCCTCCCTCTCCCGCAAGCGGGCGAGGGGCTACATGCGCCGGCGGGAAAGCCCCTCTCCCGCACTGCGGGAGAGGGTGCCGAGCGCAGCGAGGCGGGTGAGGGTGCGGCCCCAAGCCTCAGCGGAATCGTCGACACCCTGCGCATCGCCAGTCGGGCCGACGTCGGCGCCCACCTTGCGCGATGGCTCGACCGGCTCGACGCGACCGGGCGCTGGGCGCTCTTGAAGCTCGTCACCGGCGCATTGCGCATCGGCGTCTCGGCGCGGCTCGCCAAGGTCGCGCTCGCCGAATGGGCCGAGGTCGCGATCGGCGACATCGAAGAGGTCTGGCACGGCCTGGCGCCGCCCTACCTGCCGCTCTTCGCCTGGCTCGACGGCAAGGCGCCGCGGCCCGCGATCGGCGGACTGCCGAATTTCACACCCTTGATGCTGTCGCAGCCGCTGGAAGAGGAGGAGCTGGCGGCGCTCGACCCTGGCCACTATTTCGCCGAATGGAAATGGGACGGGATCCGCGTCCAGCTCGTCGCGCGGCGCGGCGAACGGCGGCTCTATTCGCGATCGGGCGACGAGATCGGGCCGGCGTTTCCGGACATCCTCGCGGCGGCGCCGGACGATATCGCGCTCGATGGCGAGCTGCTGGTGATCCGCGACGGCGAGGTCGCGCCGTTCAACGATTTGCAGCAGCGCCTCAACCGCAAGACCCCGACCCCGAAAATGCTGGCCGACTACCCGGCTTCGGTGCGTCTCTACGACGTTCTGCGGCTCGGCGAGGAGGATTTGCGCCCGCTGCCGCTCGTCGAGCGGCGCTATCGGCTCGATGCCTGGTACGGTAACGCGCCGCGCGACCGGCTCGACCTGTCGCCGCTGGTGCCGTTCGACACCTGGGACGACCTCAAGGAATTGCGCGACGGCGCGCGCGCCAACGGCATCGAGGGGCTGATGCTGAAGCGGCGCGACACGCCCTATCTGTCGGGCCGGCCGAAGGGCCCGTGGTTCAAGTGGAAGCGCGGCGCGCTGACCATCGACGTGGTGCTGATGTACGCCCAGCGCGGCCATGGCAAACGCTCGTCGTTCTATTCCGACTACACCTTCGGCGCCTGGCGCGGCGACACGCTGGTGCCGGTAGGCAAGGCCTATTCCGGCTTTACCGACGACGAGTTGCGCCTGCTCGACAAATGGGTGCGCGATCACACCGTCAACCGTTTCGGCCCGGTGCGCGAGGTGACGCCCGGTCTCGTCCTCGAAGTCGCCTTCGACAGCGTGCACCGCTCGACCCGCCACAAATCCGGGGTCGCGATGCGCTTCCCGCGCGTCCATCGCATCCGCTGGGACAAGCCGTTTTCCGAGGCGGACACGCTGGAGAATCTGGAGCGGCTGATGACATGACCGCAATCCTCTATCCGGCGTCGCGGAGCGGAAGCTCGCCCTTGGTGCGAACCGCGGGCGCCGGGGCTTTTGTTGCCATCGCCTTTGTCGTGACGGTGGCTTTGCCGTTGGCGACCTATACGACCGCGTTGGCGCTGTTCGGCCTCGCGCACGTTTTGAGCGAGCTCAACTATGTCGACCGCCGGTTTGGCGCGCGGCTCGGCGCCGGCAAGGCGCTGCGGATCGGGCTGCCGATCCTGGTCGCGGTGATGGCGCGGGTTGCCGCGACGCTGGGCCTGCTGATGCCGGCGGTCGGCGTGGCCATCGAGCTGCTCGCCGCCGCGGCGTTGGCGGTGGGCGTGGTGACCCGGATGCGCCGCCATCGCGCCGCCGGCGCCGTTATCGGATTGTTGCTCGCCGGCGGTGCGGTGGCGGCGCCCTTTCAGATGCTGCTCGGGCTCGCGATCCTGCACAATCTGACCCCGCTCGGGTTTTTCGCCGAGGCGCTGGCCGGCGAGCGCCGCCGCCGCGCGCTGATCCTGCTCGCCGTCCCGTTTGTCGCTCTGCCGCTGTTGATCGCCACCGGCCTGCCCTGCGCGGTCTTGGCGCGGCTGGGCCTGGCGTTGCCCGAGGCGCGGATCCTGGCAAGCGGCCCGCTGGCCCTCAATCTCGGCATCTTCGTCCCGGCGAGCCTCGTGTCGGCGGACTGGGCGTTGCACGCCTTCAGCGCCGCGGTCTTTGCCCAGATCATGCACTACGCCGCGGTGATCGTGCTGTTGCCGCGCCTGTCGGAAGAGATGCCGGCGCAGCGCGTGTTGCCCCTGTCCGGTCGGCGTTGGATCAAGCGGGCGATCGCCGTGGCCGCGGCGGGGTTTGCGCTCGTCTTTGTCGTCGATTACGGGCTTGCCCGACAGCTCTACGCACTGGCCGCGCTGGTTCATTCCTGGGTCGAGATACCGGTTCTGTTGCTGGCGCTGGGCGGGGCCGCGATGGCTCAGTCGGCAAGGGCGTAATAAAGCAGCCCTGACGCGGTCGACGCCGCGTTCGCCACCAGCGAAGCCGTAAGCGCCCGCCGCCAGGTGAGCGCCACGATCATGCGATAGGCGAGGCTCTCCGCCAGCACCACCCCGCTCTCGATCAGCGCCACCGCCCCGGCGTAACCGAGCGGGACCTCGAGCCGCGGCACGAGCGCCCAGACGATCGGATGCGTGACCAGGGTGCCGAGCGCGGCCGCCAGCGCGGCGTTGCTCCCGCGACCCCAGCGCAATGCGCGGATCAGCGCGAACGCGACAACCGCTTCGATCGCGATCGACATAACCATGGCAACGGCTTGCGGCATCGGCGAATTGGCCTGGGCGTGATACCGGCGCAAGATAGCCCGCTCGCTGAGCGGAACGGAGGGACGGATGCGTAACGCTGGGATCATGGCGCTTGTGGTTGGGCTGGTCGCGGTCGCCGGCCCCGAGGCGCGGGGCGATATTCCGCCGCTGCCCGGTGATCGGGAACGCCTTTTCTTGAACATCATCGAGACGTCCGGCCATCCCTGCGTGCAGGTCGGCTCATTTAAATCGGCCGCCGACAGCGATGCCGAGACCTATACCAAGGCCGGGCTCGATGCCTTTACCGTCGAGTGCATCAACGGCAAGACCTATCTGGTCGCGATGGCGCCGCGCCGGCCGGGGCCGCCGCAGCTCGATCCCGGCGGCAAGCCGATCTCCCCGCCGGCGCCGGTGGTGAAGGAGATCGAGAAATAGGGGAGGGCCGGAAGCGACGCTTGCGGCAGGACGCCTCGGCCGGTGAGGAAAGTTAGCGCTCAGCCGTAAGTGAAATAATCCGGCAGGTCGGCGAGGGCCGGCTGTGTGCGGTCCTTGTCCGATAGGGTCGGCTCGGTGTCGCCGAGCCGCCAATCGATCCCGAGCGCGGGGTCGTTCCACAACAGCCCGCGATCGCATTCGGGCGAATAATAGCGGTTGACCTTGTAGACCAGCTCGCTGTTCGGCTCGAGCGTGCAGAACCCGTGCGCGAAGCCTTCGGGGACAAAGAGCTGGTGGCCATCGGCTGCGCTCAGGACGACCGCGACATGCTGCCCGTAATAGGGCGAGCCGCGGCGGATATCGACCGCGACGTCGAGAATTCTGCCGGCGACGACGCGCAGCAGCTTGGCCTGGGCCATCGGCGCGATCTGGAAGTGCAGCCCGCGCACCACGCCCGGCGCGGCCGACAGCGATTGGTTCTCCTGCACGAACCGCATGGCGATCCCGTGGCGCGCCAGCGCATCCTCGCGGAACACTTCGGAAAAATAGCCGCGTGAGTCGCCGTGCCGGGCCGGCTGGATCAGCTTCACGTCGGGAAGCGCGGTATCGGTGACGTGCATTGCCTCTTGTTCCTCGCGGGCGCCCCACCTTGCCGCAGGGCCCTCCGCTGTGCCAGTCTCGCGCGATGCGATTACCCAATTATTATGCCGCCCCCGGCTTTGAGCGCGCCGGACTGCGGCGCCGTGAAATGGACTGGATCCGCGCCAGGGTCGGCGATGCCGCGTCGCAATTCGTGCCGGTGTGGCGCTCGCAGAACCTGGTGATCGACATTGCCGATGCCGAGCCGCGTGCCATCGTGCTGGGCGCGGACAGCGCCGCGGTGCTGCTCGGTGAAAGCGACCCTGACGCCCATCTCGCCGAGGGCCGGCTGGTGTTTCTCGGTGTGATCGAGGAACGGGCGCATTTCGCCGTCGATCTGTCGCATGTCGAGGCGCCGCTCGACGCGCTGGCGTCGCCAGCTCTGGCGGCGAGCGGCATCCCGGCCGACGGCGCGCGCTTCGCCGATCTGCGGCAACTGGCGGGGCGGCTCGCCCGCCACGAGGGCGCGCTGCTCGCCCTTGCCCGGGCGATGGTGTTCTGGCACTCGCGGCATCGCTTCTGCGGGCTCTGCGGCAGCCCGACGCAATCGGAAGAAGCCGGGCACATGCGCCGCTGCACCAACCCCGACTGCAAGGCGATGCATTTCCCGCGCACCGACCCGGCGGTGATCATGCTGGTGACCGACGGCGAGCGCGCGCTGCTCGGCCGCAACAAGAATTTCCCGCCGGGCATGTATTCGACGCTCGCCGGGTTTGTCGAGCCGGGCGAGAGCCTCGAGGACGCGGTGGCGCGCGAGGTGCGCGAGGAGACCGCGATCGAGGTCGGCCAGGTCGTCTACCATTCGTCGCAACCCTGGCCGTTCCCGGCGAACATCATGCTCGGCTTCCACGCCGAGGCGGTGACCAGCGAGATCACCGTCGATTACGGCGAGCTCGAAGACGCCAGATGGTTCGAGCGCGAATGGCTCCTGGCGCATGTCGACGACAACAGCTTCCGCCTGCCGCGGCTCGATTCGATCGCCCGCCGGCTGGTCGGGGACTGGCTGGACGGCAGGATCGAGATCGGCCGGGCGACGGAAGGCCGCTAGCGCAGGTTGACGATCGCGCCGACCAGCGCGCCCAGCAACAGCACCACCGAACTGATCCCGGCGATCGCGAAACCAGGCCCGCGCGCCGCCGGATCTCGCTGATACGAAATCGCGTATAGCACGCGCCCAACTACCCAAACCAGTCCGATGACGCCGCCCCAGAACGGCGAAACGAACAGGACAAAGAGCCACAATGCCGGCAGGAACAGCGCGAGTTGCTCGAGCGTGTTCTGCTGAATGCGGAAAGCCCGCTCGAATTCCGGCGGGCCGGTAACCGACGGCGCCTCGATTTTATGCCGGCCGCGCAAGCGACTCGCGTTCACGCCGGTGGCAGCGTAAAGGATCAGCGACAAGATCGTGACCAGTCCCGGAAACGCCGCGGGCATTGTCCCCTCCGCTCAGTGCGACGACAGCGGCGTTGCGCCCGGCCGCTTCAAGATCGGTATCATGATCAACCCGATCAGGAACAGGCTGCCGATCAGCAGCATCACGTCGTTGAAGCTCAGCACCAGCGCCTCGCGCTCGACGATGCCGCCGAGCAGCTTGATCGCCGCCGGGGTGGTGTCGCCGGTGAAATGCGGGGCGAGGTGGACGCTCTGCGCGTCGAGGAAATGCTGGACCGCCGGCCGCGCCGGATTGACGCTCTCGATCAGCCGGTTCCAGTGGAAATGCAGCCGGTCGTTCATCACCGTGCCGAGCATCGCCAGGCCGATCGCGCCGCCCAGATTGCGCATCAGGTTGTAGAGCCCGGCCGCGCCCTTCAGTAGGTCGGGCGGCAGGCTGCCGAGCGCGATCAGGTTCGCCGGCAAGAAGCAGAACATCAGCGCCACGCCGCGGATGATCTGCGGGATCAGCAATTCGTTGAAGCTCGCCTGATTGGTCAGGCCGGCGGTCAGGTACATCGCCAGCGCAAACAGGCCCATGCCGGTGGCCAGCATCAGCCGCAAATCGATCTTGCGGGCAATGATCGTGGTAATCGGCGAAACGACGATCTGCGCGCAGCCGGTGACGACGACCGTCGTGCCGATCTGCCAGCTTGAAAACCCGCGCACCTCGGCGAGGAACAGCGGTACGACGTAGGTCCCGCAATAAAGCCCGACGCCGACGACAAACGTGAAAAGCGAGCCCATCGCGAAATTGCGGATGCGGTACGCCCGCAGGTCGATGATCGGCTGGCGGTAGCTCAGCACACGCCAAAAGAACAGGCACGCCGATATCGCCGAGACGATCGCCGCGCCGCGGATCGTCGCGTCGGCGAACCAGTCCCAGCGCTCGCCCTCTTCGAGCGCATATTCGAGACAACCGAGGAATAGCGCCATCAGGACCAGGCCGGGCAGGTCGAACCCTCGCAGCAGCGACCAGTTCGGCTTGTCGATATCGATCAGCCACCAGACCGTGGTCGCGACGAGCACGCCGGGCACGATGTTGACGAGAAACAGCCAGTGCCACGAATAGGTGTCGGTCAAATACCCGCCGAGCGTTGGCCCGACGGTTGAGGACAAGTTGAGAATCAGCGAGATGATGACCATCACCACGGCGAGCTGGCGGGGCGGGAACACGGTGTAAATCACCGGAAAGACGGTCGGGATCATCGCCCCGCCCAAAAATCCTTGGAGCACGCGGAAGAAGATCATCGCGCCGAGGCTGGTGGCGCTCGCGCACAATGCGCTTGAGATTGTGAAGCCGACCGTCGAGGCGACAAATAGGACGCGCGTCGACAGGAGACGGGAGAGTATGCCCGACAGTGGGATCATCACGACTTCGGCGATCAGGTACGAGGTCTGCACCCAGCTGATCTCGTCTGCGCTCGCCGATAGCCCGCCTTGGATCTGGGCCAGCGAGCTGGTCACGATCTGGATGTCGAGCAGCGCCATGAACATGCCGAAGACCATGGCGAGGACGCCGATCCAGATGCGCAGCGGCGCCGGCCGGATCGGCGAGCGGGCGGCGGCCGCGCTTGCCGGCGGTGCTGGCGGCGCGGGTGGCGGCGCCGGGCGCGGCGCCTGCACTCGCCGCAGCGGCGATACCAGCGTCCAGGTCATCGCTCAGCGGCTCGGCGCGGTTCCGGCCTGCGCGGCGCCGACAATGCCGCCCTCGGCGACGGCGTTGCCCGCTTCGCTGGTGTTGACCGTCACCACGACCGAAAGGCCGGGCCGCAGCAGCGCGGCGAGCGGGCCGTCGGTCGGCAGCGCGATGCGCACGGGCACGCGCTGGACGATCTTGGTGAAATTTCCGGTCGCGTTGTCGGGTGGCAGCAGCGAGAACTCGGCGCCGCTGCCTGGCGCGAAACTTTCGACGTGGCCGACGATCGCCCGGTCGGGATAGGCGTCGACCGAGATTTCCACGGGCTGTCCCGGCCGCATCAGGGTCAGCTGCGTCTCCTTGAAGTTGGCGGTGATGTAAACCTTTGGCAGTGGCACCAGCGACAACAGCTGCGTCCCCGCCTTGACGTATTGTCCGGTCTGGCCGGCGCGGTTGCCGGCGACACCGGCGACCGGCGCGCGGATCACTGTGTTGTCGAGGTCGTTCTGGGCAAGCCGCAGCGTCGCGCGGGCCTGCAGCAACCTCGCTTCCTCCTCGCGCTTTTGGGCTTCGAGCACCGCCAGCTGCTGCTTTTCGGCCTCGAGCGCGGCTTTCGACTTCAATAGCGCCGCTCTGGCCTTGCGCGCATCGGCCTCGGCGGTCTCGAAGCGCTGGCGGGTCGCGACATCGCTGGTGACGAGCGACACGTAGCGTTTCTGGTCGAGATCGGCGCGCGTGACTTCAGCCTCGGCGGCGTCAACCGTCGCCACTGCCTGGTTGATCATCGCCTGCTGGAAATCGTGGCGGGTCGCGTAGGTCGCGACCATCGCCTCTTCGCTCGATACCACCGCCGACGCTTGCGCAACCTTGGCGGCGAAATCGCTGTCGTCGATGACGAAGAGCACCTGGCCGGCGGCGACCCGCTCATTGTCGTGGACGCGCACCTCCTTGATGTAGCCCTCGATCTTGGGGCTGATCAGCGATATGTCGCTCGCGATATAGGCGTCGTCGGTCGATTGCTGAAAGCGCCACACCCGCCACCAGTTCCAGCCGCCATAAAGGCCGGCGGCCAGCAGCAGCGGCACCAGTACCAGCAACAATCTCGTACGCATGTCTGAAAGGTCGTTTCCACCCGACTAGACTGAACCGTTCAGTTCAGTATAGCCTAAGGATGTAAGCCCGGTTAAATCCTGTCAAGCGATGAGCGCTCCCGTAGCCAACATACCAGCCGCGACGGCGCCGACCGAGAAGGCGGAGAGCATCCTCGCCGCGGCCCGGCGCGCCTTTCTCGCCGCCGGGTTCGGCGCGGTCAGCATGGATGCGATCGCGCGCGAGGCGAGCGCCTCGAAGGCCACCGTCTACGCCTACTTCTCCAGCAAGGAGGAGCTCTTCGGCGCGGTCGTGGCGCGCGAAGGCGAGCGCTATTTTGGCGGCTTTACGGCGCACGAGCTCGATCCGCGCGCGGCCGAGGCATCGCTCCTGGAAATCGCCCACCGCTTTCTCGACCTCGTGCTGTCGCCCGATGCGATCGCGGTCAATCGCATCACGATTGCCGAGGCGGCGCGCTTCCCGGAGCTTGGCGGCGTGTTCTGGCGCGCCGGGCCGGAGCGCACACGCGTGCAGATCGAGGCATTTCTGCGCAGGGCCGACGCGGCCGGTACCCTCGCCATCGCCGACCCGCGGCTTGCCGCCGAGCAGTTCATCGCGCTGCTACGCGGCGACATCCATCAGCGCCAGCTGCTGCGCCTCGATAGCGGTATCGATCCGGCCGAACTTGCCGTCGCCGCCGCTGCCGCGGTAGCGACGTTCCTCAGAGCATTCGGACCAAGGCCCTAGGCCAGGGCAACGGCGGCGGGTTTTAACTGTCGCGGCGCGGTCGAGAAAGCGATTAAATCGGCGGATGGCGACACCAAAGCCGCAGATCGGGCGTGCGCTGACCCGTTTCGAAGACGCGCGTTTCCTGCGCGGCGAGGGGCGCTTTGTCGAGGATATCGGCGTCGCCGGCGCGCTGCACTTCACTGTCGTGCGCTCGCCGCACGGCCATGCCGAGATCGCCGCGGTAGACGCGGCGGCGGCGCGCGCGCTGCCCGGCGTTCACGGGATCTTCACCGCGGCCGACCTCGCCGCCGATAATATCGGCCCGCTGCCCTGTATCGCGCAGGTCGCGACCGTCGAGCCGATGATCGTGCCGCCGCGCTTCGCGCTTGCCGGCGCGCGGGTGCGGCATGTCGGCGACCCGGTCGCATTCGTCGTCGCCGAAACCCGGGAGCAGGCGCGCGACGCCGCGGAGCTGGTCGCGGTCGATTACCGGGTGCTGCCGGCGGTCGTCGACGCGCCGGCGGCGCTGCTCGACGGCGCGCCACAGCTGTGGGAGGAGGCGCTCGGCAATCTGTGCTTCCGCTTCGAGCGCGGCGGCCGCGATGCGGTGTCGGCCGCGATGGCGAAGGCCGCGCACATCGTCGAGATCGAGCTGGTCAATAACCGCCTGGTCGTCGCGCCGATCGAGCCGCGCGCGGCGATCGGCAGCTACGATCCGGCGACCGACAGCTTCGATCTCGTGCTGACCGGCCAGGGCGTGCACAGCCTGCGCAACCAGCTGGCCAATTCCGTCTTTCACATGCCGCCCGAGCGAATCCGGGTCAGCGCCCCCGATGTCGGCGGCGGTTTCGGGGTCAAGAATTTCCTCTATCCCGAATGGGTGCTGCTGCTGTGGGCGGCGCGCCGGCTCGGGCGGCCGGTCCGCTGGCTCGCCGAGCGCGGCGAGGAATTTCTCAGCTCGGCGCAGGCGCGCGACAATCATACCAAAGCCCGGCTGGCGCTCGACGCCGACGGCCGCTTCCTCGCGCTCGACGTCGAGACGGTGGCCAATCTCGGTGCGTGCCTGTCGACCAACGGGCCGGGTAACTCGACCAATTCGCCGTCGACCGCGATGGGCGGCGTCTACGCGATCCCGGCCATGTTCATGAACGTGCGCGGCGCGTTTACCAACACCGTACCGGTCGACGCCTATCGCGGTGCTGGCAAGCCCGAGGCCAATTATCTGATCGAGCGCCTCGTCGAGCTAGCCGCGCGCCGGCTCGGCATCGAACCGGTCGAGTTGCGGCGTCGTAACCTGATCTGCGAGTTCCCGCATCGCCGACCGTTCGGCATCGTCATCGACAGCGGCAAGTTCGCCGCCAACCTCGATGCCGCGGCCGGGCGCGCGTCGATTTGGAAGAGACCTGCATCGCCAGGGCGATTGTCCGGGCTTGGCATCGCCTGCTTTCTCGAAACCGCGCGCGGCGCGCCCAACGAAGGTGCGGAAATCCGTTTCGAGACCGACGGCGCGGTGTCGCTGATGCTCGGCACGCAATCGAACGGGCAGGGGCACGAAACCAGCTATCCGCAAATCGCCGCCGACCTGCTCGGCCTGCCGATCGAGAGCTTTCGCTATGTCCAGGCAGACACGCGCGAGGTGCACGCCGGCAATGGACATGGCGGCGCGCGCTCGATGCACCAGGGCGGCTTTGCCCTCTATCGCGCGGCCGAGATGGTCGTCGCCAAGGGGCGGAGCGTCGCCGCCGGCTTGTTGCAGGCGGAAGCCGCCGAGCTGGTCTTCGCCGATGGGCGCTTCACGGTACCCGGCAGCGGGCGTGGGATCGATCTCTTGGGCGTTGCGCGCGCCGCCGCCGATCCGGCGAACCTTCCCGACGGGATTGCGCCAGGCCTCGGCAGCTACGTCTGGAACGAATGCGACGTCATCACCTTTCCCGCGGGCACGCATGTCGCCCAAGTCTCGATCGACGTCGAGACCGGCGCGGTGACGCTCGAGCGCTATCTCGCGGTCGACGATTATGGCCGGGTGATCAACCCCCTGTTGACCACAGGCCAGGTGCAGGGCGGCGTTGCCCAGGGCATCGGCCAGGCACTCTTGGAGCACACCGTCTACGACGGCGAATCGGGCCAGCTGTTGAGCGGTTCGCTGCTCGATTACGCGCTGCCGCGCGCCGATGATCTCCCCGATCTCGACATCACGCTCGACGGGCTGCCGACCGCCGCCAACCCGCTCGGGGTCAAAGGCTCGGGCCAAGCCGGCTGCATCGCCGCGCCGCAGACGATCATCTGCGCGATCCTCGACGCGCTCGGCCCGCTCGGCATCGACCACATCGATATGCCCGCGACTCCGGAGCGCATATGGCGGGCGATCAGGGGCGCGAAGCGAGCGTCTTGAGCCGGGCGAGGCACGCCGCGCGGTCGGCGGCGAAATCGCTGTCTTCCCACCAGCGCCTGACCGCGCCGAGCAGGCGCCCGACGCGCGGACCTGGCGCGATGCCGAGTGCGGTCACGTCATCGCCTCCGAGCGGGAAAATCGGAGGCGACCAGGTCTCAGCCTGATGCTGGAACTCCTTTAGTCGTGCCGGCGTGATGTCGCCGCTTGCGGCAAGCAGCACGGCAAGGTCGCGGTAGAGCTCGCGACCGAGGCGATACAGCGCCAGTCGGTGAGCCCTGGCGCCGCCACCTGGATCGAGCGGGCGCGGGGTGGCCAAGCCGCCGAGCCGGTTTCGCTCGGCGTTCGACAAGCGAAGCCGCTCGGCGAGCGCGATCGCCGCTGCCTGGTCGATCTCGATCAGCGCCGCGAGACGGAGCAGGGGATCGTCGCTCAGCGGCAGCAGCCGCTCCAGGCGGTCAATCCGCGTCGCTTCCGGCAGCAGCGCGCCCAGTGCCCCGTCCTCGCGCATCATGTTAAGCGCGCGGATCGGCCCGGCAGTCGCCAACAGCTGCGACAACTCGCGCCACACCCGTTCGGCGGACAAGCTTGCTAATTGCCCAATTGCGGCGCGGCAGGCGGCGCGCGCCGTGGCATCGCCCTCTCCGCCGCCGAACCGCGCCTCGAAACGGTAGTAACGCAGGATGCGCAGCACATCCTCGGCGATCCGTGTCGCGGGATCGCCGACAAAGCGCACACGATGCGCCGCGAGGTCGGCCCGCCCGCCTTGGGGATCGAAGATCGTGCCGTCGGGCGCGAGATAGATCGCGTTGATCGTGAAGTCGCGCCGCGCCGCGTCCTCCTCCCAGCCGGCGCCGAAGGCGACGCGGGCGTGGCGTCCGTCGGTCTCAATATCTCGGCGCAGGGTCGTGATTTCAAACTGGCCGCGTGGGGGAGGTGGCCATTCGGATCCATCTCCGGCTCGATCCTGGTCGATGACTGCCGTCACCGTGCCGTGCGCGATCCCGGTCGCCACCACCTTGATCTTGGCGGCCTTGAGCGCGGCGCTGACCACGCCCGGCCGCGCCGGAGTGGCGAGATCGATATCGCCGCCAACGATCCCCAGCAGCGCGTCGCGCACGCAGCCGCCGACAAACCGCGCCTCGATGCCGGCCGCCGCGAGCGCGGCTAGCAGGCGGCGAACCGCCGGCGCGTTGAGCCAATAGGGCTCCAGACGGTTCATGGCTTCGCCGCCGGCTCGATATGGCCGGGCATCACTCGTCCGTTCTCGACATGGGGTGGGACGTAGGTGCCGGGCACCGATGTCCCGAAATGCACCGTGACGACAAACAACACCAGCGCGGTCAGCGCCACGCCGGTCACGCCGAGCCAGACCCAGGGCAGCGCGCGCCACGACACCGCATCGCCGGCCTGCGACCAACGCACCGCCTGCAGCCACACCAGGTACAGTATGGTCGGCAGCACCAGCGGCAGGAAGAGGGTCAGCAGCTCGCGCGGCATCGTCTCCTCACGAGTTCAGCACCTCGGCGAGGTTGACCAGCATTCCAGCGGTGGCGCCCCAGATATTGCGGCCCTCGTACGGCAGCACGAAGAAAATGCGGGTGCGCCCTGCCGACTCGCGCTCTGTCCGATTGTGGTTGCGCGCGTCGAGGATATACGACAGCGGCACCTCGAACGCCTCGGCGACCTCGAACGGATCGATCGTCAGCGGATAGGGCGGCGTGACAATGCCGACGATCGGCGTGATCTCGAAACCGGTGCCGGTGACATAAGTGTCGAGCCGGCCGATGACCGCGACATGCTCGCGCGGCAGGCCGACCTCCTCCTCAGTCTCGCGCAGCGCGGCGACGACGGCGTCCGCATCCGCTTCCTCGATCCGGCCGCCGGGAAACGCGATCTGCCCGGCATGGGCGGAGAGATGCGCAGTGCGCTGGGTCAGCAAGACGGTCATGCCGTCCTGATGGTCGATCAGCGGCACCAGCACCGCGGCCGGACGCAGCGCCGCCGAGGGCGGCGTCTCCCCGGGATTGAGGTCATGGTCACCGCGGGTCGCCTCGCGCGCTTCGGCCGCCTCGATCGGGTCGCCGCTGCCGCCGAACCCGCGCCGGCCAGGACGCCAGCGCGACAGGCGCGCGATCAATTCTTTGCGAGACAACCCGGTCACGCTTACGAATCCTCCGGATCGCCGAGATCGAAAAACATGCCCCCGCTCCAGATGCCGAACGGTCCGCCGCTCTCCCCGCGCTCGGCGTCGGCCATATCGACCAATTCGTAGAACACCGGCCGGTTGAGCCGCGCCTCCAACCCGGGCCGGACCAGGATATAGGGCGCTGGCTCGCCGTTTGCACCGATCTCGACGCGCAGTCTATGGTCGGGTCCCGCCGCCACAATCTCGTCGAGATTGGTGCGGAAACTCAAGCGGCGCTCGGGTCCTGAGCCTTCGCTCGTCAGCTCGACCGCGAGGAACGGCGCATCCTCGACGGTGACCCGGCCGCGTTCGACCGGGGTGACGAGATAGTAATTGCCGTCGTCCTCTCGCCGCAGGACGGACGCAAAGAGTTTAACGAGGCGGGGACGGGCGATCGGGGAGCCGCGGTAGAACCAGGTGCCGTCACGAGCGATCCGCATGTCAAGATCGCCGTGGTCAACACGCGGCGGCCTTTGACCGCTGCCGCGGCGGTCCGCAGGAGAATTGCCAGGGGAATTGCCGGAGGCGGTATTATCCATCAGTGTCGATTTTGTGTCGGCACGCATTAAAGGTTGAGAAAACTTGGCATCGACGTCACCCATAATCACCCCTCCGGGGGATCTTGTCGCCGAGGTTGAAGCGCTGGGCGAGCGGTTGCGCCTCGTCCGCGAACGGATCGGCGAGGTTATCTTCGGTCAGCGCGAAGTGGTCGAGCAAGCCTTGATCACGCTGTTGTCCGGTGGTCATGCGCTGTTGATCGGCGTGCCCGGCCTCGCCAAGACGCGGCTTGTCGAGACGCTCGGCACGATCCTTGGGGTCGACGACAAGCGCATCCAATGCACTCCCGATCTGATGCCGGCCGACATCCTCGGCTCCGAGGTGCTCGAGGAAAGCGATACCGGCCGGCGCTCCTTCCGCTTTATTCCCGGCCCGGTGTTCTGCCAGCTGTTGATGGCCGACGAGATCAACCGCGCCAGTCCGCGCACCCAATCGGCGCTGCTCCAGGCGATGCAGGAAGGCCGAGTGTCGATCGCCGGACAGTATCACGCGTTGCCGCGCCCGTTCCATGTGCTGGCGACCCAAAACCCGTTGGAGCAGGAGGGCACCTACCCGCTGCCGGAGGCGCAGCTTGACCGCTTCCTGCTGCAAATCGACGTCGATTATCCCGATCTCGACTCCGAGCGCCGCGTGCTGATCGCGACGACCGGCGCCGATGCCGCGGCGCCGCGCCCGGCGATGACCGCCGAGGAGCTGATCGCGGCGCAGCGCCTGGTGCGGCAGGTGCCGATCGGCGAGAGCGTCGTCGATGCGATCCTCAAGCTGGTTCGCTCCGGACGCCCCGATCCTGGCGCCGAGGGCGCACGGCGGTTTGTCGCCTGGGGGCCGGGGCCGCGCGCCGGCCAGGCGCTGATGCTGGCGTGCCGCGCCCGGGCGCTGCTCGACGGGCGCTACGCACCGTCGGTCGACGACGTTTTGGCGCTGGCGCCGCCGGTGTTGCGCCACCGGATGGCGGTCAGCTTCGCCGGCCGCGCCGAGGGCATCGGTGTCACCCAGGTCATCGAGCAGATGATGGCGCCGCTCGGGTGATCTCGCGCGGCGGGTCTTCGCTCAACCCATTCTCCGGGCCGCGGGCATCCGCGGCGACACTGCGCGATCGTGCCGAAGAGGTCGCCGCGTCGCTACCGCCGCTGCTCGTCGCCGCCGAGCGCATCGCCGCCACCGTCGCCCAGGGCGTGCACGGCCGCCGCCGGGTCGGTCAGGGCGAGACCTTCTGGCAGTTCCGGCAATACCAGCCGGGCGATGCCGCCCCGCGCATCGATTGGCGCGAGAGCGCCAAGTCGCAGCGGCTTTATGTGCGCGAGACCGAATGGGAGGCGGCGCAAAGCCTGTTTCTATGGCGCGACGCCTCGGCCTCGATGGACTACAGCTCGGCCGGCGACATTCCCGGCGGCGATTGGCCGACCAAGCGCGCCCGCGCCGAGCTGATCCTTGTCGCGCTCGCCTGCCTCCTGGTGCGCGGCGGCGAACGGCTGAGCTTGCTCGGCAGCGGGATGGCGCCGATCAGCGGACGCATCGCGCTCTCCCGGCTCGTCGAGCTGATCGAGCATGATGGAGCGCATGCCGCGTCGGCACGGGCTGGCCTCCCGGTTGTCGAACCATTGCCGCGCGCCGGACAGCTCGTGCTGATCGGCGACTTTCTCGGCGGTTTGGAGGCGACTAGCAAGGTCGTCTCAGGGTTTGCCGCCGCGGGGCTCGCCGGGCACCTGCTGCAGATCGTCGATCCGGCCGAGGAGGATTTGCCGTTCGACGGACGCGTCCGCTTCGAAGGGATCGAAGAGCGCGACAATTTGGTGATCAGCCGGGTCGAGGGCATTCGCGACGCGTATGCCGGCCGCTTCCGCCAGCATCGCGACGGCTTGCAGCAGATCGCCCGCGCGGTCGGCTGGAGCTTTGGCACGCACCGCACCGACCGGCCGCCGCATCTGGCGCTCCTGGCGCTGCATGCGGCGCTGGCGCCGCCCCGGTGGCACGGAGGGTGAAACGGTGAACGCTCGGGTGTCAGGCTGATGCTGTCGCCCGGGTCTCTCGCTTTCGCATCGCCCTGGCTGCTCAGCGCGCTGGTTGCGCTGCCGATCATCTGGTGGCTGCTCAGGGTGACGCCGCCGGCGCCGCGGCGCATTCGTTTCCCGGCGATCCGGCTGCTCCTGGGGCTCACGCCGCGGGAAGAGACGCCGGCGCGCACGCCGCTCTGGCTGATCGTGCTACGCACGATCCTAGCCGCGCTGGTGATCGTCGGGCTGGCGCACCCGCTGATCAACCCGCAGGCGCCGCTGGCCGGTAGCGGGCCGCTGATCCTCGTCATCGATGACGGCTGGGCGGCGGCGCATGATTGGCAAGCGCGTCAGGCGGCGGCGCTCAATATTTTGGCCGAGGCCGAGCGCGAGGACCGGCAGATCGTGCTCGTCACGACCGCGCCGCCCGCCTCCGGCCAATCGCTGCCGCCGCTGGCGCCGGTGCGCGCCGCTGACGCGCGCGCCGCGGTCGCGGCGCTGGCCCCGAAGCCGTGGGCGGATGATCGCAAGGGCGCGCTGTCGCGGCTCCAGGCGCTGCCGCTGTCGGGCGGGACCGGAGCGGTGTGGGTCAGCGACGATGTCGATGACGGTTCCGCCGCTTCGCTGGCCGCTGGCCTCGCCGAGCGTGGCAGCCTGCGCTATCTCGCGGCGGCGCCCGCCGATGCGTCGCGCTTGATCGCCGCTTCCGGCGGGCCGGGAGGACCGGCGCAAAAGGATTTGATGGTTTCGGTAAGCACCCTGCCGGCGCCGGTGCCGCGCCAGGTCTGGGTACGCGCCAGCGCCGACGACGGGGCGGTCTTGGCGCGCGAAACGGCGACGATCGAGCCCGCTGCTTCAGGCGCGGTCATCCCGCTGCCGATGCCGAGCGAACTGCGCAACCGCGTCGCCCGCATCGATGTCGAGGGCGAGCAATCGGCCGGCGGCGCGCTGCTCGTCGACGAGCGCTGGCGGCGCCGTCCGCTCGGTATCGCCGCCAACCCCAACCCGTCGAGCCAGCCGCTGCTCAGCGACACCTACTACCTCGAGCGCGCGCTCGAGCCCTTCACCGAAATCCGCCGCGGTCCGGCCGCCGAGCTGTTGAAGCGTGAGCTCGCCGTGGTGGTCTACGCCGATGCCGGTCCCGATTCGGCTGCGGAAGAAGAGACTGTTCGCCACTGGATCGAGGGTGGCGGGGTCTTGCTGCGCTTCGCCGGGCCGCATCTGGCCGAGCAAGGTGATCGGCTGCTGCCGGTGCGGCTGCGCCGCGGCGGACGCACGATCGGCGGTGCGCTGTCATGGGAGCAGCCGGCGAAGCTCGCGCCATTCGATGCGTCGAGCCCGTTCGCCGGGCTGCAGATTCCCGCCGACGTCACGGTGTCGCGGCAGGTCCTCGCCGAGCCCGATATCGACCTCGCCGGCAAGACGTGGGCGCGGCTCGCCGACGGTACGCCGCTCGTCACCGCCGAGAAACAGGGCAAAGGCTGGATCGTGCTGGTGCACACCACGGCCAACGCCGAATGGTCGAACCTGGCGCTGTCGGGGCTCTTCGTCGAGATGCTGCGGCGCATCGTGGCGGTCAGCGAGGGCGTTGCCGAGGCCGGCGAGGCCGAGCTGCCGCCGCTCGAAACCCTCGACGGGTTTGGCCGGTTGCAGCGCGCCCCGGCGGCAGCGCAACCGATCTCGGCCAAGGAAATCGGCACCGCCGCCGCGTCGCCGCGCCATCCGCCGGGATTCTACGGCACCGCGGACACCAGGCGGGCGCTCAACCTGTCGCCGGGCGTGGCCGAGGTGAAGCCGATCGGTGATTTGCCCGCCGGGGTCGCCCGCGAAGGCTTGGCGACCCATGTCGAGGCCGATATCCGCCCGCCGCTGCTGGTCGCGGCGCTGTTGCTGGCGCTGGCCGATTTGCTGATCTCCTACGGGCTGCGCGGCTTGTTATGGCGGGGTGCGGCGCGCGGTGCCGCGGCGGTGATGATCGCGCTGCTGTTCGGGACGGTGGCGGCGCGGGCCGATGATGCTTTTGTGATCCGTGCCACGTCGGAATTGCGCCTCGCCTATGTCGAGACCGGGAACCCGGAAGTCGACAGCGAGAGCCATGACGGGCTCGCTGGGCTCAACGAGGTCTTGAACCAGCGCACCGCGATCGAATCGGCCGCGCCGCTGGCGGTCGACATCGAGGCCGACGAGCTGATCTTTTTCCCACTGCTCTACTGGCCGGTGACCGCGAATCAAGCCGCCCCGTCGCCGCAGGCGGTGGAGCGAATCAACCGCTATCTCGAAACCGGCGGCACCATTCTGTTCGACACCCGCGATTCGGGCGAACGCACTCCCGGCCCCCTTGGCGGCGCGGGAGAGTCGGCGGAGCGGTTGAAGGCGCTGGTTGTCGGCGTCAAGATCCCGGCGCTGGTGCCGATCCCGCCCGATCATGTGCTGACCAAGTCGTTCTATCTTCTCCACGAATTCCCCGGCCGCTGGAATAGCGGCCAGGTCTGGGTCGAGCCGGCCGAGGATCGCGTCAATGACGGCGTATCGAGCGTCATTATCGGCGGCAATGACTGGGCCGGCGCCTGGGCGGTCGATCGCCAAGGCCACTCGGAATATCCGGTGGTTCCGGGTGGCGAGCGGCAGCGCGAAATGGCGATGCGCTTCGGCATCAACCTGGTCATGTACGTGCTGACCGGCAACTACAAGAGCGACCAGGTGCACGTCCCGGCGATCCTCGAGCGGCTCGGGCAATGAGCTTCAGCGCGTATACGATCGCGTTCTCGCCGCTCGTCCCGTGGTGGGCGGTTTGGGCCTTTGCCGTTGCCGCCGCGCTGATCCTGACGCTGGGCGCGTGGCGGCGGGCGCGCGGCGGCCTGTGGCGCGGTGGCGCGCTCGCGGTGCTGCTGCTGATCCTCGTCAATCCGGCGCTCGTCGAGGAAAAGCGCACGCCGCAGCGCGATGTCGCGGTCGTCGTGCTCGACGATTCGCCGAGCCAGCAGATCGGTGATCGCGCCGCCGCCAGCGAAGCCGCGCTCAAGGCGCTGACCGAACAGCTCGCCAAACAGCCCGATCTCGATGTCCGGGTCATTCGCGCCGGCGCGCCGCAACCCGGCGCCGGCGACGACGGCACCCGGCTGTTCACCGCGTTGAACCGGGCGCTGACGGATGTGCCGCGTCAGCGCCTCGCCGGGGTCATGATGATCACCGACGGCGAGGTGCATGACGTTCCCGCCGGTGACGCCAAAACCGCCGCCGAACAGCTCGGCGCGCCGCTGCACGTGCTGCTGTCCGGGCGGCCGGACGAGGGCGACCGCCGGCTCGTGGTCAAGGAGTCGCCGAGCTTCGGCCTCGTCGGCAAGGAGGTGCCGCTGACCGTTCGGGTCGAGGATCTGCCCGAGATCAAGGGCGCGGGCGCGGCCGAGGCCAAGCTCACCTGGCGCAAGGATGGCGGCGCGCCGCATAGCCAATACGTGCCGGTTGGCCGCGATGTGCCGCTGGCGATCCCGATCGATCACGGCGGCCCGAACATCTTGGAGCTCGAGGTCGAGCCGGGACTTCAAGAACTGACCCTCGTCAACAACCGCGCCGCGGTCGTCGTCAACGGCGTGCGCGACCGGCTCAAGGTGCTGCTGGTGTCGGGCGAGCCGCATGCCGGCGAGCGGGTGTGGCGCAACATCCTCAAATCCGATCCGTCGGTCGACCTCGTCCATTTCACCATCCTGCGCCCGCCCGAAAAGCAGGACGGCACGCCGATCCGCGAATTGTCGCTGATCGCGTTTCCGATCCGCGAGCTGTTCGACGTCAAGCTCGACGAGTTCGACCTGATCATCTTCGACCGCTACAGCCGCCGCGGAGTGATCCCGCAGGCCTATATCGAGAATGTCGTTCGCTATGTGCGCAAGGGCGGCGCCTTCCTCGAAGCGACCGGGCCGAGCTTCGGCACGCCGATGAGCCTCTATCGCACGCCGCTGGGTGAAATCCTGCCGACCGAGCCGACCGGCAATGTCGACGAGGAAGGCTTCAAGCCGGAGCTGACCGTCGAGGGCTGGCGCCATCCGGTGACCGACGATCTGTCGGGTGCCGGCGAGCCGGGAGGTTCGCCGAGTTGGGGCCGCTGGTTCCGCCAGATCGACGCGCATGTCCACCACGGCAACACGTTGATGACCGGCGACCACGGCGAGCCGCTGCTGGTGCTCGACCGCGTCGGGCAGGGCCGCGTCGCGCAACTGCTCTCCGACCAGATGTGGCTGTGGGCGCGCGGCTTCGAGGGCGGCGGTCCGCAGGCCGAACTGCTGCGCCGCCTCGCCTATTGGCTGATGAAGGAGCCCGATCTCGAGGAAAACGATCTGCGCGCCGTGATTGAGGGCGACCGGCTCGTCGTCACCCGGCAATCGCTGGAACCCGATGACAAGCCCATCACGGTGACCGCGCCCGACGGCAGCACCTCGACCTTGACCCTGACCCCGGCGCAGGGCGGGCGCAGCAGCGGGACGCTGGCGGTGACGCAAATGGGCCTTTACCGGGTCAGCGATGGCGCCCGCACCGCGCTTGCCGCCGCCGGGCCGCTCAATCCGATCGAGTTCGCCGATGTCCGCGCCACGCCCGACAAGCTCGCGCCGCTGGCGAGCGCCTCCGGTGGTGGCGTGTTCTGGCTGGTCAACGGCGTGCCGGAGCTGCGCCGCGTCGCGGCCGGGCGGATGACCGCCGGGCGCGACTGGATCGGGCTGCGCGAGAATGCCGATTATGTCGTCGCCGGCTTTACCGAGACCCCGCTCTTGCCCGCCATCGCCGCCTTGCTCCTCGCGATCGGCACGCTGATCGCCGCCTGGCGTCGCGAGGGGCGGTGACGATTTTTCGATGCTGAGACAGGTTTTCGCCCCGATCCATCCCGACGGGTGGAAATTCGTCCCCATCGGCGCCGTGGCGGCGATTTTACTGTTCCTGCTGTGGCATCCGGCCGGTTGGCTGGCGCTGATCCTCACGGTGTGGATCGCTTATTTCTTTCGCGACCCCTGGCGGGTGACGCCGACCCGCGCCGGCCTCGTCGTGAGCCCCGCCGACGGGATTGTCGTCACCCTCGGCGAGGCGGTGCCGCCGGCGGAATTGGCGATGGCCGCCGCGCCGGTGACGCGCATCGGCATCTTCCTCAACCTGTTCGACGTGCATGTGGCGCGAGCGCCGCTCGCCGGCCGCGTGGTCGGCCGCAACTATATCGCCGGCCGCTTCATCAACGCGAGCCTCGACAAAGCGAGCGAGCACAACGAGCGGCTGGCGCTGCGGCTGGCGCCCGATGACGGCGCCGAGATCGGCTGCGTGCTGATCGCTGGGCTCGTTGCCCGGCGCATCGTTTGCCCACTTGGCGAGGGCCAGCTCGTCGCCGCCGGCGAGCGAATCGGCGTCATCCGCTTCGGTTCGCGGGTCGATCTCTATCTGCCGCCTGAATACGTGCCGCTGGTCGCGCTCGGGCAGCGCATGGTCGGCGGCGAGACCGTGCTCGCTGACCGCGAAGCCAAGGAGCCGCCGCGGCAAGGCTTCAGTCACTGATTGTGGTAGAGTGAGGGAGGCAAGGAGACCCTAGCGATGCGCTCGCGCAAGATGCGGGTGCGCCGGCCCCAAATGCGAGGCATGCGGGTGCGGCGCATCCCGGAACTGTCGGTCAACCGGCTGGTGCCGAACGTGCTGACCTTGCTGGCGCTGTGCGCGGGCATGACGGCGGTGCGTTTTGCGCTTCACGGCAATTTCCAGGCAGCGGTCTACGCGATCATCGTCGCCGGCATCCTCGACGGGCTCGACGGCCGGGTCGCCCGCTTGCTGAAGTCGACCTCGCGGTTTGGCGCCGAGCTCGACAGCCTCTCCGATTTCGTCAGCTTCGGCGTGGCGCCAGCCGCGGTCCTCTACCTGTGGACGATGTCGGCGCTGCACAGCATCGGCTGGGCGATCGTCCTCTTCTACGCGGTGTGCTGCGCGCTGCGCCTGGCGCGGTTCAACACCCAGGCCAGCAGCGAGCCGGCGCCGCATATGGCCAGCTTCTTCGCCGGCGTGCCGGCGCCGGGCGGGGCGGGCCTGGTGATGATGCCACTCTTCGCGAGCTTCGAATGGGGCGACTGGATCGCACGTTCGCCGTATCTCAACGCAGTGTGGATCGCTGGGGCCGCGTCTCTGATGGTCAGCACGCTGCCGACCCTGTCGCTGAAGAAATTCCGTGTGCCGCATCACTATGTGATGCCGACCCTGCTTGGCATCGGCATATTGGCGGCGTTCGCGACGACGGCGCCATGGCCGACCCTGACCCTCATCGGCGTGCTTTATATCGGCTCGATCCCGCTGACGGTGCGCGCCGCCATGCGGCTGCGCCGCGGCGCCGGGGCACGAAAACCCGAGAGTGTTGAAGCTCCCGTGTTGCTGGCCGCGCCGCCGCCCGCGCTTGGCGAGAGTGCCGTTCCGCCCAGCGAATGGCGGCATTGAGGCCATCCCACGGCCGACTTAAGCTGGCGCAATTCACCGAAAGGGCGGAGGAATGCTGAGCTTTAACCTCAAGGCCGAAGAGAAATTTGATCCGAAGCACCATGTCGAGAAGATCCTCGGCACCGCCGGCGAGGGCGATGTCACCGTGGCGTGCTGGGAGCCCGGCCAGACCAGCCCCTATCACTGCCATCCGAACGCGGTCGAGCTCTATTTCTGCTTCGAGGGCGGCGGCACGATGCGCACGCCGACCGAGACGGTCGACGTCAAGCCGGGCTGCTTTGTCGTCCATCCGCGCGGCGAGCTGCACGAGTGGATCACCGGGCCGCGGCGGACCCTTCTCTTCCGCGTTCGCTACGGCGAGGAGATGTCGGGTCGCACCAAGGAGTGGCCGAGCAACGCCAAGTGGAAACCGCGGCCGCAGGATGTCGAGTATTTCGCCGCGCGGTAGGCGATGAGCGACGCCGATGACGGGCTCGGCGTCACGCCTGGGCACGATTCGCCGATCCCCTACATACAGCGGACGCGCGACTGTTACCTGGCGCTCGGTTATGAAAACCCCTATCGCTGGGCGCATTACGCCGAGGTGCCGTTCGCGCCGCTGAAGAAGCCGCTCTGCGAATGCCGGATCGGGCTTGTCACCACCGCCTCGCCCTTTCAGCCCGGCAAGGGCGGTCAGGGTCCCGGCGCTCCCTACAACGCCGCCGCCAAATTCTACCGGGTCTATTCCGGCGATACCGCGAGCGACCACGATCTGCGCATCTCGCACGTCGCCTATGACCGCGACCACACTAGCGCCGCGGACAGCAACACCTGGTTTCCGCTGCCGGCGTCGCGCCATGCAGCCGCCACCGGCCGGGTCGGCGCGCTGGCGGCGCGCTTCCACGGCCTGCCCACAAATCGCAGCCAGAAGACGACGCTCGACCAGGATTGCCCGGACCTGCTCGCGCGGCTGCGCGAGGATGGAGTCGACGCGGCGATCCTCGTGCCCAACTGCCCGGTCTGCCATCAGAGCGCGAGCCTCGCCGCGCGGTATCTCGAAGCCGCCGGTGTCCCGACAGTGGTCATGGGCTACGCCAAGGACATCGTCGAATTCGCCGGGGTGCCGCGCTTCCTGTTCAGCGACTTCCCGCTCGGCAACTCGGCTGGAAAGCCCAACGACCGGGATTCGCAGGATTTCACTCTGGAACTGACGCTCAGGGTCCTCGAAGCCGCGCCCGGGCCGCAAACTACCGTACAGTCGCCGCTGCGCTGGAGCGCGAACCCCGATTGAAAGCTCGACTATTCCAATATCGCGCGGCTGTCGCCCGAGGAAATCGCCCGCCGCCGCGCCGAATTCGACCGCCAGAAAGCGGTCGCCCGCGACCGCCGCGACGCCGCCGAATAAGGGAGCTACCGGCCGCGCAGGCCTCGCCGGTTGCGCCGGAAGCGCAGGCTGCGGCGCAACGCGGCGCCGAGATCGCGCACCGCGGTTGAGATCCCCGGCTGCGGCGCGGGTACCCGGTAGATCAGGCGGTCGGCCTGTTTCGCGATGTCGAATTCCGCCGGAAAGCGCGCGGCCAGCGTGGTCAGCAGATCGTGCGCGACATCGTTGAGCCCGTAGAGCTCGAGCATGATCGCGCATTTGAGGATCGCGTCGGGGCCGACGCTCTCCGGCTCGGCGGTCAGATCGCGGACGAAGAGCACGTCGAGCGCCCCGACCGGGCCCGCCGCGCTGGCGATCGCCTGCTCGCGTCCAAGCTTTGCCGCGCGCGCGGCAAAGCTGCGATAGGCGAACCGGCCGACGGCAAGATCGGCCACCCGAAAGCCATGCGGGCGCAGCTGCTCGAGGATCCGCGAAAAATGCGGTTGGGCCGCGCCTGTCGAGACAAAGCTGGTCTCCGACTGGATGCCGAGAAGCGTTCCGGACGATAACAGCGCCGCGGCGCCCGCGAGGATCGCGGGCTCGCTGCCCTCGCAATCCAGCTTGAGAAAATCGGCGGGCGGGATCAGGCCTTCCTGCATCAGCGTGTCGAGTCGGGCCATCGGAACGTCGCGCTGCTGCGCCACGCCCGACACGCGCGGATCGATCCGCAGTCGTTCCTGTTCCGCCGCCAACTCGCGCGGCGACAAGGATGCCGCGAACTTGTTGGCTGGGACAAAAAGCGTCGTGCGGCCATTCTGGTCGCCGAGCGCGGTCGTGTAGTAGTGGTGTCCCGGCCGCCGCGCCGCCTTTAGCGTGGCAATCGTCTCGTCAAGGGCGTCGAACCCATGCACCTCGAGATAGTCGCCCAGATGCCCCCATCGCGGGTGCACGCCGCCCTGGACGCCGACATCGATCAGCACGAACGGGCTTTCCAGAAGCCGGTTGCCGATGACCCATTCGGTAAAGCGCGGCCGGTAATTGTAGTTGAGTTCCATGCGGTCGCGCGGCTAGCGGTCGGGAGCGACGTCGTTGCTCGTCACTCAGGATACCAGCTTCGCCATCCGGCTCACGATCGTGTCTTCGCTGTCGTCGGGGGTGAAGGTCGCGGTGAAGCGGCCCTCGGGGTCCATCACATAGATCAGCGCGCTGTGGTCCATGTCATAGCCGCCGTCGGCGCGCGGGTGCTTGGCGTAGTAGACCCTGTAGTCCTGGGCGGCCTGTGCCACGGCGTCGGGTGTCCCGGTCAGCCCGACGATCGCCCCGCCGAAGCTCTCAACATAGGACTTGAGGACCGCCGGCGTGTCGCGCTCGGGATCGACGGTGATAAAGACGATCTCGATCTTGCTCTTCTTGGCGCCGAGCTTGTCGAGCGCCAGCGACAGATCATTGAGCGCGGTCGGGCAGACATCGGGGCAGTGGGTGTAGCCGAAGAACACCAAATGCCATTTGCCCTTGAGCTCGGCGTCGGTGAACGGTTTGCCGTTGTCGTCGATAAGGCTGAACTTGCCGCCGATCACGCTGGCGAGCGGGCCACCGGCGACGCCCTTCGCCTGGTCGCGAAGGGCGACGACGATCAGCCCGCCGGCAACCAGCACGAGGATTGCGGCCGCCGCCGCCGCGATCAGCGCGAAACGCGGCGAGGCCTTGGCCTTCGGCTGCGAGCGGGCCATCTTCACCTCCGCCTAGTGCTTCATCGGCATGTCCATGCCGGGCATGTTCATGCCGTTGCCGGTCTCTCCGCCTGGCCCCGTCACCCCGACTTTCTGAACGCTCACCGTGACTTGTTGCGCGCCCGCCTTGGCAAAGGTCAGGGTCAGCGGAAAGGTTTGTCCGTCCTTGAGCGGCTGGGCGAGGCCGGTCAGCATGATGTGGTAGCCGCCGGGTTTCAGCGTCACCGTCTGCCCGGCGGGGAGATCGATGCCGTCGACCTGGCGCATCTTCATCACGCCGTTATCCATGGCCATGGTGTGCAGCTCGGCCGTTTGCGCCACCGGTGTCGATGCGCTGGTCAGCCGGTCGCCGGTGACCGAGGCCATCGTCACATAGATCGCCGCGGTCTGCGCCCCTCCCGGCGTCGCGCGGGCCCAGACATCCTTGATTTGAATATCGCTCCCTTGCGAGGCCGCTCCGCCTGCCGCGGCAACGAAAGCCGAAAAGGCCAAGCCGAACGCGGCCAGTCTCGATCGCATTTGAAAGTCTCCCAGGTCGGCGCCTCTGGGCCAAGATATAGGCAATCCCGGTCTACTCCAGGAGCAGCGCCTCGACTTCCTCGATCAAATGTCGCAGGTGGAATGGTTTGGCCAAGATCCGCGGCCGCCTCGTGGCAAACCCCCCGTCGTGCATCACCACCGCGGCAAAGCCAGTGATGAACATGACGCGGATGCCGGGCTGATGCTCGGTCAGCTTGCGCGCCAGCTCGATCCCGTCAAGCCCGGGCATCACGACATCGGCGAGCAACAGGTCGAAATCGGTCTGCTGGGCGAGCGCCAGCGCGGCGGTGCCGTTGCCGACCGAATCGACGATATGCCCGGCCCGCTGCAAGCCGCGCGACAGGAACAGCCGCAGGTGATCGTCGCCTTCGGCGAGAAGGATGCGTGCCATCTCCGCGGTTCGCTTAAACTTGATGAGCGGGGAGTCGGACGCAGCATCTAACACGAGTGCCCGCCGCCGAGAAGCCGGCGGGTGGGTTTGTGGCATTCGGGTTGCACCGGAAGCTGACAGCGGCACTTTGGCACACTAATCTTGGCTGCATGGACGGCTCGGCGATAACCGTTGCTCCCACTCTCGCGCCGCTTGATCTGCGGCGGCCTGCTTCGCGCGTCTTGCCGCTCGTTATCGCCTCGCCGCATAGCGGTTCGGATTATCCGGCGGAGTTCGTCGCCGCGTCGCGGCTCGATCCGATAGCGCTGCGCCGCTCGGAAGATGCGTTTGTCGACGAGATCTTCGCGGCCGCGCCGGCGCTCGGCGCACCGATGCTCGCCGCGCGTTTCCCGCGCGCCTATCTCGATGTCAACCGCGAGGCGTGGGAGCTCGACCCGGCGATGTTCGCCGATGCGCTGCCGGATTACGTCAACGCCCGCTCGCCGCGGGTGCGGATGGGCCTCGGCACGATCGCCCGGGTCGTGGCGAGCGGCGAAGAGATCTATGTCGGCAAATTATCGTTCGCCGAGGCGAAGGGGCGCATCGATTCGCTCTATCGCCCGTACCACGCCGCGCTCGGCCGGCTGGTCGAGGAGACCGCCGCCGAATTTGGCTCCTGCCTCGTCGTTGATTGCCATTCGATGCCGTCGGGGGCGATCGGCGGCGCCGGGCGCGAATCGGCGGATATCGTGCTCGGCGATTGCCACGGCGCCGCCTGCGCGCCGCAGATCGTCGAGGCGGCGCGGCACTACCTGACGCGGCGCGGGTTCGCGGTCGCGCTCAACGCGCCGTATGCCGGCGGGTTCACCACCGGCCATTACGGTCGGCCCCACCAAAAATGCCACGCTCTACAAATTGAAATAAATCGCGCGATCTATATGGACGAGCTTAGCTATTGCCGCCGGCCCGGATTCGCCGATTTGAGCGAGGAGATGGCGGGGCTGATCGCCTGGCTCGGAGAGGCATCGCGGGATCATCTGGCGAAATCCCGCTGAACCGCGCCCGCCGTTGGGAAAAGGCGGACGGCGCTGGCCGTCGAGCAAGCGCGAAAAAAACGGGCCGTGCTAGTGCACGGCCCGAGTTCAGGGAGGAAACGCCTAGAAGACGTGCGGTAGAACCGTCAGACGACGATCGATACCGCACTGCACAATTTACTGTGCAGCGCGGCAATGTCAACCCCTCTTGCCTTGATATGCGTCTGGCTAACAACTTCGCGGTGGATAACTCGGTCGACCCCGGCCGAATCGCCCGATGTGCGGCGCACAAGGAAAGATACGTGAGGCTTCGCTCTCGATGACCAATTCAACGCCGCAGACACTCTGGCTTGTCGGCGATATCGGCGGCACGAATGCGCGATTCGGCCTGGTTGCGCCGGATGGCGCCCTCGTCCATTCGAGCGTCCTCACCGATGCGGACTACGCCGGGTTGGGCGAGGCGATCGAGGCCTACTTGGCCGCGCGCGGCGGATTGCCGCGCCCGCGCCGGGCGGCGATCGCGGTGGCCTCCCCGGTCACCGGCGATGAGGTGCGCTTCACCAACCTTCCCTGGAGCTTCTCGATATCTAGCCTGCGCTCACGTCTCGGCTTCGAACAGCTCGAGATCATCAACGACTTCACGGCGCAGGCGCTGGCGCTTCCGCACCTCGCCCCGGGCGACAAGACGATTGTCGGCGGCGGCGCGCCGCAACCGGGTTGTCCGATCGGCGTGCTCGGGCCGGGCTCCGGGCTCGGCGTGTCTGGCCTGATCCCGTCCGGGGGGCATTGGGCGCCGCTATCCGGCGAGGGCGGTCACGCGACGATGCCGTCCGCCACCGAGCGGGAAAGCGCCGCGCTCGGCGAAATGCGCCGGCATTTCGATCATGTTTCCGCCGAGCGCGTGCTGTCGGGCCCCGGCCTCGTCAATCTCTACAACGCGCTGGCGGCGGTCGATGGCGTGTCGGCGCGGCAATACACCGCCGCCCAGATCACCGCTGTCGACGTTGCAGCCCGTGACCCGCTGTGCCGCGAGACGACCGAGATGTTCTGCGCGATGCTCGGCACCGTCGCCGGAAATCTGGCGCTGACCTTGGGCGCCAAGGGCGGCGTCTATATCGGCGGCGGCATCGTGCCGCGCCTCGGCGAGCGCTTCGCGGCCTCGCCGTTCCGCGAGCGCTTCGAGGCGAAGGGCCGGTTTCGCGATTACCTCGCGGCGATCCCGACATTCGTGGTGACCCACAAATTGCCGGCCTTTCTCGGCTGCACCGCGAAGTTGATGGAGAAATAGCGCTAACCCCGCGCCGCCGCTCGGCGCAGGCGGTCGTTGATCGCCCGGCCGAGCGCGCGCTCGGGAATCGGCATGACCGCGATGCCGGTGAATTGCGGGCGATCGAGGCGGCGCAACAGCGCGAAGAGATTGGCCGCGGCCTCAGCGAGATCGCCGCTTTCCGAGAGGTTCAACATTTCGGCAAAGCCTGCCGGCGTCTCGGGTCCGAAGGCGAGCAGCGCCTCACCCGGCAATGCGGTCGTCGTATCGAGCCGCAGCGGCAGAGTTGGCGCATAGTGGCTGGCAAGCTGGCCGGGCGCGCGCGGCGCTGAGGGATCGCCGCCGGCGACCGCGATATCGCCGAGCAGCGCCGAAAGCTCTTCGAGCGTGACCCCGCCCGGGCGCAACAGGGTCGGCGCGCCGCCGCTCAAATCGAGCACCGTCGATTCGAGCCCGACGGCGCACGCCCCGCCATCGAGGATCAGCGCGACCCGGTTGCCGAGTTCGGCGGCGACATGCGCTGCCTGGGTCGGGCTGACATGGCCGGAACGGTTGGCCGACGGCGCCGCGAGCGGGCGACCGGTTTGCCGTAGCAGCGCATGCGCGACCGGGTGCGCTGGCACGCGTATCGCGACGGTATCGAGCCCGGCGCAGGCGAGCAGCGCGACCCCGCTCGCCGCCCGCCGGCGCAGGACCAAAGTCAGCGGGCCCGGCCAGAATTGCCGCGCCGCCGCGTGCGCCCGTGCATCGAATTCGCCGATCGCCTCGGCCGCGGCGAGGCTCGGCACGTGCACGATCAACGGGTTGAAGCGCGGCCGGCCCTTGGCGGCGAAGATGCGCGCCACCGCGCGGTCGTCGGTCGCGTCTCCGGCAAGCCCGTAGACCGTCTCGGTCGGGAAGGCGACGAGCCTTCCAGCGCGCAGCAACTCGGCGGCGCGCGAGATGTTTTCCGGGCTCGCCGGTACAATATTTGCGTTCACCTTGTAAGCTTGTCGGCAGCGCGCCGCTCTCGCAAGGTTGGTCAGCATGGCGGCCCGGGTCATCACCATCGCCCAGCAGAAGGGTGGCGCCGGCAAGACCACCCTGGCGGCACAGCTTGCCGTGGTCTGGGCCGGACAGGGCCGCCGCCTTGCGCTGCTCGATATCGACCCGCAGGCAAGCCTCGCCGCCTGGGCCGAGCTGCGCCGCGCCCGGTCGGGTGAGGCGGGGCTTGGCTTCGAATTCGCCGCGCTATCTGGCTGGCGCGCCGCGGAGTGGATCGAGCGGCACGCGCGCGAGGCTGATTTCGTAATCGTCGACAGTCCGCCGCATGCCGAGCTCGAAGCCCGCATCGCGGTCCGCGCGGCCGGGCTGGTGTTGGTGCCGCTGCAGCCTTCGCCGCTCGATCTGTGGTCGACCGGCACGACGCTCAAACTCGCGCGAGAGGAAGGCCGCAGGGTGCTGGCGGTGTTGAACCGCGTGCCGGCGCGTTCGAGCCTGGTCGAGACGGTCGTTGCGGAGCTCGCCCGCGATGGGGTTGCCGTCGCCGCGTCGCGGCTCGGCAGCCGCGTCGCCTTCGCCCAGGCGATGGCGCAAGGCCGCGGCGTCAGCGAGACAGCGCCGTCGGGTCTCGCCGCGGCCGAGATCGCCGCTCTCGCTGCCGAGATCGCCCAAGCCTAGCGCCGCCCTGCGCGTTCCGCTTAAATCGCGGCGGGGAGACGCTGGCGGGACACGCATGATCGACAAATTCCTCCGCTCGGTCGCCGAGGCGATGGCAGGGATCAAGGACGGCTCGACCGTGCTGGTGTCGGGCTTCGCGCAGATCGGCGAGCCGCGCGCGCTGGTCGACGGGCTTATCGAGCAGGGCGCCAAGGATCTGACCGTCGTCCACAACACCGCCGGGCGCGGCCGCGAAGGGGTCGCGCGGCTGATCGGCGAGGGACGGGTGCGCAAGATCATCTGCAGCTTCGCGCGCAGCCGCGGCTCGGTGCTGTTCGAGGAGGTCTATGCGCGCGGCGATATCGAATTGGAGATCGTGCCGCAGGGCACCCTGGCCGAGCGCATCCGTGCCGGTGGCGCCGGCATCCCGGCCTTCTTCACCCCTACCGGCGGTGGCACAAAAATCGCCGAGGGCAAGGAGAAGCGAATCATCGACGGGCGCGAATGCGTGTTGGAGCAGGCGATCGTCGGCGATGTCGCGCTGGTCGAGGCGTGGCGCGCCGACCGCTGGGGCAATCTCGTCTATCGCGACGCCGGGCGGAACTTCAATCCCGTCGTCGCCTCGGCCGGCAGGCTCACCATCGTGCAGACGCAGAACACCGCCGAATTGGGCGAGCTGACGCCGGAGATGATCGTGACGCCGGGCATTTACGTCGACCGCATCGTCCACGTGCCGTCGGGCGACCCGCCGGTGGTGATTTCGTGATGTATCAATACGTCATGGCCGGACTTGTTCCGGCCATCCACGTGCCGCCTCCAAGAAAGGCGTGGATGACCGGGACAAGCCCGGTCATGACGGAAATAATGGGCTTGAGGTGTTGATGACAACCAACTGGAAGCCGTGGTCGCGCGAGGCGCTGGCGGCGCGGGTCGCGCAGGACATCCCCGAGGGCTGGTACGTCAATCTCGGGATCGGCATCCCGACCCTGGTCGGCAACTACGTGCCGCCGGATCGCGAGGTTATCCTCCATTCCGAGAACGGCGTCGTCGGCATGGGCCCGGCGCCCAGCCCGGATGCACTCAACCCGTGGCTGGTCAACGCCAGCCGCCAGCACGTGACCCTGGTCACCGGCGCCAGCTATATGAACCATGCCGACAGTTTCGGCCTGGTGCGCGGCGGGCACCTCGACCTCTGCGTGCTCGGCGGCTTTCAGGTCGCCGAGAACGGCGACCTCGCCAACTGGTCGCGCTCCGACAACGACCGCGCGCCGGCGATCGGCGGCGCGATGGACCTCGCGGTCGGCGCCAAGCGCATCTGGGTCGTCATGGAGCACACGACCAAGGACGGCGAAAAGCGCATCCTCGAACGCTGCACCTATCCGCTGACCGCGACAGCCTGCGTCAAGCGCGTCTACACCGATCTCGCGGTGATCGACGTCACCGAGCGCGGCTTCGTCGTGATCGACACAGTGCCGGGCATAACACTCGACGAACTCCAGGCGCGCAGCGGTGCGCCGCTTCATCAGCATTGAGGACAGGCAACGATGCAGTTCGATAGCGAAGCCGATTTCATCGTCGTCGGCGCCGGCTCGGCCGGATGCGTGCTCGCCAACCGCCTCACCGCCGATCCCTCGACCAAGGTCGTGCTGCTCGAAGCCGGCGGCAAGGACAGCAATGCCTGGATCCACATCCCGGCCGGGTTCTATCGCAACATTTTCAACCCAGCGATCACCTGGGTCTACGAGACCGAGCCGCTGGAGGCGCTCGGCGGCCGCACCATGCAATGGCCGCGCGGCAAGGTGCTGGGCGGCTCGTCGTCGATCAATGGGCTCATCTACATCCGCGGCCAG
>Ga0181530_10000770_pt1 | contig 41479 bp, 35 predicted proteins | sample PEATcosm2014_Bin_42_FD_119769 | JGI IMG/M metagenome (GOLD analysis project Ga0181530, IMG submission 119769) | Peatland microbial communities from MTU Mesocosm Facility, Houghton, MI, USA - PEATcosm2014_Bin10_60_metaG | ecosystem: Environmental > Terrestrial > Soil > Wetlands > Peat | place...
CTGATCTGCAACGATTCTTCCAGGTGACCCCGCCTTCAGTCCACCAGATGGTGCTTACGCTCGAACGAAGCGGGCTGATCCGACGCCAACCCGGCATCGCTCGCAGCATCGAGGTGCTGGTCGGGCCCGAAGCGCTACCGCCCCTCCGCGCCCGCCACGGGCAACTCGTCAAATCCTCTGTGCAGAGGTACTAGGGGGTATGCCTGTACGATGGCCCAGGTCGCGATCGCGCCACTCGAAGCGATTGCTCGGAGCACATTAAATCCGGTCACCCAGCGGGACAGCCAATTCAGATATCGCCGCTGGTATTCACAGGCAACCTTCAGCTGGAAAAGCTCATTGAAGTACAAATCTTGCTGTCGGTGGCCCGCGACCTCGGAATCGCTCGATTGTGCCAACCCTCCGGGTCCTCCTGCATGGCGACGAAGCGCACTCCGAGCACTGAGTCCGTCTATCCGCTAAGATGCCGATCCATCATTCTACCAATTAGAAACGAGGCGCCAACATTCTCTACCTCCAATAGCGCCTGGTCGTCCCTCATCTCGTCAAAACCTCGGCAACCAAATTCCCGCCACCGCATAAGCCTCACCCTCACCAGGCCATGGCGGCATCGTGACCGCGACGATTTGCAGTGCTTCCGCGCCATCGTTGCGGAACTGGAAGCGGATCCCCGGGGGGATCGTCAGCGACACTCCGGGCGCGAGGTCGGTGACCGCCTCATCGGCGCCGAGCCGGCGCCACAGCCGGCCGACGCCGGCGACGACATACCAGATCTCCTCAACCGTCTGATGCGCGACTGGCTTCGCGACCGCTCCGGGCGGCAGCGTGAACGAGATCATGCTGCCGCGCGCCGTCGCGCAGAGGATACGGACTTCGGAGCCATCCGGCGCGGTGACGACCGAGGCGGAGCCGATTTCTTGCGTATCCCCAGCGCCTGGGTTCATATCGTCCCTACCTTCTCACCACCCCGGCACAGGCCAGGGCCCATTGCCGTTATGGGTCCCGGCCTTCGCCGGGATGGTTTGCTAATTGAGCGAGCGACCGCATGCCTCTCGACACGCCGCCAGCTTCCCTCCTTGAAACGCGCTTGCGCCGCGAGATCAAGGGCGATGTGCTGTTCGACCCGTTCACCCGCGGCCGGTACAGCACCGACGCATCCATCTACCAGATCGAGCCGCTGGGGGTCGTCGTCGCCAAGGACCGCGACGATATCGCGACCGCGATCCAGATCGCCCGCGAGGAGGGCGTGCCAGTGCTGCCGCGCGGCGGCGGCACCTCGCAATGCGGCCAGACGGTCAACCGCGCGCTGGTCGTCGAATGCAGCAAGTACATGCAGGACGTGGTGTCGCTCGACACCGGGGCGCGGCGGGTCACGGTGCAGCCAGGGGTCGTCATGGAGCGGCTCAACGCGCGGCTGCGCCAGCACAAATTGTGGTTCCCGGTCGATGTCTCGACCGGCGACCGGGCGACGATCGGCGGGATGACCGCCAACAATTCGTGCGGCGCGCGCTCGATCCGCTACGGCAACATGGTGCACAACGTGCGCGCCATCGACGCGATCCTCGCCGACGGCACGCAGGCGCATTTCGGCGAATTGCCGGGCAATTTCGGCGAGGATGTCGAGCCCGAGCGCTACCGCGCCCTGGTGCGCGCCATGCGCGCGCTGCACCGCCGCGAGGCGGACGAGATCGACGCCCGCATCCCCAAGCTGCTGCGCAAGGTCGGCGGCTACAACATCGACATGATTTCCGACGAGGGCCACAACATGGCCCATCTGCTGGTCGGCAGCGAAGGCACCCTCGCCTTCTTCACCGAGATCGAATTGGACCTCCAGCCGATCCCGCCGCACCGGGTGCTCGGCATCTGCCACTTCCCGAGCTTCTACAAGGCAATGGAGGCGACCCAGCACATCGTCAAGCTGGGCCCGGCGGCGGTCGAGCTGGTCGACCGCACGATGATCGAGCTGGCGCGCGACATTCCGATGTTCCGCGCCACGGTCGACCGCTTCGTGCAGGGCGAGCCGGAGGCGATCCTGTTGACCGAATTCGCCGGCGACGACGCCGACGACAACCTCCGCCGCCTCAAGCAACTCGTCGAGCTGATGGGCGATCTCGGCTTTCCGGGCAGCGTCATCGAGGCGACCGACCCTTCCTTCCAGAGCGCGGTGTGGACCGTGCGCAAGGAGGGTCTCAACATCATGATGTCGATGAAGGGCGACGGGAAACCGATCTCCTTTATCGAGGATTGCGCGGTGCGGCTCGAGGACCTCGCCGAATACACCGACCGGCTCACCCAGGTCTTCCGCAAGCACGGCACCTACGGCACCTGGTACGCGCACGCCTCGGTCGGCACGCTGCATGTGCGCCCGGTGCTGAACCTCAAGCAGGAGCTCGAGGTCAAGAAGATGCGCGAGATCGCCGAGGAAGCCTTCGCGATGGTTCGCGAATACAAGGGGTCGCATTCGGGCGAGCACGGCGACGGGCTGGTGCGTTCGGAATTCCATGAGCCGATGTTCGGCTCGCGCATCGTCCGCGCGTTCGAGGAGGTGAAAGACAAGTTCGATCCGACCGGCCTCTTCAACCCCGGCAAGATCGTGCGCCCGCCGAAGATGGACGACCGCGCGCTGTTCCGCTTCAAGCCCGGTTACCGGCAAGTGCCGATCGAGACCGCGTTCGACTGGTCGGAATGGGGCGGCTTCGCCAACGCCGCCGAGATGTGCAACAACAACGGCGCCTGCCGCAAATCCGACCCCGGCGTTATGTGCCCGTCGTATCGCGCGACCGGTGACGAGCAGCATTTGACCCGCGGCCGGGCCAACAGCCTACGCCTCGCGCTGACGGGCCAGCTCGGCCCCGACGCGCTGACCTCGGACGCGATGGCCGAGACGATGTCGCTCTGCGTCTCGTGCAAGGGCTGCCGCCGCGAGTGCCCGACCGGCGTCGACATGGCGAAGATGAAATTGGAGTTCCTGCACCACTACAAACAGCGCAACGGCTTCACGCGGCGCGACAGACTGATTGCCTACCTGCCACGCTACGCGCCGTGGGCCGCGCGCTTCGCTGGGCCGCTGAACCTGCGCAAGCCGGGCGGGTTGCTGGCGAGACTCGGCGAGCGTCTGTTTGGCCTGAGCGCCGCGCGAGCGCTGCCGCGCTGGTCGTCGCGTCCCTATCGCGGCGCCGCACCTTCTCGTAATGATCGCGGCGTCGTCCTCCTGGTCGACACCTTCAACCGCTATTTCGAGCCGGAGAACGCCGAGGCCGCCGAGCGGGTGCTGACCCGCGCCGGTTATCGGGTAACGACGCCAGAACCCGGAACCGGCAGACCCTTATGCTGCGGCCGCACGTTCCTCGCCGCCGGCATGGTCGACAAGGCGCGTGAGGAAGCGCGCCGCACGATCGATTCGCTGAAGGCGGCGGTAGAGGCCGGCACCCCAATCGTCGGGCTGGAACCGTCGTGCCTGTTGACCCTGCGCGACGAATACCCCGCGCTGCTCCCCGGCACGGAAGCCAAGGCGCTCGCCGCGCACGCGCAGCTCTTCGAGGAATTTGTCGAGAGCGAACGCCAGGCCGGCCGTTTCCAGCTCACCCTCGTGCCGATGCCGGGCAGGACCGCGCTGCTGCACGGGCATTGCCACCAAGAGGCGTTCGGCACCGCGGGCGCCGCGGCGGCGGCGCTGCAGATGATCCCCGAGCTCAAGGTTGAGACCTTCGACTCGACCTGCTGTGGAATGGCCGGGTCGTTCGGCTACGAGGCCGAGCATCACGACACGTCATTGAAGATCGGCGAACTCGGCGTGCTGCCCAAAATGCGCGCCGCCCCGCCCGGCACGCTGCTCGCCGCCTGTGGCACCTCGTGCCGCCACCAGATCGCCGACGGCGCCGGGCGCGACGCCCGCCACATCGTGCGGATTCTGGATGATGCGTCGGCTTGAGCCCGGAGATTTGTTCTCTCTTCGTTCTTGACAATCCGGATTGCTAACCCATCTAGCGACTATCTGGCGCATCAGGCGACCACTCTCCCGGAAACATCGCCATGGCTCACGAGCTGCGCTTTCTGGGAATGATGATCCCGGTCCTGTCATGGGACGAGCTGCTCAAGCGCTACCAGCACATGGAGGCGCTCGGCTTCGACCTCGCCGGGATCGCCGACCATTTCGTCCATTGGGCCGGGGCGCCCGGCTCGTGGCTCGAAGGTTGGACGTTTTTTAGCTGCAGTTGCGGCGCGGACAAGCAGCATCCGGCTGGCGACTTGGGTGACCCAAATCCCGCTACGCAATCCGGCGCTGCTCGCCCGCCAGGCGCTGACGGTCGATCACATCTCGGGCGGCCGGCTCGAATTGGGCCTCGGGATCGGCCTGACCACCGACCCATCATGCGACATGATGGGCCTGCCGAATTGGGGCTATCCGGAGCGCGTCGCCCGCTTCAAGGAGTATGTCGAGATCGTCGACCGGCTGCTCACCAATGAGGTTACCACCTACAAGGGCCGATATTACGAGGTTAGCGGCGCGGTGATGGACCCGCGCCCGGTGCAGAAGCCGCGCCCGCCGATCGTCATCGCCGCGAACGGTCCGGTCATGCTGAAGCGCGCCGCCGAACTCGCCGATAATTGGAACAGCGTCGGTTACTCAGACAGGTTTGACGAGCAGCTCGCCGAGACGCGCGACCGCATCCGGCTGATCGACCAACATTGCGCCGCGATCGGGCGCGATCCGGCTTCGTTGCGCCGCTCCTTTCTAGTGCTCAATTCGGCGCCATTTTACGAATCGACAGATGTCTTCGCCGACGCGATGCAACGCCTGATCGATCTCGGCATCTCGGAAATCGGCATCGGCTATCCGCGCTATGCCGAGCACCTGCCGATGTTCGAGAAAATCACCCGCGAGACGATCCCCGCGCTAAAAGAACGATATGGGCCGGCTAGCTAAAGGCGAACCTCGGCCGCGATCTCGTCGATCGTGGTTCGCTCGCTTGCGGTCGTAAAGTCGAGGTTGCGAGCCCACGCGTCGGGTTCCGGAAATCCCCGATCAGCCCTGAGGCGTTTGACAGACGGCTTCGATCGGATACCCGTCCGGATCGATCACAAACGCAGCAAAGTAGCTCGGCCCATAATGCGGCCGCAGCCCCGGACCGCCATTATCGGTTCCCCCGGCTCGCAAGGCTTCCGCGTAAAAGGCCTCGACCGCCGCCGGGGACGGCGCATTGAACGCGAGATGAAACCCCGGACCGGGAGGATTGACCGGCGCCGATTGTTGCTTCAGCGCCAACAAATCCCCGCGACCCGGAGGGCCATACCCGGCCGCTCTGACGTTCGTCCACACGCGGGTGAGGCCCAATGGCGCGAGCGCGGCATCGTAAAACGCGATGGCGCGCTCCAGGTCGGATACCCCAAAGGACAGATGGCCGAGCATCTCAGTAGGATTTTCCTTGCGGATAGGTGTCGAACTTCGGCACCGCCGGGTTCATGTAATCCCAGGGCTGCGCGCTTTTGACAAAGATGTCGGCGTCGGGCCGGAACCAGCTCGGGTCATCGAAGCTCGACACCCGGATGCCGACGAGGTCGGGCCGGGTCGAAACCTGGACGTAGAGCGGCGCGCCGCAATCGCCGCAGAACACCCTGCTGATTTCGTTGCCGGCGTCGGATTTGGCGACATAGCGTTTTGGCGTTCCCTGGGTAATGCGAAACTGCGCCGACGGCATCCGCACCGCCGCGACATAGGCGGTGCCGCTTTGCCGCTGACAATCGCGGCAATGGCATTGCAGCGAGAACGCCGGCTCGCCGCCGCTCTCATAGCGGATCGCGCCGCACAAGCACCCGCCGGTTCTGAGCTCAGTCATCGAAGTCCTCCCAAATTCGCCTCCCCCGGACTTGATCCGGGGGTCCACGAACCCGCTGAAACAATTCGTGGATGGCCGGGACAAGCTCGGCCACGCCGATAAGAAACTGATTCGATCTCAACTGTCACTGTTCTAGGATACACGCATGCCATTCGCCTTCGACCCCGCCCCATTGCCCGCCCGCGCGCGGGCGTTTATCGATTTCTGGTTCGGCGCGGCGGACGACCCGCTGCGCTTCCACCATCGCCAGATCTGGTTCCGCGGCACCGCCGAATTCGACGCCGGGGTGCGCGCCGCGTTCGCCGCCGACCACGATGCGGCGTTCGCCGGTGCTTTCGCCGCCTGGGAAGGCGAGCCGCTCTCCGCATTGGCGCGGGTCATGCTGCTCGACCAGGTGCCGCGCAACATCTTCCGTTCGACGCCGCGCGCCTTCGCCAGCGACGCGCTGGCGCTCGCGACGACCAATCGGGCGCTGGAGCGCGGCTTCGACCAGGCGGTGCCGGCGGCGTGGCGCGTGTTCTTCTACTTGCCGTTCGAGCATAGCGAGGTCCTGGCCGACCAGCAGCGCGGGCTCGACCTGCTGCTGGCCTTGCCGCCGGCGCCGGGCCGCTCGGGAGGCGGGAAAATGACCCGGCTCCATCTTGAGATCATCGAACGGTTTGGCCGCTTTCCGCACCGCAACGCGATCCTCGGGCGGGCGTCAACCGGCGAGGAGTTGGCGTTCCTGGTCGAATGCGACCATCGCTTCGGGCAGCCTTCGCCGGATAATCGGAGTTAGCACCCAAGGGGACGATAATGGCGATTACCGATATCAGCGTCACCGACATCGCCAATTTCGCCGATGGCCACGAGTTCGGCACGGCTGGCGCTTATGTCCGCATCAAGGGCGTCGCGCGCGGCGTGATCGACCCCAATGCGGCGGGCAATGCGGGGATCGTCGATCTCGACAAGGCGTCGGTGAGCGCCAAGGGCCTGGTCGAATACGCGACCGATTTCGACATTCTGCGGCCGAAGGACCCGCAGCGCGGCAGCTCGATGCTCGTTTACGATGTGCCCAATCGCGGCTCGAAGCGCATCTTCAACCTGCTCGACGACATCCCCGCCAACGATCCGGCGCGCACCAACGATCCGAAGAACAGGGAAGATGCCGGGCTCGGCTTCTGCCTCGGGCGCGGTTACTCGCTCGTGTGGTCGGGGTGGGACCCGGGCGCGCCGCGCGCGAATAACGGGCTCGGCGCCGAATTCCCGGCGGCGCTGGAACGCGGCCAGCCGATCGTCCGGCGCATCCGCGACGAGTTCCATTTCGGCACCCGCGCCGCCAGCGACGGCAGCGTGCGGCGCCTCTCCTACCCGGCGGCGTCGACCAATCAGCCCGCCGCGCGCCTCACCGTGCGGGACCGCGAGAGCGACCAGCGCAGCGAGATCCCCGGCGACGAGTGGGAGTTCCTCGACGAGCGCTCGATCCGGCTAATGCCGGTCGGCCGCAATTTCGAGCCGATCAAGATCTACGAGCTATGGTACGAAGCGACGGGATCGAAGGTACTCGGCATCGGCTACGCGAGCGTGCGCGACCTCGTGTCGTTCTTCCGTTATCCGAGCGGCAACGCCGCCGGCGTCGACCTGGGCGAAATTCGCCATGCGCTCGCCTTTGGCGTGTCGCAGAGCGGCCGCTTCCTGCGCCATTTCCTCGAGCTCGGGATGAATGCCGACGAAGCCGGGCAAAAAGTCTTCGACGGCGTGTTCAGCCACGTCGCCGGCGCCGGCAAGGTGTTCGCCAACCACAGCTTCTCGATGCCGGGCCGCACCGCGACCCAGCACGAAGACCGCCTCTACCCGGAGAACTGGTTCCCGTTCAGCACCGCTCGGACCGCCGACCCGGTCTCCGGCCGGATCGACGCGCTGATGAGCCGGCCGGCGACCGACCCGAAGATCATCGAGACCAACAGCGCGACTGAGTACTGGCAAAAAGGCGCGTCGTTGATCCACACCGATCCCGGCCTCAAGCGCGACCTGAAGCTGCCCGCCGGCTCGCGCGCCTATATGATCGCCGGGACCCAGCATGGCGGCCGACCGGGGGTCAACCCGGCGCCCGGCCCTTGCGCCAACCCGCGCAATGCACACAGCGCGACCCCGGCGCTGCGTGCGCTCTTCGTCGCGCTCGAAGACTGGGTCACCAAGGATGTTCCACCGCCGCCGAGCCGCGTGCCGTCGCTCGCCACCGGGACGGCGGTCACCGCCGATGCCGTCGCTATGCCGGCGGTCGGCGGGTTTGCCGTCGCGCCGGGCGCCAACCGCATCCTGCCGCCGGTCGATTGGATCGATCCGCCCGAGACGGCCGCGCCCGCGCCGTATACGATTTTCGTGTCCGCGGTCGATGGCGACGGCAACGAGGTCGCGGGCATTCGCCTGCCGTCGATAGCGGTGCCGCTCGGCACCCATACCGGCTGGAACGTCTACAAGGCGCAGCCCGACGAGCTTGCCGACCGCGACGGATCGTTCATCGCCTTCGCGCGCAGCAAAAGCGAACGCGACGCCGTCGGCGACCCCCGCCTTTCGCTCGAAGAGCGCTATGGCAGCCGCGACGCCTATGTCATGCGGGTCAAGGAGGCCGCCGACGCGCTGGTCGCCGAGCGCCTCCTGCTGCGGGACGACGCCGACCGCCTGGTCAAGGCGGCGGAGGAGTGCGACCGGTTCTGATGCGCCGCTAATCGCTTGCCGCGCGGCGCGGATCGGGTCAGCATCGCCACGATGCCGATAACGGCACGGGATTGGGGAGGAACGCATGCGCTCATCGAGGCTTGCCGGCTGCGCAATCGCGGCCGCGGTGGTGGCGGTTGGCCTTGGAGCCCCGGCGGCGCACGCCCAGCTGATGATCATCGGCAATGACCAAAAGCCGAAAATCGAAAACGGCAACAACGTCATGCAACCGCCCGGTCATGACACGCTGTCGATCGTCGACATGTCGAAGCCCGCCGCCCTGCGCATCGTCGCGACGATCCCGCTCGACAACACGATCGTCGGCCCGCCGACCAATCTGGCGATCACGCCAAAGGGCGACCTCGCGCTGGTCGCCAATTCGGTCAACGGCGTCGAAAAGGACGGCAAGTGGGATATCGTTTCCGACGACCGGGTGTTTGTCGTCGACCTCAAGGCGAACCCGCCCGCGGTGATCGCGACGTTGCATGCCGGGAAGCGGGCGTCGGGCATGGCGATCTCACCGGACGGGAAGATGGCGCTGATCGCCAATCGCGACGACGGCACGATCACCGTGCTGTCGATCGACGGCAAGGAGGTCAAGGTCACCGATACGGTGACGGTCGGCGCCGCCGGCGATTCCGTCTCGGCGGTGGCGATCACGCCCGATGGCAAGAGCGCCCTCGCGGTCAAGTCCAACATCGACAAGGTCGCGGTGCTGGCAATCGACAGCGGCAAGGTCACCTACGACAAGAAAAGCGATCTGCCGGCGAACAACTATCCCTACAACGTCGTGATCACGCCGAACGGCAAGATCGCGCTCATCGCCAATACGGGCGGAGGCGGCAGTTCGGACGGCAGCGTCGATACCGTCAGCGTCGTCGATCTCGAAGCGAAGCCCTTCCGGGTCATCGATCACGTCACCGTCGGGGATTCGCCGGAGGGATTGGCGATCAGCCCGAAGGGCAATCTCGCGGTGACCGTTGAGGCGCGCGGTTCTAACCGGTCGAAAGACACCTGGTATTACCATCCCGGCGGCGCGGTCACTGTGCTGCGCATCGATGGCAAGCATGTGACACGGGTCGGCGAGGCGACGGTCGGCGCGCTGCCCGAAGGCGCCGCGTTCAGCGCCGACGGCAGCTACCTTTATGTCGGCAACTTCATCGATTCGGACCTGTCGGTTTTTCGGGTCAGCGGCGACCAGGTCACTGATACCGGCCACCGCTTCAAGCTACCGGGCCAACCGGCCTCGATGCGCGCCGGGCCGCAGTAAGTTTTTCCTCGTCACCCCTGCGAAAGCAGGGGCCCAGGGCGACCGTCATATCGCCCGCCCCTGGGTTCCCGCTTGCGCGGGGATGACGATTAGGGGCTATCTTCCGATAGCGTGACGCGCCAGACCGGCGAGCATGATGAGGCTCGCCGAATAATAATCGTCCTTGTCGCCGATCTCGGGCAGCGGCGCCGGCTTGGCCGCGTGGCCCGCCCGAGCGAGCTGAACGACCGCCTGAAACCCGGCTGGAGCGGGGAACGGTGCGAGGCTGCCGTTGGTGACATCGACCCAGGCCGGGATCGGCTTGTCGGTAAAGCCGTCCCAGAAGCGCAGCATCGCGCCGAGACGCTCATGCGTCGCCTCGCCGCCCCAGATCAAATAGAGCGGGACGCGGATTGCATCGAAGCCGAAGCGCGGCGGAAGATTTGCCGCCGGCGAGACCCGGCCGCGATCGGTCACCGTGACCCAGTCGCTGGTCAGCCCCCATTGGCCGAATTGCGCCCTGGCCAGTAAATCAAGACCGTCGCGCCGCAGCCGGCCCCAGACCGGCGACGGGTCGGCGAGCGAGAATTCCCGCAGGGCGGGGTAGATGTAATAAGACGGATTGATGATGACGGCGCCGTTTTCGGCCCTGAAGCCGTCAGTCCCCGGCATCAGCATCAGGTGCCCATCGACCTGGTTGACCAGCCTGTCGCGGATCGCCGCAAGGAGCCGGTGTGCCTCGCGGCCGTAGTCGGGGTCGTGCCAGCGGCGCGCGGCAAGGCTCAGCGACCAGGCGATCAGGATATCGCCGTCCGAGGCGTTGTTGGTGTCGCTGACCGGGTTCGCCTGGTTGCCCGGGTCCCAACGCCAGGCGAACAGCGCGCTGTCCGGACGCCGCAGTTTCTCCGCGGTCCAGCGCCAAACCCGGTCGAAGGTCGCGCGCTCGTCGAAGGCCTCGGCGAACAGCATCGCGCAACCCTGGCCCTCGGTATGGCTGACTTCCTTGTTGCCGGTGTCGCGCACCCGGCCGTTATCGGTGATGAAGCGGTCACGATAGATCGCCCACTCGGCGGCGAGCGGGTCGGTTTGCGCCAAGGCAAGCGCCGGGATCAGCAGCGGCGCGGCGAGGAGGAGGGCAAGACAGGCACGATACGCGCGCATTGCTACTGCAAATGAAACTCGCTCAGTCGTGACGGCCGTAACGGAACGTCAGTGCCGCGCCGGTGCCCTCGGCCTTGCCATGAAGGCGCGCGGTCAGCGACGCATCGCCGCCTTGCTCGCCAAGCCATCCACCATAAAGCCCCTCAAGGATCGGCGCCATCCAGCTGCGCCGGGCCTCGTCCTGAGGCACCAGCGGGTAGGCGCCGTGTGTGATCTCGATAAAGCTATCGGCCTCGCGCAGCCGCATCCAACCCCAGTCGATGCCTTCCAGGACGCTGTTGATGTCCTCTTCCAGCTCTTCGAGGCTGTCGCAGCGGCGCAGCGGCAACAGACGCGCCATCTTCGCGCCGAGCGCCTCGAGAAACTGATCGGCCTCGGCCGCGGCGACGCGATCCTCGAACTCCGCGAACATCGCCGCCATGAAATGCACCCATTGGCGCGAGCATTGCTGCCGGGCGTAGTAATGGAGAGAAAGCAGTTCTTCGTCCAGGCCCGGGCTTGCCATTATCGCCTCGTCTTTGCCGCACTGGGCGCCAACAGATAACGCGCGATGCGGCAGTAACTCCAGTTCTAATTAACGGCTTGGCGCAACGCCGAGCGATTTCGCCCACTGCTCGTCCGATGCCGGCACATCCTCTTCGATCATCCGCTCGGGAATCTCCCAAACGACCGCACGCGGCGGCGACTTCAAGAATTCCGGCGAGGCGAAATAGGCGATTGCGGCTTTGGTGATGCCGCCATCATCGAACGAGCGATTCTCTACCGGCGCGGCCAAGGCAAGCGACAGGAACGGCACGAAATTGGCGCGCCGCGAGAACGAGGTGCCAATCACCGCAAGCTCCGGCGCCGGCGTCTCGTCGAGGATACCGACATTGGCCGCGGCGGACTGCTCGATCACGGTGGCGGACTCCTCGTCGCCATGCGGACGAAACGGCCACGCGACGTGACCGAGGCCAGCCAGGCGAATCAGATCGCCGACCCGCTCCTGCGGCGGATCAGTGACGACGTGAAACTCGGCCTTTTGGGTCGGCGCCAGACCGGCCCGGCGCAACGCGGCGGCAACCCCATCGGCGGCGGCCTTGGCGCCGCGCTCGTTCCAATGCGTGTCGGTCCGGTAGTAAAGCTCACCGCCGGTCGCATCCATCGACCGCAATATATCGACGACGCCGACGCCGCTCTGGGTCAACTGCGATTGGAAGTCGGCCAACCGGCCGTTGATCGCGACCGGGCGATCGACGCCGCACAGCTCGGCCGCCTCGACCCGCGACTTGTCGGGGACGGGGACGATTGTGAGCCCGATACTGCGGCTCTTCAGGAACGAGGCGACTTGTTCGACGATCTGCACGTGCTTCGCGGCGTTGGCCGCGCGCTCGGGATGCACAACGAGCTCGTCGGTCAGAAACAGCCAATTGCCGCAGCCGCGCCGCACCCGCGCCCCAAGATCGCCGGTCAGCACGTAAGACGAGACCCGGTCGAAGGTCACCAGCGAATCTTCGAGCGGGTTCGCCGTTTGCAGGAAATGCGCTACCGCCGCGGTGGTCTCGCCGCCAGCGAGCCCCGACCACGATACCGTGCCGGCAGGCAGCTCGCCGTTATTGACGAACAGGGCGTAGAGGCTGGAGGCGAGCCCGATGACCAGGATCGCCAGCAGGGCGATACCAGGCAGCATCAGGGCACGGATCCGCAATGGCGTCGTCCTCGCCGTAGGATCGAGCGGCAGAAGCGGGTCGACGGGGATCGTCATCGCCTCGCCCTAAAATTGAAAATACAGGAACGGCACGGTCTGGTGGCCCATCATCACCGCGATCGCGTAGAGAAAGAGCGCGATCGGCCACAAGGCTTCCCACCATTCGCCGGCCGGCTCGAGACGCGGGAAGCAGCGCGCCTTAACCGCCGGCCAGAACACGACCGCGGCGGCGATCGCCATCCACACGACGAGCAGCGGCCGCATGACCAGCGCCATCTGGTCGCTCATCGCGAACCCGTTGAGCCCGATCTGGCCGGAGAGCATCGCCAAGGTGCCGCCCCAGCTTGTCGCGCGGAACGGCGTCCAGGCGAACAGCACGACCAGCAGGGTCAGCGGGTAGGACAGCGTGGAGCTCATCCACAGGCCGCGCTGATTCCAGAACCGGCCGACCGCGAGCGCGCCGCCGTGGATCACGCCCCATAACAGGAACGACCAGCTCGCGCCGTGCCACAACCCGCCGATCGCCATGGTCAGCAGCAGGTTGGTGTAGGTGTGGACGTCGCCGTGCCGGTTGCCGCCCAATGAGATGTAGAGGTAATCGCGCAGCCACGACGACAGGCTGATGTGCCAGCGCCGCCAGAAATCCTGGATGGTCACGGCAAGATACGGATCGCGGAAATTCTCCGGATACTTGAAGCCAAGCATGCGTCCGAGGCCGATCGCCATCGCGCTGTAGCCGGCGAAGTCGAAAAAGATCTGGAACGCAAAGCAGGTATTGCCGATCCAGGCATCGACAAAGCTTGGCTGCCCGAGGTCGAACGCCGCCTCGACCACCGGCGCGAGCGTATCGGCGATCAGCACCTTGACCGCGAAGCCGAGCATGAACCGGCGAGCGCCGATCGACATGTCCTCGAAGGTCAGCTGGCGCTCGATCAGCGCCTTGTCGACCCAGGAGTAGCGGATGATCGGGCCGGCGATCAGATGCGGGAACATGTCGAGATAGGCGGCGAAGCTGATAAAGCTCGGCTCGGCCGCGACGGTCTGCCGGCGCACGTCGATCAGATAGGAAACCGCCTGCAGCGCGGTGAAGGACAATGCGATCGGCAGAATGACATTGGTCCACGGGATCGGCCCGCTGTTGAGCGAGACGAGCGCATCATCGAGGGAGCGGACCAGCAGATTGGCGTATTTGAACCACCCGAGACAGCCGAGCACGACGACGATGCCGGCACTCAGGATCAGCCGCTGGCGGCGGTCTTCGGAGCGGGCGATTTCGCGGCCGAGGAACCAGGCGACAAAGGTGATGCCGACGATCAGCAGCAGAAAAACCGGCTTCCACCACGCATAGAAGACCCAGCTGCCGAAGCACAGGGTCAAGTTCCGCGTGCCGTTCGGCGTCGCTAGGTAGGCGATGAAGAACAGCGGCAGGAACAGCGCGAGGAATTCTACCGAGGAAAAGACCATGGGCCGGACAGCAAATGGCTAAGGCCGAAACGGCGCCTGCTCGTCGCGCTGGGCGACGACTTGCCGTCCCGCTGCGGAACCGACGACAAAGACGCTGTAGCGATCGCCCGCATTGAGCTGACCGAGCTTCGCGGGGACGGCCTGGGCTGGGTCGCCGCAGGAAACCGCGAGCTCGACGCCGACGGGGTTGACCAGCCGCCTGCCGACCGCGCCGGGCGCGATATCCGAGACAACCGCGAGATGGTTGTCACCCGCCACGAGTTGCCCGCTGGCACAGCCCTGGTCGAGGTTGAACAGGCCGAGCGACGACTTCAAGGCATTGAAATCGGACGGCACTTCGCGGAAAACGGTCAGCACCAATCCGTCACTGGAGCTGGTGACCACGACGGTGACAAATTCGTTTGGCGCCAGCTTGAGGTCGATCGGCTTTGCCGCCTCGCCGAGCTGCACCGATCCGGTCAGCGCGACACCCGGGGTCACCGGGTCGAACTCGCGGATGCGATGCGCGTCGTCCGCGGGAACCGCGATCTTCGCGGCTGGCGAGACGATCGTAACGTCTACCGAGGCCATATTGACAAAGCGCAGATACGCGACACCGTTGGGCGGACCACTCGGATAGAGCCAGCCCTCCGCCGCGAGCGCGCCGCCGACGCAGGCGAGCGCGAGCAGGACCGAAATCGCGAATTTGCCGAGGATCCGGCTCAGAGCACGAGGCATCGCAGGCTCACGGCCGCCGCGCAAGCTGCGGCGCCATCTGGTCGAGCGAAGTGGTGATGTCCTGGCCCCAGGCGCGATAGCCGCTGGCGGTCAAATGCTGGCCATCGGTCGTCGGCCAATCACCCGGCTTCGAGAATTGCGTCGAGTCGATGAACTTGCAGGGCGCGACCGCGGTCGCCAGGAATTCCGACATCTGCTTAACCCGGTCGAAGGTCTTGTGATAGGTCGAGCCCTCACTGCCCCAAGGCGGCCCTACCCATACGCAGGGGATGTTTTGCGCCGCGATCCGCTCGGTCAGCGCGTGGACCTGCTGGTAGATCCAGCCTTGCGGGAAATCGTGCTGGCCATAGCCGGCCATCGTGTCGCCCATCTCGATGACGATCAGGTTCGGATGGGTTTTGGTGATCAGGTCGCCGATCGTCCAGGTCGGAATGCTCGCCTTGCGATCGACGATCGGCGCCTCCTTGTCGTGGCGTTCGGCGCGGCCGCAGGACACGGTGGTTGGATAGACCCAGTCCCCGGCGTTGGCGCCGCACATGCCGTAGGTGTCGACTTTGGCCCCTTGCGCGAGCAGGTCGTCATGCAATGTCGTGATCAGATAGTCGCGGGTAACCATGTGGCTATCGCCAATAACCAGTACCGCCAAACCCGCCAGAAGCGCATTCATCGCCGACAACTCTCCTCACGCTCAGCCGTGTTGGAGCGCAATGACGTATCGCATTCCCCAGATGGGGTAAAGTTAAGCCGGGCTGCCTAATCTATGGTTAACACCCGGATTGAGCAGCCGCGGCAATAGCCAACTTGAAATTCTGCAAACGTGTGAAATCGGACGACTTTTTGCGGCGCCGGAAGAGACCGTGTCGCGACCGTGCCGGGGCTCTGGGTGGCTCGATCCGATCCGAGGGGCCCAGTCCGGAGGCCCAAATAGGAACCGCGCGGCAGGAGGCGTTCCTGCCGCGCGATGTGAGCCCGTGCGTACGAAAAGATCGAGGCTTTATTTCTCGGCGACCTGTTTCCTGCCCTGCGCGACCGACTCGGCGATATCCTGACCCCATTGCCGGTAGCCTGCCGCGGTGAGGTGCTGACCGTCGGTGGTCGGCCACTGGCCAGGCTGCGCAAACCGCGTCGAATCGATGTACCGGCACGGCGCAACCGATTGCGACAAGAACTGCGACAGTTCCTGCACCCGGTCATTGGCCTTGTGATACGGCGAATTGACTTCGCCATAGACCGGGCCAACCCAGACGCAGCCGGCGCCCGCCGCGGCGATCCGTCCGGCCAGCGCATGCGTCTGGTCGTAGATCCAGGCCTTGGGCAGTTGCGGCGAGCCATAACCGCCCATCGCGTCCGCCGCCTCGACGATCACCAGATTGGGATGGTGCTTCTCGAGCAGCTCATTGATTGTCCAGGTGTATTCCTGCTTGCCCATCTCGGCGATCGGCGGGTTGTGTTCGTGACGCTCGGCCCGGCCACAGCTGACCGTGGTCCTTTGCAGCCACGCATCCGCGCTTGCTCCGCACATTCCGTAGGAATGGACGATCGCGCCCTCGCTGGTCAGCGCGTCATGCAGCGAAGAAATCAGATAGTCTCGGCCCGCCATGTGGCTGTCGCCGATCACCAGGACCACCAATCCGGCCAAAGCCATACTCATCATCGCCTAAGCTCCCTTTTTCCACTCGTACCAACGACCCGTCGGGTTCGCCGGCTCCGCGGTGCGAGAACGTTAGGCAAAATCTATGAATATCTCCTCAATGATTTCCATTTGTATTTTTTCAGTGCTGATTCTGGCAAACGTTATATGGTTAATTTCTTGTTTATATTTAATCTCTGGTTAATATACTGGCGTATTGCCTTGATCAGACATTGGAAGATCATCAATGGGCGACGATCTCATTCGACAAGCGGACCGTCGCATTGGCGATATCGGCGCCCCACAGGCGATAGCTGTCGGGGGTCAGATGCTCGCCGTCATAGGTCGGCCACTGGCCAGGCTGCGAGAACCGCAGCGAATCCACATAGCGGCACGGGTAGACGATATTCGACAGATAGGCTGACAGGTCGCGTACCCGGTCGAATGTCTTGTTCGAGGGCCCGCCTTCGGTGCCCCAGGGCGGCCCCACCCAGATGCACGGCAAGTGGTGGGCCTCGATCGGCTGCAGCATCTGCAGCGTCTCAAACGAGATCCATTCCTTCGGCAACGCCGGCAGCACTCCATAACCCGCCATGTTGTCGCCGAGCTCGACGATCAGCAAATTAGGATGGTGCTTTTCGATAAGGCTTTCGAGCGACCAGGTTTTGACCTTGGGGCTCTTGTCGATGATCGGCTCGTCGGCGTTGTGTCGCTCCGCGCGGCCGCATGCCAGCTCCGTCTGGGCCACCCAGTCGTGCGGTTGCGAGCCGCAGACCCCGTAGGAATGCACGATCGCACCCTGACTGACCAAAGCATCCTGCAGCGAGCTCAGCAGGAAATCCTTCGACGCGATGTGGCTGTCGCCAATAATCAGGACGATGAGACCCGCGAGGGCGACCTTAACCAAGGATCGATCCTTTTTCTGCGATAGGGGATCCGAGCAGATACCCCCACTCTATCGCGGTGACCGGTTAAAAACGCGTTAGAACCGCACGGTCAAGTGCCGCAGCCGTCTTGACGCTCGCCAACACCGCACGCCGCGCTGTGCGGTCAGGCGCCCTAATGCAGCGCGTTTTGGCTCTTCAGGCGGATGACCGCGTTGGCGATATCGGCAGCCCATAGCCGGTATCCCGGCATCATGAAGTGCTGCCCGTCGCTCGTTGGCCACTCGCCGGGCCGGGAGAACTGGGTCGAGTCGACAAAGGCGCACGGCGCGACGGTCTGCGCCAGGAAATCGGCAACTTCGCGGACCCGCGCCGCCGACTTCGTCGCCTCGGCGCCCCACCCCGGCCCGACCCAGACGCACGATGCGCCCGCTGCCGTGATCCGACCGGTCAAGGCGTGGACCTGAGCATAAATCCACGGCTTCACCATCTCCGACGCACCGTAGCCCGCCATCGCGTCGCCCAATTCGACGATCACGAGGTTGGGATGATACTTGTTGAGCAGATCGTTGATCGACCAGCTCGGCGCCGGCTTACCGCTGGTATCGATGATCGGCAGCGCGGTGTCGTGACGTTCGGCCCGGCCGCACGCGACCGATATCGGATACATGTAGGCGTCGGCGCTGGCGCCACACATGCCGTAGGTCTGAACCGAGGCGCCGGCGGTTTCGAGTGCATCATGCAACGGATTGAGCAGGTATTGCCTGCCCGCCATGTGGCTGTCGCCAATCGCCAGGATCACCAGACCGGCCAGAGCCCCATTCATCGCCTATGCTTCCTCTGGGTTACCGCGCGCATTGCCCGCCGCGCGCTCAGTGCAATTGGCTCTTCATTTGAATGAGCGCGGCAACCAGATTGGCGCTCCATTTCCGATAACCGTCTTGCGTCAAATGCTGCCCGTCCGTCGTCGCCCACTCACCCGGCCTGGCGAACCGGGTCGAGTCGATAAAGCCGCATGGCGCGACCGCTTGCGCCAGGAATTGGGACATCTCGACGACGCGAGCGTCGGTCTTGTGAAATGCCGATTTGGGATCGCCCCAAATCGGCCCGATCCACACGCAGGGCACACGGTGCGAGGCGATCCGTTCGACCAATTGATGGACCTGCTCGTAGATCCACGCCTTCGGCAGCTGCGGATTGTCGTAGCCGGCCATCGTGTCGCCCAGCTCGACGATCACCAGGTTCGGGTGGTTCTGATCGATAAGATCGTTCATCAGCCAGGTCGGCTCGGACTTGGTCACGTACATCGGCGGCGATGTGCCGTGACGCTCGGCGCGGCAGGGCGCCGTCACCTTGAGGACCCAATCGGCCGCCATCCCACCGCACATGCCGTAGGAGTGAACAGTGGCGCCTTGCGCTTCCAGCGCCTCGTGGAATGACGTGATCAGGTAATTGGGCATCGCGACGTGGCTGTCGCCGATCATCAGGATCACCAGACCCGCTAGCGCGCCGCCCATCGCCCCTCCGCGACAATCGTGTTTTGGTTGGCGCGCCTTCACATCATAGAAACGACCGCAACGCAATTTGCATTTGGCGATTGTGCCGAACTGCCGCGGTGGCACCCATCGCGGCAAGATCTCCGGCGCCCGAGCGCCGGCGAGGCTGCAACGGCAGGCGTGACCGATCGGCTACAAGCGGCTCTGCGGCACGTCGCGCCGCGCGATCGCCGCCGGGTCCGTCTGAGCCGAGTTTGGCGAGAACAGGTTGAAGGTTTTGCGCAGGTAAAGCTTGGCGATCACTTCGTTATATTGGTTGGCGTTGTCGTAGCTGGCGGAGACACCAATCGCCGCACTGTCATCGATCGCGTATTCGAGCTGCCCCTTCAGACTGGCCGCGAGCCCGGTGCCTTCGCTGCCGCCGATAACGGCGCCGGTGGGATTGAGCGCTTGCAGGGCGACCTGCGCATTCGCATTGTTCGGGAAGATCAGGCTCGAATCCGCGTTGAAGTGCTGGATGCCGAGCGCCACCGAGGCGAGATAACTCCACGGACCGGTATGACCGGTGTACTCGACCGGGAAGGTCAAGGCTATGAGGTTCGCCGGGCTGAAATAGCCGCCCTGGCCGAAGGTGAAGCCGTCAAGGTTCTTGTCGAAACCGGCATAATAGAGCGAGATCCCGGTCCGAACCGCCCAATCGTCGGTCTTCCACGGTCGGAAATAGATGCCAGCCAATGCGTCGATCTCGCGGTTCTCGGGGACGTTTTCACCGGTAAGCGCCGCCCATTCGGCACTGCCGTACCCGCCATACATCTGATCATCGTAGAATGCGCTGATATTGCCGCCGGTCTTGACCACGCCGCCCCAGGTCTCATTGGTGCCGAAGGCGCCGTTGGTCAGCCCGTTGGCCGCTCCCAGCGAGGCATGGGTGCCAGCATAGGAAAGCACGCTGTCGGTGACCGGCTGGCGCAGCGCCTCGAAGCGCAGGGTCAGCGTGTTGTCGAGGAATTTCGGTGCGTAGGCCGCCATCCCGACGAGATTGGTCACCGGGAAGCCGAGCGGCGAAGTGCCGAATTGGCCGGTGAAATCGGCGTAGGTATAGCCGCCCAGCAGTCCGATTCCGGCGCCGTTCTGGTCGCCCGGCGAGATCCCCGACAAGCTGTGCGCCAGCAGTATCGGGTTGGCCCCGAACTGACCCAAATTGCCTGAGCTTATCGAGCCCGCGTCCAAATAGACCGGCAGCACCGTCAGGCGCAGCGTGCCGGTGTACCACGGCGAAAAGCTGGCCTCGACCGGGAGGCCGAATTCGTTCAGTTCGCTAAGCCCGCTCGTACCGTCATGCCAGCGAAAGCCGAGACCGGCCAGCAGCCCCGGGTTGCTCTGCGATTCGAGCTGCGCGAGGCTCCGGTCGATATCGATTTCGAGCGTGTCGGTCGGCGAATATGGCGCGGTCGCTGGACGCTGATAGCCGCCGACCGGTGGCGGCGGCATCAACTCGAGCTGCGCTATCTGAGCCGGCTTGGCGGTGGTGCCCAGATCGTCCGATGCGGCCTGCTGCACGTTCGCAGGCGCCGCCGGGAGTTCGGTCGTCGCATCGCTCACCGTTCCTTGGGTCAGCGATGTCGACTGGACATCCTTGGTCGTCGGGCTGTCGGAAGCTGCCGCCAGCACGCGCTTTGCCAACGGAGCAGGCGCGTGCGCCGATCCGCTCGGGACGCCTGCGGTCAGGTCATCGCTGTCGGCCGATACCGCGACAAGCTCCGGCGGATTGCGGCCCGGTGGATTGACGCGGGGCGCCGCGGCAGGTGGGCTGGACTTCGCCGCCACGATGGCCGTCGCGGCCGGATGGGGCACCGGCGTTGGCGCTGCGGCGGGCGGGCTGGAGTCCGCCGCGGTTTGCGGCGGGGGCCGCATCAATTCGGCCGCCCGCGGATCGGACGCCGCCATCTGACGCAACCGGTCGAAATAACTCTCTGCCCCGCCCTGATCCCCGCGCTGCACCGCCAGCATGGCGAGCTGATAGAGCGCATCGGGCTGGCTGGGATTGAGCGCCAGAACCTTGTTTAGCGTCGCGACGGTGAGGTCGAGCCGCTGCTGCGCGCGCCAGAAGGCCGCCCGTTCCAGCAAAAGCTGCTCGGCCGGGTCGGCGGCCATCACCACGCCGCAAGGCGCCGAGAGCGAAAGCAGCAATCCGAGCGCCACGGTGCTCGTCGACGGCTTCATCGCAATCCCCCTTTAAAGCTGCGCCCGACGCAAACTGTCGAGCGTGTCGTCGTTGGCGGCCGATCCCATCTTCGTCAGCCCCAAACCCGGCAGCATCGATTGCGAGCGGCGGAATGGGTTTGCCGGTGGCGGGCTCGTCGTGCTCCCGGGGGTAAGCGGCGTCGGGGCGGAGGAATCGGTCGAGGTCGGTGTCGCGGCGCTGGGGTTTTGTTGCAGGTTCAGCGCGCGCGCTTGGCGCAACGCCTCGATTGCGGCGCCGTTGTTGCCCCGCGCTTGGGCAATTTGCGCCTTGAGATAGTAAAGCCACGGGTTTTGTGGATCGCTTTCCATGCCCTTGTCCAGGTAATCCTGCGCCTGACTGTATTGGTGTGCCAGAATCGCCCCACCTACCACACCGCGTATCACATCAATATTACCCGCGTCTTGCTGAAAGGCCTTATCGAAATATTCCATCGCTTCCTTGGTCCGACCGGCCGAGGCAAAAATCCGCCCTTGCACCATCAACAAGCCGGTGTCGTCGGGATTGTCGGCCAAGAACGGCGAGATCTGATCGTAGGCGCCGGCAAAGTCCCTGTGCTCGCGCAATTTATCGGCACGCCTTATCGCCAGTGTAATGAATACCGGGGTCAGCTGCTCACGATTACTGTCGTTGACGAGGCCGCTGGCATTGATCTGCTCCATGACTTTGGCGGCCTCTTCTTCGTGCCCGCCTTCCATCACCAGCAGCATTGCATAGTCGCCACCCGCCTTGACCGAGTCGTGCCCACCCTTCTCGTACACCTGCTTGGTGAGCTGCAGCGCCGTCGCGTAGTCATGCAGGTCGCGGACGATGACAAACGGTGCCTGGAGCTTCTCGTCGGTCGTTACGCTCGGATCCTGATAAAGCTGGATCAGGATGTTGCGAGCCTCGGTGGTATTGCCTGCGGCAGCAAGCTGTTTTGCTCGCTCGATCGTGGCGCGGACATAGATGCGGTCGCGGAAGTTCTTGATGTCCTCGGTGCGCTGGTTGGGTGGAATGCCGTTGATCTTGTCGAGCGCCTGGACCCACTTGTCCTGCTGCGCATCAAACATCGCGGAAACGAGGATACTGGTCGGCGAATTGCCCGACGCGGCCGGATCGACCGCGGCAAAGGCCTGCGGCATACTGCCTTGACCGGCAAGGAAGCGCGCGTAGTCGAGACGAATCCACGGGTTCTTTGGATCGGCGGTGATCGCCGCCTGGAACTTCGCGGTCGCCGTCGCATTGTCGCCATTCGCCGAGGCGGTCTTGGCCTCGTTGCGCAGTCGCTCGGCATCACCACCGCCGCCCCCGGCGCTAGCCTTTTCAAAGCGGGCACGCTCTGCCGGGCTCATCCGGCTGGTTATTTGATCGAGCTCAGCGGTCTTGTTCTGCGCGCGCAGCGTCGCGGCCAACCCCATCAGCGCCTCGGGATTGCCCGGATGAAGCCGCAGGACCTCGCGGTAGGTCGCCTCGGCTGCGGCGTTCTGGTCCATCTTCTGTTCGGTATCGCCGAGCACCATCAGCGCGCCCCACTGGTCGGCTCGCGGATGAGCCAATAGCGGCGTCAGTATCGCGCGCGCGCCCGCATAGTTTTTTGCCGCGGCGTCCCGCTTGGCGTTCTCGACCTGCCCCCAGAACAGCGCGCTGTCATACGCGCCAGCCAGGTCTTTTTGCTGGTCCGGCGCGAGCTTGATGGCCCGGCCGATAAGCTCGCGCGCATCGGCGAAACGCTGCTGCCGCAGGCGGACCAGACCGAGCCCCGCCAACGCTTGCGGGTCGTTGGGGTTCGCCTTCAGATCGGCGAGAAACTGCCGCTCGGCGGCGGCGATATTGCCTCGCTTCAGATCGTCATAGCCCGGGCCGCCGGCGCCCACCGGCTGATTTTTCAGGTCGACGAGGAGCTGGGCGATCTCGGCGTCATTGGGAAACTGCGCCAGATATTGTTGCAGAGCTGGCTTGGCATAGGGCGAGCCACTCAACCAGGTCAACGCCTGGCGCCATGCCTGGGTCGCAGCAAACGCGACCACCGGGTTCTTGCTCAACTCGGCCAGCATGGTGATGCCCTGCATCCGCGTTGGCTCGCGGTAAGTGTAGACCTGCGCCAGAGCCAGCCGCATCTGCGCGTCGTTCGGGTTTTGCTGGACGAGCTTTTCCAGGCCCTGTCGCGCTTCGTCCCATCCCTGCGCGGTGCCCGCCAGTGTCATGTAATATTCGACGCCGTACTCCGCCGGCGGCGGTCCCTTGAAGATTTCCCGGTATTTCTTGACCGCTTCTTCGAGCTGACCGGCCTGCGCAAGTCGGCGCGCCTCGCTCAGATCGCCCCGGCCAACATTACCGGCGCGGATTGCGTTCTGCAGATCGGCGATACGTGGATCGTTCGGCGAGACCTCCTGCAGCTTGGCGAGATAGCGCTGGGCTTCGGCGGGCTTGTTCGTTTGCACCGACAGCATGCCGTACTGGAACAGCGCATCGGGATTGTTGGGGTTGATCTCGAGCAGCTTATTGAGCGATTCGACGGCAAGGTCGGGGCGATCCTTGATCCGCCAGTAATTCGCCTTGTCGAGCAGCACCTGCTCGGCGCTCTCGGCAGCGAACACCGTCTCGGATGGGATCGCGGCAGCCATAAGCAGCGCGAGCGCGAGACCAAACCCCCACGCCTTCATGCCTGCGCCTCCCGCGCGGCCAACCACCCCCGGCCCGCCCAGCATCAACCGTCTCGCCTATCCGGTCACGGCTGCGTCCTGGACTGCAGCCGCCCCATCGCGAGACGGCGCAGCAGCCAGTAAGCCACCAACGCAACGATCAAGACTCCGATCAAAGTAAACAGGATGAGAATGAGCGGAGAGTTGCCCAGCCACCAGCGCAGCTTGGTAAGCACCGGCAGATGGCCGACCGAATATTCATTGCCGATACGGAAGCTCGTCACCCGGCCCGCGCCGGCGATCATCAAATCGCCCTGGATCGACGGATTAAGATCGCGATTGCGGAACGTGTTGATCACCGTCAGCAACTTGTCGGGTGAGGAGCCGGTGATGATGACGGCGCTCCGGGACGAATTGAGCGGCGACTGCAACCCGACCATCGCGGCGAGATTGTCGCCCTGCGACACCAGAAGCTGATCAACGCGCTCGCGCTCCTGCTCAGCATTGGGATCGAGCACGGTATAGACCCGGTCGAGCGGCGAGGTTAGGCCGACGCGCAGGTGCCCGCCCTCGACCCGCAGCTTGCCATTTTCGGCCCAGCGGGCGATCAGCGGCTGGTGCGGGATCGAGCCCAGTACCAGCAAGTCCTTGTCCGCCACCTGGTCGACGCCGTTCGCGGTCACGACCGTGCTGCGCACCACCGGGAACCCGGTCGAGTCGCCCATCATCCCCATCAGCGCGAGATACGCCTCGATGTCCTGCGAGGTCAGCTGATCGGGCAGCACGATAGCGGTCTGGCTCAGATCGGCCATCCGGGTGAAGGGGTAGCCCGAATTGACAAAGAACGCCAGGTTCGGAAGCGATGTAAAACGTTCGGTCGCCGACAAGTCGATCGTCGAATCCGGATCGATCGACTCCTGCACGTTGTTCGGCAGCACGTCCTGGCACTCGCCGATCTTGACTGGTCGCAAATCGTAATAGAACTGCAGCTGGTTCTGACCGAACACGTAGTAGGGCGGCACTCGCACGGTCTGCTCGTTCATCACGAAATCGGGTGAGATGATGTCCTTGACCTGCTGCACCACGCCCGTCTGGGTCAGCGGCAAGCTGCGCAAGTACGAGTTGTTGATCGAAACGTCGAGCCGCGACTCGGGGAAGTTCAGCCACGTCCCCGCCGGATAGCGATAGCGGATCTTCAGCGGAACGCCGGTATTGCCCCATACGAACAGGTCGGGCGCGGTGCGGAAATTCAGCGTCAAGAGACCAGGCACCAAGCCGTTGCCTTGCAGATCGGTCGGCTGTACCAGCTCGCCGAAGCGAACCGGCCGGTCGATCGGGACCCACCGCGGTGCGTCATAAGCCTTGCGAGACGGGATATCGGGATTGCCGACAGCCTGGGTCTGGGCGGTCAGCGCTTGCGAACCGAGCGCCAGCGTGTCGGCTGCCGCCTTGAGCTCGTCGGCGTTGCGTCCCATCACCAGCAGCAGCTTGTTCTCTGCGTTGTTCGGATTGCTCACAACCGCAACGGTCGGGCCGGAAATATCCGGCATGGTGAGCCCGGCCGGCTTCTCCGCGTTGGTCGCGAACACAACCGCGTTACCGTTGGGGATCGTGTCGAGGCTGGTCGGGAAGGTCGCGCCCTTGTACGAGGCGAGGCTGCCAAACCACGAGGCCACCGTGCCGGCCGCCTGTAACGTCGCCGGCGACACCTTCGACGCAAAGACAAACGGCAGCGTCAGCGCCTGCATGTCCTTCGAGTCATAAAACGGCGTCGGCAGCAGCGACAGGTCGTTGGGCAGCGGCAGCTTTTGTAGCTCGGTGGTCATCGAGGTCGTATTGCTCAACACCAGCCACAGGCTCGAATGCAGCGGGTCTTCGCAGCCCAGCGTGTAATGCCCGATGAAGCGGAAGAGAACGCGGTTATCCTCCTGCAGCAGCACCGGATTGATCGGCAAGGTCGCGGTCTCGCCCGACGCCTTGTCCTTGGGCAGCGGCAGCGAGCCGATCACCTCGCCGTTGATCAACACCGTGAGATGGCTCAATTCCGGGATCAGCGCCGGTGAATAGGCAAAGGTGAGATCCATCTTGCCGCCGGTGACGACCTCGTCGCGGCGTACCGAGAACGGCAGACTGCCTTCGCCCTGCACGCCGATCAGCCGAATCGGCGAGTTGGCGCCAAGGTCCTTCAGCGTCAGCACCTGCGTGCGCGTCGATCCGCTCGGCGCCGCCGCAGTCCCGCCGGGCGCGGCGCCGGCCGGCGCCGGAAGGCCGGGCTGTCCCGGCGGCGTCACGCTTTGCGGCGCCATCGCGCCCGGGACGATCTGGGTCGTTGCCGTTCCCGGCAGCGGCACTTGCGAGCCCTGCGGCGGGGGCGCCGCGCCACCGGTCAGCGGCCCCGCGCCGCTCGGCCCAATCCCCATGGTGGGCGGCGCAGAAGGCGAGCTTGGTAAATTGGTCGGCGGCGCGTTGGTCTGGGCAATCGCGATGCCGCCAAACAGCATCGCGCCGAGCCCGACCCCGACCGCCAACAGCAGGCCGGGCAGCACCCGCTCACGCCGCCGCTCCGCCGCTGCGGGGCGAGCAGGTGTCGGCGGACGGAAACGGCGCGGCGTGAACAAGCCGCCAATGCTGGCCAGAATCTCGCGCACCGAGCGCAAGGGTCGGTCGACCGGATGTTCCTCCCAGTCGAGCCACGCGTCGGCGCGGCACAACACCAGCCGTACCAGGTCGCGCTGCTGGCGCAGCGTCAGTTGCTCAAAGGCCACGCGTAGTTCCTCCCCATCCCACGCGATCACCCTCGCCGGCAGCACCGCGGTCCGCTCGCCAATCGGCAATTCGATCTGGACGACATCTTCCGGCCCTACCCCAGCTGGACGCTGCGCAACGAACATGCCCCCGGTCGTCGACAAATTGCGCGAGCGCGTGACCAGGGCCTCACCATCCGGCATATGGAGGACGCCCGGCATCTCGAGCCCCAGACGCACCGAACTGCGCAGCTGGCGGGTCTCGCGGCCGACCGCGATCGCCGCGCCGATGGTCAACAGATTGAAGATCGCCCACGAAACGTTCAGCACCAGGACCTCGGTATCGGCCAGGTCGCTCAAGATCCACCGCACCACACCGATGATCAGAGCGACAATCAGCAAGCCGAAAATGATCAGATGCGGCCGGACGATTTTGTAATCGAAGTAGTCGTTCGGCAATAAGCCGCCCTTTTCCGTGACATTGAATTTGCCGCGCTTGGGATTGATCAGCGTCGCCAGAGTGGGACGCAGAATGTAGAGAGCAAGGACGCTCTCGTAGATCTCGCCCCAGAACGAATGGCGGTAGCGCGATTGCAGCCGCGAATTGGTAACCGTCGAGTGGATCAAGTGCGGCGCCGCGTAGACGATCACCATCAAGCCGCTGGCGGCGATGATGTTCAGCCGAAACATCAGGAAAGCGAGCGGTGCGGTCAAAAATACGAACCGCGGCAAGCCGAAGAAGAAATGCAGCATCGCATTCAGATAGCAAACCCGCTGGCCGAAGCTGAGCCCGCGCCCCAGAGCCGGGTTGTCGATCCGGAAAATCTGGGTCATCCCGCGCGCCCAGCGCATGCGCTGGCCGACATGGATGGCGAGCCGCTCTGTCGCTAGGCCGGCCGCCAGCGGCAGTCGCAGATAGGCCGAGTTCCATCCGGCCCGGTGCATGCGCAAGGCGGTGTGTGCATCCTCGGTCACGGTAGCGACCGCGAAACCACCGATCGACTCGACCGCGCTGCGACGGATAACCGCGCAGGAACCGCAGAAGAACGACGCGTTCCACAAATCGTTGCCGTCCTGGATCAGGCCGTAGAACAGCTGTCCCTCGTTCGGCACGGTGGTGCCGGCACGCAGGTTCCGCTCGAACGGGTCGGGCGAGTAGAAGTGGTGCGGTGTCTGCACCAGCGACAGCCTCGCATCGCGCAGGAACCAGCCGATCGTCAGCTGCAAGAAGGCGCGGGTCGGCACGTGGTCGCTGTCGAACAGCGCCAGCAGCTCGCCGTCGGTCACTTCCAGAGCGTGATTGAGATTGCCCGCCTTGGCGTGCTCATTGTTGTCGCGAGTGATGTAGCCGACGCCGAGCGCCTCGGCGAACTCGCGAAACTCCTCCCGCTTGCCGTCGTCGAGGATGTAGATCTTCAGCTTGTCGAGCGGATAGTCGACCGACAGCGCTCCAAGCACCGTATTCTGCACCACCGACAGCGGCTCGTTGTAGGTCGGGATGAACAGATCGACGGTCGGCCATTCGGCCAAGTCATCCGGCATCGCCACCGGCGGGCGGCGCAGCGGCCAGGCGGTCTGGATGTAGCCCAGGATCAGCACGAGCCACGCGTAAAGCTCGGCAAGGATCAGCCCGATCCCCAGAAACGCCTCGAGCTCAGAGGGAAACTGCAGGGTCTCGGTCAGTCGCCACCAGATGTAGCGGGTCGACACGACGATCGACAGGGTGACGAGGATCAAGGTCACGCCGCGCGACGGCTGTCCACGGATCAACAGCATGACGATGACCGTCAGCACCGCAAACAGCGCCTGCGACACGAGGTCGAGCGGCGTAATGATGACGATGCCGAGAAAAAAAATCCCGGCGACGACCATCGCGGCCAAAACCAGGTTTTGCCCCGCTAAATTCGACTCGCCAATGCGCCTCAGTTGGCCAAGCATCTACCAAACCTTCATTGCCGCGGGCTCAGTAAATGTGCGCCGTCCCCGCAGGCGGGCGGAAGGAGCAAGCTGACAAGCAGCGAACCCGCCGATGCGACGACCGCTGTTCCCACGCCGCCCCGCGAGGGCTCACCCCAGACGCAAGTCATCTCAGCGTGGTCTGCCGGTTGTTGGGCCCAATCCAGGAATGCGACTCATGCGGTCACGCGGATGGGGAACACGCGCTCGCCCGCCGTTCAATCGACTGAACACCGAGTCAAGTGAGCGACCCCGCTCCGCGCGGTCATCCGAGGCCAGCTCCGCCGGCATCTCGGCTCCGTTCTCGCGATACGCGCCGCCCAAGAGCCCACTCGGGATCGCCGGGGGTGGGGGTGGCGGAGCTGTCGCGAGGACTGGAACAGGTGGAGGCGGCGCGGCAGCAGCTGGCGCCAGCGGCGGAGCCGGGGATGGCGGAACCCCACGCCCCGCTGCGCCAAGCGCGAAAACTTCGCCTTCGGCCGCGCGAGCGGCGGGCGTCGGTGCCGGCGGGACCATCGCCGATTCGCGCCGTATCTCGGCGGGCATGGGGGCGATCGTGGCCGGCCCTCGAGCGGCGGGTTCGACTTCGACCGCAACCTGGGATTGATCGGGAAACTGATCCTGCGGGTACTCTTCGTCGAGCTGGACGTGATGAGGGGCTGGCGGATTAAGTTGCGGTGTATTCGTGCGCGCCTGCAAAGCCACGGTCGCGTCGGTTACCTCGCGGGCACCGGCAAATTCGCGATAGCGAATCTCCGGCGTCTGCAGCCAGGAAAACAATCTTTCAACGTCTTCGTCTTGATCCATCGCCCCAACTGCCACGATCAACGCATACCACCAATGGGGACTACCATACCGTAGCCGAATATGGTCGTCATGCCGTCATGCTCAAATTAACATTGTCCGATATTCGAAATATCTCGCCCCCGACTCCCCCGCCATGATGCCGAACGATCACAGCAACGTGCGGTTGATGATCTCGACGCCGCCCGCCCTGCAACCAGCGCTATATCGGGTCGCATCCTAGCACCTTAATTTTGGAAAAGGTGAAAGGTTTCTTGTGTTCACGCGATTGCGAAGGCACGCCCGAGCGGCCGCGTCGACAATCGCCTCCTGGTCGATTTCGTAGTGGCGATAGAGGTCGGGAAGATCGCCGGATTGGCCGAACCGATCGACCCCGAGCGGCACGATGGCATGCCGCGCGATGCTGCCGAGCCACGACAATGTCGCGGGATGACTATCGGAAACGGATACAAGAGCGGCATCGGGACGCAAGCGGTCCAGCAGGCGCTCCGCCACGCTCGCCCTGCCAGCCGCCGATGCCGCCCGCCAGTCGCGGTGCAGCCGATCGGGCGAGGTCACCGCGAGCAGCCCGATATGCGGCAAATCTTCGCGCAGTGTTTCGAATGCGGCGAGCGCCTCGGGTGCTACCGCGCCGCAATAGGCAATTGCCAGCTCGCAATCGGGGCCCGGCTCGCGCAGCCAGTAGCCGCCATTGATCATTTCTACGGCGAGCGCCGGGTCGATGGTTCGTTCCTGCTGGTCGACCGGCCGCGTGGACAGACGGAAATAGACCGATTCACCGCCGGGCTCCTGGATCTCGCCGAGAGCCCACCGCAACAGCACGGCAAGCTCGTCGGCATAGGCAGGCTCGAAGGCGATGAGTCCCGGCTGGGCAAGCCCGATCAGCGGCTCGGTGACCGATTGATGAGCGCCACCCTCGGGAGCCAGCGTGATCCCCGACGGCGTCGCCACCAGGATGAAGCGCGCATCCTGGTAAAGCGCGTAGTTGAGCGCGTCGAGGCCGCGTTTGATGAACGGGTCATAGAGCGTGCCGATCGGCAGCAGCCGGCCGCCGAACAGCGGTCCGGCGAGGCCCAGCGCGGCCAACTGCAGGAAGAGATTGTGCTCGGCGATGCCGAGCTCGATGTGCTGGCCTTGCGGGGACATCGCCCAGCGCTGGGCGGAGACGACCTTTTCCTCGCGGAACGTGTCGAGCCGCTCGGTGTGGTCGAAGATCCCGCGGCGATTGACCCACGCGCCGAGATTGGTCGACACCGTAACGTCGGGCGAGGTCGTGACGATGCGGCGCGCCAAGTCGCTGTCGCTGGCGGCGATCGCGCCCAGAATGCGGCCGAACACTTCCTGCGTCGACAGACGCTTGCCGCGCGGCGTCGCGATCTCGTCCGGCACGGCGATCGCCGGCGTCTCGATCCGCCGGGTCGCGCTGCCGGCCAGCGGCACCGAGCGCAGGAAGGCCGACAATTCCCGGGCGGGCAGGTCGAGCCCGGAAAACGGGTCCCACTCGGTTCCCTCGGGCACCGCCATGCTCTTCTGGAACGACGCCATCTGCTGCGGGTTCATCAGCCCGGCATGGTTGTCCTTGTGGCCGGCGAGCGGCAGTCCATAGCCCTTGATCGTATAGGCGATGAAGCAGGTCGGCCGGTCGTCGGTGATGCTGTGAAAGGCATCGAGCACCGTCTCCATGTCGTGCCCGCCAAGATTGGTCATCAGCCCGTGCAGCGCATCGTCGTCGTGCTCGTCGAGGATCGCGCGGATGCCCGGATAGCGGTTGAGGTCGCGCAACAGGTGCTCGCGCCATCCCTCGCCACCCTTATAGACCAGCGCCGAGTAGAGCGAGTTCGGGCAGGCGTCGATCCATTCGCGCAGATGCGCGCCATCGGGCCGCGCGAAGGCCGCCTCCAGCTTGCGGCCGTATTTGAGAGTGACGACGCGCCAGCCGACGAGCTCGAACAGCGCGTCGATCCGGCCGAACAGCCGGTCGGAAACGACCGCGTCGAGGCTCTGGCGGTTGTAGTCGATCACCCACCACAAATTGCGGACGTCATGCTTCCAGCCTTCGAGCAGCGCCTCGAAGATGTTGCCTTCGTCGAGCTCGGCGTCTCCCGCCAATGCGATCATCCGGCCGGGCTGCGTACCCTCGGGCGCCAGGCCGTGCAGCCGCACATAATCCTGCGCCAGCGACGCGAACAGCGTCACGCCGACCCCGAGCCCGACCGAGCCGGTCGAGAAATCGACAATGTGGTCGCCATCCTTGCTGCGCGACGGATAGGCCTGGGCCCCGCCCAGAGCGCGGAAGCGTTCGAGCTTGTCGCGGGTCTGATGGCCCAGCAGGTATTGCAGCGCGTGAAACACCGGCGCCGCGTGCGGTTTGACCGCGACCCGGTCCTGCGGCCGCATGACGTCGAGATAAAGCGCCGTCATCAACGTCGCGACCGACGCGCTCGACGCTTGATGGCCGCCGACCTTGAGCCCATCGCGGCTCGGGCGCAGGTGGTTGGCGTTGTGGATCATCCAGGTCGACAGCCACAGCACCTTCTTTTCGAGCGCCCGCAGCAGCGCCAGCCGATCTTCGGGCGCCGTCCCTGACGTTCGCGTCCGCAAGGTGGTATGATTGTCCATGACTGACTAAATACACCGCTGTGCCCCCTGGACGATACCCTTGGGGGCGAAATGGAGCCGAAGTCGATGAGCGAAACCATGAGCGATGCCGGCGAGCGCAGCATCATCGTGACCGAGAGCGCGGCAAAGCGCATCGCGTTCCTGCGCGAGCAGGAACAGGTCGGTGACGCCAACCTGCGCATCGCCGTGTCAGGCGGCGGCTGCTCCGGCTTTCAATACGGGCTCAGCTTCGACGACCAGACAAACCCCGACGATCGCGTCTTCGAGCGCGACGGGGTCGCCGTCGTCGTCGACGATGTGTCGCTCGACCTCCTCAACGGCGCCGAGGTCGATTTCGTCGAGGATTTGATGGGCGCCTCGTTCCAGATCCGCAATCCGAACGCGGCTTCGTCCTGCGGCTGCGGCAATTCCTTCTCGATCGCCTGACCGTCATTGAGAGGCGCGGCACCGCGCCGCGGCAATCTCACCGATCGCTGGCCCATAGGCCGCGTGCATGCACCATTACCCGGGTCCCCGACCCGATTCCGCGATAAATCCGCCGCCGGTTCCCCGTTCCCGGTTGCCTCGCCAGGCGATCGCTTCTGCCCCGAAGCGGACCTGCGGACCTCATGGGCCAAGCAGGCTATTTTACCAAATCGGTCGGATTTGGACCTTCACAGCAGTGTTAAAGATCATCTCAGCCATAGTTGCCGCGCTTCCCACAGGGGCAGCCTCACCTATAAAAAGTTCCCCATTTTTCCATTGCTACAGCACGCCGACAGTGGCCTAGTACACCTCGCCTCGTTTATCTATCGCCAGTGAACGCTTTATCAGATCCAACCCATGCAACCTCGAAACTGGCCCTGGTCCAAAATTGTAACCATTAACTGTCCAGACGGCAGTTCTAGGCGCGTCTATAAGAACCTCGATCATGTGTTACCTCTCCATGTCGACGAGAAAAAATCTCGCCAAACCGCAAATTTAAAGCTACTGACCGAAGCCACCGCTGCACTGGGAAATGAGTATAGCAACAAAATCAAAAACATCTTATTCAGAATTGATAATAACAACACCAGCCTTCAGATACATCTGCGGAGTGCGTATTCAGTTTATGCGGGCGATCCGTGTAATCAATTAGAATACTACAAGACTCGGACGATCTCGCTCTCAGACAATGAGCTAACTTTAAAAATTGTTGATACTTTGATTACGGAATTACGACAACTCGTTACCGAACAGGCAAAAACTAAAGTGCCAGCGCCGGACTCATTTATGTATGCAATCAATCAGTTATTACATCGAATTGCCGCATTAATTGATTTTCCTCCGCCGCCTTCAGGTTTAGCGGGTACGATGGCAAAGACGACTGTCAATGTCCATGAATGGATGAAGGAAACCGATGCCGCCGTCTAAACTAAAATCGCATCCACCTAGCATTGTATGTTTCATTAGCCCTAAAGGTGGCTCTGGAAAGACTGTCACATCAACTGCGCTTGCTACATTTCTTTCGAGCATTGGGTTCGATGTCCTATTGATAGATACCGATGCCGCCACGAATGGTCTGACATTATTTTTCTTGGAAAGGTTATTGGCCAAACGACGAATTGCATCAGTGGATGCGTTGCCTCGCTTCGGGATATTCGACGCAACCACCCAAACGCCCCCGAACGTTTTCGAAGTTTCACCGCACCTACACCTGTTACCGTCTTCATACTCTATGAGCGAAACGGAAACGAAAGATGTTAATGAGTTTCACGCAACGCTTAAAACATTCATCGAGAATTCAAATGAATATGACATTATAATTTTAGATGCGCAGGCGGGAACGGACAATTTTGCTCGGGTAGCGACGACCTTAGCCGATCAGTCTGTAATTGTGAGCGAATATGATCCGATTTCGGTACAAGGAATAGAGAGACTGAAAGTGCAATTCGGATCCGTACTCAATCCAGGGAATACGTGGGTTCTTTTTTAATAAGGTTCTAGAAGATTTTATTGGAACTATTGGCGAAGGACTGTCTATCGCGCGATATCTTTTTCCAATCCCTTGGAAGGCTGAGGTAGTTCGTGCATTTGCACGGTATGATCTGGGCTTTAAATCTTGAAGCACCCAACGATTACACCTTAGCGATTGCGCAGTTGGCATTGGAGCTATTTCCAGATGAGGTGTACAAAAAAGTAGAAATCTGGCGTTCAATAAAACTCGATCAGACGCTTACTCCAATGAAAAAGCGGCTTTCGGAAATAGAGACGAGCTTAGAGCGCATCTCTGCGAAATCAGACCGAACTAAAATACTGTTTGGTTTGGCCAGAGCTACGTCGCTGATAGCGATTTTTCTTATTCCAATGGTCGTCATAAGCACTATCTCACCATTATATAATCTTTTTGGAAAAATATTTGACTATAGTGGTTTTTTTTCAGTAATAGTCTTAGGATTGGCAGCTTGGTTCATCGTTTACAATGTGTTGAAGTATTGGAGGGAGGCAGAGACCAATTCTGATGTAGTGAATAAAAGCGCACTGGAAACACCGACGACAGAAAAGGCGAATACCCTCAAGACACTGGAGGCGGCTGAGGCGTCTATGAATTGGACTAGAGAGGGATTTTATAGCAACCTTAGAAGGACCGCGCGCGAAGAGGCTTCGCTTGTATGAGGATGTGATCTGGTCGGAGGCGGTCTTAGTTCCTAGGGACATGAATCAACCCCCAGGTTCCTGTTGGCGGCAACCGTTGCCCGATGAACGACGAACAATGACTTTCTGACAATCTATCACTGCTTTCGGCGCAAAGTCGACGGCGGCCGGTCACGCCGGCCCGCAATTTCGCCCCTTGAATTGCTGTAATCAAGTCCTATATTGCGATTACCGCCTCGCACCAGGCGAGGGCGGACAATAACGCAACAGGGGAGCCATGGCTGTAAATCCGCTGATAAAACAGCGAAGGCCGGGGCCGGGACGGCCGTTTCAAAAAGGGCAATCGGGCAATCCGCAAGGCCGGCCGGCGGGGTCGCGCAACGCGGCGACGCGGCTCGCCGAGGCGATGCTCCGCGACGAGGCTCCCACCCTCACCCCCACCCTGCTCGACTTCGCGTATGGCGGCGACAGAGGCCTGCTGAAGACCGCCTTTCAGACCGCCGTGCCGCGCCCCGCGCGCACTGTCGCGGTCGCGCTGCCCGAGATCAAATCACCCGCGGATCTCGTGCCGGCGATGGCGGCGATCACCCGCGACGTCGCCGCGGGCGAACTCACCCCCTATGAGGCCGGCGAACTCGCCCGCCTCGTCGAGACCGCGGCGCGGCTGAGCGAACTCGCCGATTTCGACCGCCGCCTCGCGGCGATCGAACACCAGGTGGAGGAAGCCAAGCGGGAGCCTTTCAATGCAGCGCCGGCTTGAGCAATTCGAGCGCCGCCGCGCACGTCTCGCGGCATGGCTTGGCGCCTGGTCGCGTGATCCGGAACGGGAGCGCAGACAGCGCAGACAGCGCGAGCTGCTGGCCGCATTCCTGCGCGCCGGGCTTGAACGCGCCGGGGTCGACCCCGACGAGGCCGCGTCCCTGCGCCACCTCGAAGACCCGAACTGGCCCCCGTCGTTTATGCGACCGCGACCGTTCATCCACCCGTTGCGCCGCGTCGCCGAACGGCATCGCCCGCGCACCCTCATCGAGCAGCTCTTCGAGGAGACCCGGCGGTACCACCACGCGCGGACGCCGCCCAACCTGAGCCAGGCCTCGACCTATGAGCTCATCGGCTATTACTGCTTTGGCGACGGCGCCGCCCGCGGCGAAGCCCCGGCCGACCTGCTGCACGGACTTGACCCGGCGGTCCGAAAATGCCCCGATCCCGTCGCGGCAGGAACACGAGGTTGACGCATGAAAATCGCGACCTGGAACGTCAACTCGGTCAAGGTCCGGCTGCCGCATCTCCTCGATTACCTGAAGAGCGCGCAGCCCGACGTGCTGTGCCTGCAGGAAATCAAATGCCTCGCCAACGATTTCCCGCGGCTCGAGGTCGCCTCGCTCGGCTACAAGGTCGAGGCGTTGGGACAGCGCGCCTATAACGGTGTCGCGCTCGTGTCGAAGGAGCCGGCGCGGGACATCGTGTATGGCCTGCCCGGCGACGATGGCGACGACCATGCGCGCTATATCGAGGCGGCATTCGGCCCGCCCGGCGCCGAGGCGCGCGTCGCCTCGATCTATCTGCCCAACGGCAATCCGAGCAGCGACGTCAACAAGTTCGGCTACAAGCTCGCCTGGATGGACCGGCTGAACGAGCACGTCGCCGGCCTGTTGCGCCAGGAAATCGCGGTCGTCCTGGCCGGCGATTACAACATCTGCCCGACCGACGACGACATCTACGACCCGGTCGCCTTCCGCGACGACGCGCTATGCCGCATCGAGTCGCGCTCGCGTTTCCGCGCGCTGCTTTACCAGGGCCTCACCGACAGCTACCGCGTGTTTCACCGCGAGCCGCACAAATACACCTATTGGGATTATCAGCAGGGCCGTTGGAGCCGCGACGAAGGGCTGCGCATCGATCACCTGCTGCTGTCGCCGCACGCCGCCGACCGCGTCGTCGGCTGCGACATCGACAAGTCGCCGCGCGGCAAGGAGCGCGCCTCGGACCACACCCCGATCTGGTGCGAGCTGGCGGGATAAGCGGCCCGGCGGCCCGCTAGTGCAGGCGCGAGACGACCGCCTGGCCGAGAAAGCCGGCGATGTCGTCCTCGATCTCGTCGAAGCGCAAAACCGTGTTCCCGGTCGCCGGATCGTTGCGCAGGATTTGCCCCGAGAAGGCGAAGGGCTGCGGAACCTCGGGCAGAGCGATCCAGCCGTCAACGGCGGCACCGACAGCCACGCCTTCGCACACGCCGTCGAGGTGCACGCCGCCGATCGACCAATCAACCGAGTGGAAGAGCTCGCACTCGACGATGATCTCAAACACCGGATTGATGTGTCGTGGAACGGCGCGCAAATCGGCGCGGTCGAATTTGGGTCCGGTCGACATGGGGCGAACATTGCCGAACGATTGTCACAAATCCATCAAATACATGCTTAATCAGCACGATAGCCCACGTCGCTGCTACTTGCGGCCGTGCACCGGCGGATAGGCGTGACACACGCCACGACAATCGTCGACCAGCCAGCCGCCGCCGGTGTCATCCCGGCGCAACCAACTCGACCCGATCGGCACCTTGCCGTGGCCGCCGGGAATGTCGAGCACATAGGTCGGCTGGCAGAGGCCCGAGGCGCGCCGCCGCAGCTCCCGCATCAGTCCTTGCCCCTCCTCGATCCCGCCGCGGAAATGCGCGGTGCCGCGCGCCAGATCGGGATGATGCAGGTAGTAGGGCTTGACCCGCATCGCGACCAGCGCGCGGAACAATTGCTCCAGCACCACAGCGTCATCGTTGACCCCGCGCAGCAGTACGCTTTGCGACAGAACCGGCATGCCGGCGCGGGTGAGCCGCGTCACTGACGCTCGCACCTCCGCGGTCAGCTCACGCGAATGATTGACGTGGATCACGACATAGATCGCCTTGTCGCTGGCCAGCGCCTTGACCAGCGCGACGCCGACGCGTCGCGGATCAACCACCGGCGCGCGGGTGTGGAAGCGGATCACCTGGACATGGTCGATCGCGGCCAGGGTCTGCACGATCGCCGCGACCCGCCGCGGCGCCAGCAGGAAGGGATCGCCGCCGGTGACGACGACCTCCCAGATTTTTGCGTGGTCGCGGATATAGTCGAAGGCGCGACGGAGAGCCGCCGCGTCGAGCATCGCGCCTGTCACGCCGATGTGCTCGCGGCGAAAGCAGAAGCGGCAATAGACCGGGCACAAAAGACTGGGCTTCAGCAAGACGCGGTCGGGATAGCGGTGGACGATGCCGGGAACCGGCGACCAACGCTCGTCGCCGATCGGGTCGGCCTGCTCTTCGTCGGCTGTGTCGAGCTCGGCCGCGGTGGGCACGAATTGCGCCGCGATCGGGTCGGCCGGATCGGCAGGATCGATCAGCGACGCGACCTCCTCGGTCAGCGCCACCGCGAACTGCGCGGCGACTCGGCGCACCTCGTCGAGCCGCTGGGACGCGACGAGCCCCGCCTCGACGAGATCGCCGGCGCGCAAGGTCACACCCCCTCCAGCCGGTCGTAAGCGGCTTTGAGGCGGTCGCGGTCGCGGCGGGTATCGGCCTCGCGTTCGCGCTGCTCCTCGATCACCTCGGGTTTGGCTTTCGACAGGAAACCCGGATTGCCGAGCTTGGCGGCGAACTTGGCGAGGTCGGCGTCGAGCCGGCCGATCTCCTTGCCGAGTCGCGCTTTTTCCTGGCCGAGATCGACGACATCGCCAAGCGGTAGGATCAGCGTCGTGTTCCCCACGCCGAGCGAGACTGCGCCGTTGGGGACTGCGTCTGCGAACTTGATCGACTCGATCCGGGCCAAACGCAGAATGTGCCCACCGTGGTGTTCGAGCCGTTCCGCCTCGACAGGATCAGATTCCTTGACTAGCAACGGCAAGCGCGCGCCTGGCGGTACATTGAGTTCGTTTCGAACCGCGCGGATGCCAGAGATAGCGGCGATCACCCACTCCATGTCCGCCGCACTCCGTCGGCTCTGATTGTTTAGGTCTAGTGCAAACTCAGGCCACGGCGCCGTAAGCAGCAGCCCGCCGTCGCCCCCGAGCTGGGCCCAAATCTCCTCGGTCACATAGGGCATGATCGGGTGCAGCAGGTGGACGATCTGTGCCAGCGCCCAGCCGATCGTCGCGCGGGTCTCGACATGCGCCACCGCGTCGTCGCCTTGCAGGATCGGCTTCGAAAATTCGAGGTACCAGTCGCAGAAGGTGCCCCAGACAAACTGGTAGAGCCGGTTCGCCGCCTCGTCGAAGCGGAAGGCTTCGAGCGCCTGGGTCACCGACGTCGCGCAGTCGCGCGTCGCGCTGGCGATCCAGCGGTTGACGGTGAGTTTGCACGCGCGCGGATCGAAGCCGGGATCGAACGCGGCGCCGTTCATCTCGGCGAAGCGCACGGCGTTCCATAGCTTGGTGACGAAGTTGCGGTAGCCCTCGACCCGGCTCTCGGCGAGCTTGATGTCGCGGCCGGGCGCGGCCAGCGCCGACAAGGTGAACCGCAGAGCGTCGCAGCCGTAGCGGCCGATCAGATCGAGCGGGTCGATGATGTTGCCGCGCGATTTCGACATCTTCTGGCCACGCTCGTCGCGCACCAGCGCGTGGATATAGACCGTGCGAAACGGCGTCCCGCCGCGGAAATGCGAGCCCATCATCATCATCCGCGCAACCCAGAAGAAGATGATGTCGAACGCGGTGACCAGCACGTCGCCGGGGTAATAGCGCGCCAGCTCCGGCGTCGGCTCGGGCCAGCCCAAGGTCGAGAACGGCCACAGCGCCGACGAGAACCAGGTGTCGAGCACATCCTCGTCGCGGCGCAGCACTACACCGCCGCCGAACTTCGCTTCAGCCTCGGCGCGCGCCTCGTCTTCGCTCTCGGCGACAAACACCGTGCCATCCGGGGCGTACCAGGCCGGTATCTGGTGCCCCCACCACAGCTGACGCGAGATGCACCACGGTTGGATGTTGCGCATCCATTCGAAGAACGTGTTCTCCCATTGCCGCGGCACGAAGACCGTCTGCCCGCTCTCGACCGCCGCGATCGCCGGCTCGGCCAGAACCTTGGCGTTGCAGTACCACTGATCGGTCAGCCACGGCTCGATCACCACGCCGGAGCGGTCATGGTGCGGCACCATCAAAGTGTGATCGTCGACCTTTTCGATGAGCCCGGCCGCTTCGAGGTCGGCCAGCACCTTCTTCCGGGCTTCGAACCGAAGGAGGCCGCGATAGGCTTCCGGGACATCGTCGTTGAGCCGGGCGTCCTGGTCGAAGATGTTGATCATCTCGAGGTTGTGACGCCGGCCGACCTCGAAATCGTTGAAGTCATGCGCCGGAGTTATCTTGACCGCACCGCTGCCCATCTCGGGGTCGGCGTATTCGTCGGCGATAATCGGGATCAGCCTTCCGACCAGCGGCAGCCGCACCTGCTTGCCAACGACATCCGCGAACCGCGAATCGTCGGGATGCACCGCGACGCCGGTATCGCCGAGCATCGTCTCGGGCCGGGTCGTGGCGACGACGACATAACGTCCCGCCTCGCCCTCCACCGGGTAGCGGATATGCCAGAGCTGGCCCTTGGTCTCGCGGCTTTCGACTTCGAGGTCCGAGATGGTCGTGTGCATCTCCGGGTCCCAGTTGACCAGCCGCTTGTCGCGATAGATCAACCCCTCGCGGTAGAGTTGGACAAACACCTTGCGCACCGCGGCGGCAAGTCCCGGGTCCATGGTGAAGCGTTCGCGCGCCCAATCGGGCGAGCAGCCGAGCCGGCGCAGCTGGTTGACGATCGTCCCGCCGGATTCTGCCTTCCATTCCCAGACGCGCTTAATGAATTTATCGCGACCGAGGTCGTGCTTGTTGATCTGCCGCTCGGCGAGCTGGTTGGTGACGACGATCTCGGTGGCGATGCCGGCATGGTCGGTGCCGGGCTGCCACAGCGCGTCGCGCCCGCGCATCCGCTCGAAGCGGATCAGGATGTCCTGCAACGTAAAGGTCAGCGCGTGGCCCATATGCAGGCTGCCGGTCACGTTCGGCGGCGGCATCATGATCGTGTAGGGCCGTCTGGCGCTCATCGGATCGGCGGCAAAGCCTCCCGAGCGCTCCCAGAGCGCGTATTGGCGTGGCTCAACCGCGTCAGGACGATAGGTTTTATCAAGCATCGTTAGTTCTAACGTTCAACGCTTCGGGGCATCGCCGACGATGCGGGTGATCTCAACCTGCACCAGGCGCTCGACGAGCTCGGGCAGATGTTCGTCGAGCCACGCTTGCAACAGCGGCCGCAAAGTTTCGCGCACCAACTCGTCAAGCGCGCGCTCGCTACCGGGTCCGGCCTCGCCCGGCAGGCTCGCGAGCCGCGCGAACGACGCCGCGACGGCATCCGAAGCGGCGCCGGAGACGAGATGATCGCCCGCGCTCGGCCGAAACGGGGGTTCGGGCTCGACCCGCCCGTCCGGCAGACGCGCCGGAGCCGCGGCGGCCGCTGCGCGCGGCGCGACCGGCTCGATGTGCCGCACAGTGCCGTCCTCGCCGATCGCCTCGGTGAGGTCGAGGACATCGGTCGCGGCCCGCGCGCGCCCAGGCAAGGGTCGCGCGGCGTGCGCATCCTCGGCGAGGATGCGTCGGATCGAAGCCAGGATCTCCTCCATCGAGGGTTCCGGCACGGATTTTCCATCAGACATCGAGATCACCTGCGCGCGCTACGGCGGGCGCCCCACCAATAAAAGCACAAGTCGCTCGGGCGGGGGGGTCGCGGCGCCGCTTACTCCTTCAGACCGCCGCCAAAACCGTACCACTTGTCCTTCACCGCCTTGTAGTGCCGCTGCATGTCGTAGAGCTGCACCGGCAGATTGAGCTCGGGCGCGATCAGCCGGCCGATCGCGGCCGCGAGGTTGAATTCGGCGACCGCGGAATCGTGCTGGGCGCCGACCAGCTGCGACTGGGTGGTAAACAGCTGTTGCTCGGAGATCAGCACGTCGAGCACCGTGCGCGAGCCGACCAGCGCCTCCTGCTGGGTGCCGGCGAGGGCGATCTGCGCTGCCTTTACCGCGGTCGCAAACGAAGCGACCGCGGCGCGCCCC
>Ga0181530_10000771_pt1 | contig 41474 bp, 30 predicted proteins | sample PEATcosm2014_Bin_42_FD_119769 | JGI IMG/M metagenome (GOLD analysis project Ga0181530, IMG submission 119769) | Peatland microbial communities from MTU Mesocosm Facility, Houghton, MI, USA - PEATcosm2014_Bin10_60_metaG | ecosystem: Environmental > Terrestrial > Soil > Wetlands > Peat | place...
ACATCAGCAGAGCGTATGCGCGAGCGCACGCGCTCGGCCCCCGGACGAGGAGCACGGGCCGCTCCCCTGCATAGCCCCTACGCGCACGCGCCTGCAGTTAGCTCTGCAGTTAGCATCGTTAGTGCAGAGTTCGTAGTGCAGAGCTTGCACCCAGGGGTTCCGGGACGGATCTCGGACTCGCGTCTCGCCTTGCTCAAGCTCGCCAGGCGCCGCCGACGATTTCCTGGGGGGCGGGAGCGTTGCGTAGCCGGGCGCCGAGGCGCTCCATGACAAGGTCGGCGGCGACGGTCGGGGTGTAATCGTCGGGGATCTTGGTGACGAGCGTCTCGATGTCCCTCAAGAAGTCGGGGTTCTCGAGCTTCGCCTTGAGGTTCTGTGCAAGCTGGGGGTAGGTGAAGACGTCATCGCCCATGTAGTGGTCGAGACCAGCGACGATGAGGGCGTCGTCGGTGTTGAGGGCGACGAGGACCTGCCATAGGTCGAACAGGTCGCGGCCCTTGCGGCGCTGGTAGAGCGCGCGGAGCTTGGTGGACATGAGCTCGTCGAGCGCGAAGGTGGATACGTCGCATGTGCCTTCGAACCACGGGCTGACGACTTCGTAGGGGAGCTGTTCACGCGGCAGGAACGCCTCGGTCTCTTCGATGTTGGTCTCGATCTTGATGCGGATCGTGCCGCCGTCGCTCTCAGCCTGGGCTCGGCATACGTAGGTCGCCATACCTTGCGTGATCGTGCGTGAGCGCTCTTCGAGCCCGATGGCGTTCGTGACGGTTCGTAGCGCGTCGATGATCTCGCCGATCGGTCCGTCTGTGGTGCGTACGTAGTCGAGGTCATCGCTGTAGCGCAGCGCGGTGGGCAGGTGCAGCTTGTGCAGGCACGTGCCGCCGCGGAACGCGAGCTCGCGACCGAGGAGCTCGTGGTTGGCAATGTCCACGATCAGGCGCGAGAGCACGAGGTCCTGCTCGATCTGAAGCTCGCTGGGCCAGGGCGCCCCGGTCGACCAATGGGTTATGTAGTCTTGCGGGATCACAGGTCGGGTTCGACCTCGGTGTTGACACGCACGTTCCATGCGCGGTCGATCGCTCCGCGTCGTGGTGCGCGCGGGCGCAGGTCGGTCGCCGAGCCGCGCTGCGGTTCGGCCACTGCTCGCAGCGGCTCGAGGTCGACCTCAGCGTCGAGGAACGTGAGCAGCCAGCCAAGGCGCCGGGCGGTGCTGCGCTGGCGTGCGGCGGCAAGGTCGGCGAGCCGTTGACCCTCCAGCGGCGTTAGCTCGGCGAGCACCGTCGCCACGTTACTTATCCCGCCACTGGCGTCGGGGTGCTCGACGAGATCGATGGCGGTCAGCTCGCGCGGAGAGAGCCGCAGCTGGCCGGTCGGGACGTTGCGCTCCTCGACGGTGCTGTCCGTCACGTGACGGCTGGTGTAGAAGCGCAGGCGCGTGCGGCCGAAGTCCCGGTCCTTGAGGTGACGGTCGACCATGACCTGGAAGACTTGGGGCGCCTGGTGGGCGGCGCCGTGGAGCTCAGCGGCCGACAGGAGCGCGACGTAGTAGCGGCGATCGAGCGCCTGCATCAGATCGTCGATGAAGTGCGACGCGGGAACGGTGCCCCACGAGCGAAACTCGGGTGGGATGACGACGTAGAAGCCGCGGCTCGGTGAGAAGATCTGCCCGCTGTGCGTTAGGCGCTCGAGGCCCTTGCGGACCGCGTCGTCGTTTCGTTGCAGCATCGTCTTGGCCTCACCGAGGGTGAAGGCTCGCCGCCCATGGCTGAGCAGGAAGTCCGGCAGGGCGTTGGGGGCGAGGGTGGACATTGTCTAAACCTCGACTATTGTGACGGATACCGTCACGGACGGCAACCTGTATGCAACCCGCCGGTCGTGCGTGATGCTCCGGCGAGACGCTGCGGATCACCGCCCTCACAGCGACGCTTCTCTGCCCGAACGCGCCAAACGCATCGCGGTTCCCTCGAGCGAACCGCAACCGTGTCGCTTTCTCGTTCTATACAGACCCCGGCCAGAACCGGGGGCGGAAGGTGCAGCACATCAATAGTCCCCGGAGCGCATCCTCTCGGAAAGACCAGCGCTCCGGGGTCAATCAACACTACGTGCTGCGAGGGAGATCGTACCTCAGCGAACAAGGGTCACGTGCGGTCTGTCATTGTGGTTAGGTCCCCGTCGATGAACTGTCCCGGTGTCAGGTCGAATGCCTTGGCGAGCTTGAAGACCGTGCTGATCTGGACATCACGTTGCCCGTTCTCGATACGCGATATCTCGGTGGGGTGTACGCCGCTGCGATCGCTGACCTGCTCTTGGGTCAATCCGAAGTGCTTGCGCGCCGCGACGAGGTTCCGGGCGAGTTGGGCGACGGCGTCCACGCCGGGGATCATCTTGTGAGATGCCCCAACTTCCCATAGGGCCGCTCACAAGATAGTCTCTCGCGGACCCGGAGACCGATGCCCCAGAAAGCCCTCAGAAAACCCAGAGCCTCAACGGTTGAAGAGAAGCCCGCGTGGTCGCTTCCCGGGCTACGGGAGCCGCGCTACTCGCAGTCGCTCGAGCGTGGTCTGGCGATCCTCGCCTGCTTCACGCCCCAGCGCCCGGTGCTCGGGATCGCGGACATCGCCGACGAGCTGGACATGAGCCGCTCGACCACCCACCGCTACGTGATCACGCTGACCGCGCTCGGCTACCTCGAGCAGGGCGCCCAGCGCAAGTACCGCCTCGGCCTGCGCGTGACCGACCTGGGCATGTCGGCGCTGAACTCGACCGGCCTGCGCGAGCACGCCCACCCCTACCTCGAGGAGCTGCGCCAGCGGACCTCCTACACGGCCAGCCTGGCCGTGCTCGACGGGGCGGAGATCCTGTACGTAGACCGCGCGCCCAGCTACCGCCGCGGCCAGAGCAAGATCGACCTCAACCTGCACACGGGCTCGCGCGTGCCCGCGTACTGCACGTCGATGGGCAAGCTGCTGCTCGCGAACCTGCCCGAGTCGGAGCAGCGCGATCTGCTCGCGTCGGTCAAGCTGACCAAGCGCAGCCCCAACACGATCACGAGCAAGAAGGCGCTGCGCGAGGAGCTCGACGAGGTGCTCGACGCCGGCTTCGCGGTCAACGACGAAGAGCTCGCGGCCGAGCTGTACGCGATCGCCGCGTCCGTGCGCAACGAGAGCCGCGAGGTCGTCGCCGCGGTGAGCCTGTCGGCGCACAGCTCGATGATCTCACTGGAGGAGCTCGTCGACGCGCTCGGTCCGCACCTGGTCTCCACGGCCGATCGCATCTCCGCGCGCCTGGGCTACCGCCGCGACGACGAGTAGGCCGGGAGCTGCGGCGGGGCGCAGGGTCCGCTACGCCTGGTATTCGTCCCGGCCATGCCCGAGTGGAGGATTCGAAGCGCAATTGAGCAGGACATCGAGCCTGTGCTTGTCCTGTGGGACATGGCGGGCGGCCCGCCGCGCATCACCGATACGCGCGAGGGCCTGCTGTGCCTGTTGGCCACCGACAAGGAGTCACTGCTGCTCGCGCAGGCCGGCGAAGTGGTGGTCGGGTCGTTGATCGCCACCTGGGATGGATGGCGAGGCAGCTTCTACCGGCTCGCTGTCCATCCCGACCGGCGGCGGCAGGGGATCGCCACGGCACTGCTACGCGAGGGCGAACGTCGCCTGCGAGCGCGCGGCGCACTCAGGCTCACCGCGATCGTCGCCGACGACGACTCGGCCGCGATGAGCTTTTGGCGGGCTGCCGGTTACGCGAGACAGCGCAACCGCGCGCGATTCATCCGCCTCGCAGAGAGCGTAGCCTAGATCCAACAATGAGGTTTTGTGCGGCTAGCGATACGATGACAGTGCTTCTGACTCCCGGTCTATAGGATCGCTTCGACTAGAGCGATGGAGGAGCGGAGCATGATCTATTCGGGCGGACAGCTCGAGGCCGAGGTGCCCGACGTCGACCTTGCCAGCTTTGTGCTGCGGCGCGCTGGGGAGCTGGGCGAGAAGCCAGCGCTGATCGACGGCCCGTCCGGTCGCGTGCTCAGCTACGCCGAGCTGGAGCGGTCGGTGCGCAGCTTCGCGGCGGGGCTCGCTGGGCGCGGATTCGTGAAGAGGGACACGTTCGCGATCTACATGCCCAATGTTCCCGAGTACGCGGTTGCCTTCCACGGCGTGGTTGCGGCGGGCGGACGCTGCACGACCGCCAACCCGCTCTACACGGCGCGCGAGCTGGGCGATCAGCTCGCCGATTCCCGCGCGCAGATGCTGCTGACGGTGCCGGCGTGCCTCGACGTGGCGTGCCAGGCAGCGCAGCAGGCGGGAGGTTGTGAGGTGTTCGTGCTCGGCGAGGCCGACCAGGGCGCGTCGTTCTCGGAGCTGCTCGGCGATCCCGAGGCAGCGCCGAGGGTAGCGATCGACCCCGCGATCGATATCGCCGCGATCCCGTATTCGAGTGGCACGACCGGGCTGAGCAAGGGAGTGATGCTCAGCCATCGCAACCTCGTCGCGAACATGATCCAGTCGCAGGGGGCACTCGCCCACTCACCCGACGACGTCGTGATCGCCGTGCTCCCGTTCTTCCACGTCTACGGGATGTGCGTGATCATGAACCTCGGTCTGCTCGGCGGCGCGACGCTCGTCACGATGCCACGCTTCGAGCTCGGGCAGTTCCTCGATCTGCTCGAGCGCTATCGGGTGACACGCGCGTACGTGGTCCCGCCGATCGCGCTCGCGCTCGCCAAGCACCCCGCGGTCGAGGGCCGCGACCTCTCGGCCCTCACGCACATCCTCTGCGGCGCCGCCCCGCTCGGCGCTGATCTGGCCGAGGAAGTCGCTGAGCGGATCGGCTGCTCGGTGAGCCAGGGTTGCGGCATGACCGAGATGAGCCCCGTCACACATCTCGTGCCACCGCTCGCCGCGGCCAAGAAGCCGGGCTCGATCGGACCTCCGATCCCGGGGACGGAATGCCGTCTGGTCGATCCGGACAGCGGCCATGATTGCTACCCCGGAGAGCCCGGCGAGCTCTGGATGCGCGGCCCGCAGGTGATGCAGGGCTACCTGGGCAACCGCAAGGCGACCGCCGCGATGATCGACAACGACGGCTGGCTGCACAGCGGAGACGTCGCGATCGTCGACGAGGACGGCTGGTTCACGATCGTCGACCGCGTCAAGGAGCTGATCAAGTACAAGGGCTTCCAGGTCGCTCCCGCCGAGCTCGAGGCGATCCTCATCACCCACCCGCAGGTCGCTGACTGCGCGGTGATCGGTGTCCCGGACGAGGAGGCCGGCGAGCTGCCAAAGGCGTTCGTCGTTCCGGCAGGCGACGATCTCGACAGCGAGGTGCTCATGACGTTCGTGGCCGAGCAGGTCGCGCCACACAAGCGCATTCGCGCGATCGAGCTGGTGGCGGAGATCCCGAAGTCACCGTCAGGGAAGATCCTCAGACGCCTGCTGCGGGAGCGCGAGCGCGAGCGGGTGCGTTGACCACGCCAGGTCCGGCCAGCTTGCATCAGCCTCAGCCTCGTGTCTGCTCGCTGGCGTTGCGCGGCTTCAGCCATCCTGGGCCGTAGATGCGCTCGACGAGATCCAGGTGGCCGGGGGGTGCTTGGTCTTCGATCTCAGTAAGCCAATCCAGCAGCTCATCTTGTGAGTCGATCGACAAGATTCGCGTCGTGTACGGCAGCCGGCTCTGCAGCGGCGCCTCCCTCAATACTCGAGCGCACTCGTTGTCTAGAAACATCGCGTCGACGTATGGCAGGTACGTGGAGATGGCCTGTAGGTCGGCACGTAGACCACGAGTGGGCGGACTCAGCTGATTACGCGCAGCTCGCCAGGCCAGCGCTGCCAGCATGGCGGCGGCGATTTGCGCGAAGTGCACGTTCGTCGGAGCCTCGGACTGCAGGAAAGCGTCGATCTGCCCGCGCCACTGCTCCGGGGCTACGCCATGATCTTCCAGTTGCGCACGGAGTCGCATCATCAGAGAGCCTGAGTAGTCGGGTTTCATAAGTCCCGGCCCGTAAGCCTCCAATTCCCTACGGAAGAGGGCATCGAAGCTGGGCGAGCTCATCTGACACGACCGCCTGAACCAGTCCTGCAGGTCCTGGTCGATACGGTCACGCTCAGTTCTCAACTTCGATATCTCGTCTGGCGTCACCGGGAAGTAAGCATTGACAACGAACCGATCAAGCCAGCCGTCGAGGTGTCCACGTACCACGCCGCCGGCGTCCAACGGTGCGGGTTCACGGCCCTCCAGCCAACCTCGACATGCGAGTTCCAACTGAAAGATCTTTACAGTCGCGTGATGCTCGAGCTTGATGTCGCCGGCCAGCTGTTCATGGAAGCTGCGGAGTCCACCACTCAGCCGATCGTTGAACGCGGCCTCCAGATCGTGGATGCTCGAGCGCGGACACACGAGCAGGTTCAGATGCACCAATCGTTCCAGCCGGTCAAGTAGTCGGGGCCAGAACCCGAACTGGGTTGCTGGATTGTCGTCGGCGAACTTGTGCTGGTGCGCCGGAAGCCTTGTCTTCAGCAGGTTGCTTATCGCCATCTGATCGAGGTAGAGGACTCGCTTAGGCGCTAGCGTTGGCAGGTCGAAAGTTTGAGCTCCCATGCATCTGCGGCAACGCTTGATGTAACCGGTCGCGGTCACGGTCACTAGGCCGAGTTCGCCGCTCTCCCCGCACGCCGGGCAGTCATCGTACGGCGGCGTGATCAAGTCACGAGGATCTATGCGAATGACCTCAGACGAGGGCACGACCATATATTGACGGCTGGCCCGGGCGGAGCCTCGATCCTGCGTGAGACGGCAACGCCGTCTCACGTCTCTGCCGACAGGCGACCCTCCCTCCGCATTGCGAATAGTCTCCGTTCGTGTCGATTCGCATCGAACTTCCGCCCGAGGTCGCCCACCAGCTGCTCGGGGAGAACCTCTGCACGCTGCCACTGTCCCAGCGTGGTGCGGCTGCCGATGTCGCGGTCGCCGTCGTCGTCACTGGCATCGCGGGCAACCTATCGTCTGTGGTGGTGGCCGCTCCGGTGTTGCGCGACTTCGCCACTGGACTCATACGCGCTGCCTGGCACCAGCGCACAGATCCTACGTGCGCGGCTGTGCATATCACGCTGACGAGAGTCGACGGCTCCGAGCTCCGCGTGGAGGTCACTGGCATGGAAGATGCGCTAGCAGCCGAACTCGTGCAGCGAGCGCTGGACAGCGCGATCGGCGACTGAAGTGCACGGCTCGGCGCATGTACGTGTAGCTCTGCGACTCGAACGCATCAATAGGCGGTTTCGCTCGGGGCGTCTTTCCTCCGGCGGCAAGCTGCGAGACGCGGCTGCGGACCTTGAGCGCGTAATAGCGACGCTGGAAGAGCGGCCAGCCAGCACAGAACGCCTGGAGCACATCGCGCGCGCCTTTCAGCTCAAGGCCGGTCTGCACTTTGCGCTAGGCGAACTTGACGCTGGGCTGGACGCGGGATTCCGCGCCAGCCAGCTGTTCGAGCAGGCGGGGGGCAAGAGTGAGAACTTCGGTCGGTTCCTTCACGACTTCGCCGTCCAGCTTCTTGAGCTGATGGTGCCAAACCTACCGTTGGAATACGCACGCCGGGCAGCCGTCGTGCTAGCCCCTTACGGTGAGCACTACCGTCGTGACCTAGCTCGATTTATCCACCGTCTCGAAGAGGGCAGCGAAACGCTCGCTCCCGAGCGCCTTGACGATCTGCGCCGCATCTTGACCTCAGCATCGCGCGAGGACCGTGCCAGCGCTGCGCAGTCGCTCGCAATCGGCCTTTTGGCATCCGAGAAGCGGGCCAAGCATCTCGACGAGCTCCACGCGGCCATCGAGGTGGCCTTTTCCGCGTCCTTCGCCGAACGACGGCGACACGGTCTTGGGAATCCGCTCGCCGCCATGCAGCTCATGATCGAGCTGTATTGGGCGGAGCTGTCGCTGCCCCCATGGACACCCGAGGCGCTGCAGTCCCTACTGGATGAGGTACGTCACGCGAAGCGCACCGACCTTGAGCCCGACGTGCTCACCCTGCAGGCAGTATGGCTCCTCAGCAGCGATCAGCGGACCCAGGGTCTGGAGACGGCAGTAAAGGCAGTCGCGCTCCATGACGAAGTTGCGGTGCGGTCAGAGACTTCGGTCGTACGCATGCTCACTGGATGCATCAACGACTACGGGCGACTGTTCGCCCTATCGGCCGCTGTCGAGGAGGGAGACGCTCAGCTTGTTGCCGAGCTCATCGAGTCAGCGCGCCTCCAGGTCGAGCCGACGACGGACGACGGGACGGAGCACTCGCATGGCGCAACCAGTCACATCGGACGGCTGCGCCGGGTCAGCGTGGGAGGCCGCAGTCGCCTGGGCGGAGACAGCGCAAGCGACTTCCTTGCATTAGAGGACTGTGTCGCCACCGTCGGGGGGCCGGGCGCGGCGTGGTGGGGCACGTGGTCTGCGAACGAGCGCATCTTCTGGGCGCTCTGGCTGAATGGCCGGTGGCGCTGCGGGGCGTTGTCGCTGTCAGCGGGCGAGATGCTCGCGGATCTGCTGACCACCGCGTGGCAGCGCTCGCCGCTGACACCCGCTACCTCGGCCGCTGAGATCCTCACCGGCCCCTGGTGCGCGACCGCCCTCGACGAGGAGGCTCTCTCCAGCGCCCTGGGACAGACGCTGATCCCAGCCGATCTTCAGGAGGCCCTTGCTGACGCCCTCTTCGATGACCGGCCGCTCTCGCTCGTCCTCGCCGGTAACCTCCTGGCGCTTCTGCCGGTGGCCCTCCTCGGCTTCACCACACCGGAGCGCACGCTTAAGCGCATCCTCGAGGCAGCGATCGTCCGCGTAGCACCCCCTGCAGTGCTGATCGACCGCGTGTGCAGCAGCGAACAGCAGGCGGCCGAGCTGAACCCGCTGCACGTGGCGTGCATAGATCCCAGAGATGACCTGGTCAACAGTCGCCAGCCGCCGGACGGCGCACGCGTCGTCCTCGGCGGCGATCACGACGACCGCGACGGGGCGGCGACGCTCGACGCCCTCTCGACTGCGCTCGCGCCGCTGCTCCCGGGCCAGCCGGGGCTGTTGTACTATTCCGGACATGCCGTCAGCATGGGACTCGGCGGCGATGACCAGGACGCACTCGCATTGGCGGGAAACGACATGCTGTCGGCCCACGCGCTGTTCTCGGGTGCCGCACCACTGCCGATGCCCGCACGCGTCCTGCTGAGCGCGTGCTCATCAGCAGGTGCGACGGGCGCCGGCGGAGGCGAGTGGCTCGGCCTAACGGCGGCCGTGCTTTGGCGTGGTGCGCGACAGGTAATCGCCACGAACTGGCCCATATGGGACACCCCTTTCACAGCGGACTTCGACCACCAGTTGGCACGACGCCTACAGCGCGCGGGCGACCCGGCCGCCGCACTGCGCGAGCTCCAGCTCGAAGCACTGGCAGAGTGGCGTGCTAGCGATCACGATCTCAGCGATTACGTGGAGGACGGCCTCCCCTACAACGTCCGCGAACTTCCCTTCCCACTCATTTGGGCGGCCTACACGTGCGTCGGTGTTTGCAGGTAGGAGGCGGAAACCCTATGTGAGCTGAATAGCCTACCCGCGCCGCCCGGAGAACATAATGCCCGCCGATCTCGCCTACTTCTGGGGCGCAGAATTCGACGAGCCGCTCCCGGCGCTGGGCTTCTTTGGCCGGATGCTCAACCTGCTCCTGACTTTCGTCGACCTCTTCCGCCGCCACCAGGGCGACCCCCGCACCGGAAGCTGGACGCTAGCGTCTCCCCGCAGTGTCCTCAGGGCCGCCTCGGGATCTGGCGAGCGCATCAGCGCCTCCCCCACGAGGACCGCGTCCACGCCGGCAGCCTCCAGCCTCTTCAGCTGCTCCGCCTCCGCGATCCCCGACTCCGAGACCACCGTCACCCCTACCGGGATCTCGCCCATCAGCCGCGCGGTGCGCTCCACATCCACGCTGAAGTCCCTCAAATCGCGGTTGTTGATACCGATCAACTCGGCCCCCACACCCAGCGCCGTGAGCAGCTCCTCGTGGTCGTGCACCTCCACCAGCACATCCAGCCCGAGCTTTCGCGCGGCCCCGTGCAGTCTGGTCAGCTCCTCTGGCTCGAGCGCCGCCACGATCAGCAGCACCGCGTCCGCCCGCGCCACGCGCGCCTCATACAACTGGTAATCGTCGAGGATGAAGTCCTTGCGCAAGATCGGCAACTCGCATGCCGCGCGAGCCGCCCGCAGGTCCTCGAGCGTTCCGTCGAAGTTCGGACCCTCCGTCAGCACCGACAGCGCGCTGGCGCCACCGCGCTCGTACGCGCTCACCAGCTCGTGGAGATCCGGAGCGTCGCGCAGCGCTCCAGCCGAAGGCGAGCGGCGCTTGAACTCGGCGATCACCGCCATCCCGGGCTCCCTCAGCGCGGCCCCAAAGCGCCGCTCGCTTGCGTCCCCCCCGCCGCCAAGGGCAAACGCCTGATACTCGAGCTCGGCCAGCGGGAGCTCTTGCTTGCGACGTCTCACCTGCTCGCGCGTGCTCTCCAGGATGCGTTCCAGCACGGTGGGCGTAGCCATCCCGGTGATTATTGCCTGCACGGGATCAGCGAGGAGACCGACGTAGCAGACCGCGCTCGTGCAGCAGCTCCGCCAGCTGCACCGCATTCAGCGCGGCGCCCTTGCGCAGGTTGTCGGCGACGATCCACAGGTCCAGGGCGCGCTCGTGCCCGGGATCGCGGCGGATGCGCCCGACGAACACGTCGTCCTGGCCGGATGCGTCGATCGCCAGCGGATACAGCGCCGCTGCGGGGTCGTCGAGCACCCTCACGCCGGGGGCGGCGTCCAGCAGCTCGCGGGCGCGCTCGGGGGAGATCTCGCGGCGCGTCTGCACGTTCACGGCCTCGGAGTGGCCGTTGAGCACCGGCACGCGCACGCACGTGGCCGAGATGGCGATCGCTGGGTCGCCGAGGATCTTGCGGGTCTCGTTGATCAGCTTGCGCTCCTCGTCGGTGTAATCGTCACCCGCGGCGAACGAGCCGACGTGGGGAAGGGCGTTGAACGCGATCTGGTGCGCGTAGGACGCGGGCGGGGCGATGTCACGCTCGTGCAGCAGCGCGTGGGACTGGTCGAGCAGCTCATCCACCGCGCGGCGCCCGGTGCCGGAGACCGCCTGGTAGGTGCTGATCACCAGCCGCTCGATCCCCGCCTCCCGATGCAGGGGCGCCAGCGCGACGACGAGTTGCATCGTCGAGCAGTTGGGGTTGGCGACGATCCCGCGATGTGAGGCGAGCGCGCCGGGGTTGACCTCGCTGACGACGAGCGGAACGTCCTCCTGCATGCGCCAGCGCGAGGAGTTGTCGATCACGACCGCGCCGGCGCCGGCGAACCGAGGAGCCCACTCGCCCGAGATGGATCCACCGGCGGAGAACAGGGCGAGATCGAACCCCCGGATCGAATCCTCGCTGAGACCCCGTACCATCATGCCGTCCTCCAATTCGCGCCCGACCGAGCGCTCGGAGGCGAACGGAACGACCTCGCGCGGGGGAAATGAGCGCTCGCGCAACGGCGCCAGCATCAAAGAGCCCACCTGTCCGGTGGCGCCGACGACGGCGACTCGGTACCCGTTGCTCATACTCCTGAGGGTATGAGCACGAGCGCGTGCCGTAGCTTTTTCTCGCAAGTTGCGGTGACCTCGTGGCTGGAGGGCTTGAAATCGCCCCCGGCCGAACCTATCTTCGCCGCCAGACGCGGAACCGAGCCGCAAAGAGCGAGGCCACCGAGGTGTGAGGCCGCGCCACCCAAACCGACCGGCCTTCGGGTCAGCCGGAGCGGGTTCCTCAAGCGGCCCGGGACCGCGTCGATTTCGTTCACCGGCCGGCGGCAGGTGTGGCGACGATAGCCGCCAAGACTAGGTAGGGCACGCGGCTCAGACCGATCTCCAACAATCTGTCGAGCGGCGCGGCGAGATCGGACGAGTCGTAGTCGAGCGCTTGCATCCATCCGGCCGGCTCGTAGCGCGCGAGCATCGAGAGGCCGAACAGCAGCACCCACCACGTGAGCAGCGATGAGAGCGCTACACCTCCGACAGCTGGTCGGAGCCAACGCGCCTCGAAGCCAGTGCCGCCGGGTGCGATGCGGTCGAGGGTGCTGATGTGGCCGTCAATGTTCGGAGCATCCGCTTGCCACCGGAACAAGAATCCAGCCCCATGTTCGGTGTGCTTTTCAACATTCGATAGACCTTGCGGCTGACACAGCTGCGAATCGCAGGCGGTCGGATACTGCTCGGCCAAGTACCGCGCAAGCTCGTCCCCCGTGCCGGAGAAGCCGACCATGGTGGCGTAGACGTGCCCTGCATCAGTCAGCAGACGCACGTTCTCGGCCCCCGGACTGTCGGGCACGAGCAGCAACGGGCACGGCCCCGCGTCGAACGATGCCGGCCGCAGTTCGGATACCTCGGGGAGCGAGGACCAGAGGGCACCGATCGTGGCGGCTTCGGCGAACACTTCGCTTTGAGTTGCGTCAGCGACTCCGGTGACGGAGTCCACCGCTCTCTCGTCCTTGCTTGCCCCAGCCGTCCGCTTGACCTCGATGTCGAGCGGCGCGGGGTCGAGCTCAGGGGCCGAGAGCCCGTGACCGCGCAGACGCCAAGCGCCCTGGGCGTGTCCCGCCGCGACGGCACGCCCCGCCTGGCTCAAGGCGTAGAACAGAGGCAGCGGCCGTGAAGCCGGACCAACCACCGACGCAGCCGCGATCAGCTCATCGAACTGCGCGAGCGCCGCGCCGTAGACTCGGCGCCGCTCCTCATCGTCGCGCGCATGGCCTGGCGGCGATGCCCGAGTTGCACGGATTCCGTAGAGGCTGTCGGAGGGCATCGGCGAGCTTCATGCCAGCAGCCCCGCCGGACGCACATGCCAGCACCCAGGCACGGCGGAAGACGATCAAGCGTCGGATACTCGTCACAGCTCGAGGGTTGGCGCATCTATAGGAGATGATGGGGGCCGGCCGCGGGACGACTGACCCACGCCGCCCCGAGGCCACGATCAACTACGGGGCTGGGCGACATCCGGCAGTCCCGCTACCGCTCTTCCACTTCGACGGTGTTCGAGGCGCCGGCGACAAATGGGAAGTCTGCCTCGTACTTGGAGAGCACACGAAAGCGGTAGCTCGCAGGGCCGGGGTACCTAAAGCGATAGGACGCGTGGAAGCGCCCGTCGGACTCGGTGCGGATCACGTCGAACTCGAGCCACGCGTTGCTTGGAGACTGTGCCTCGAGCACGAGTTGCTTGCCGGCGGGCGGGATCGGGCTACCGTGCAGCACGCCGGTGAAGAAGATCCTTCCCTGCACGCTCGCGTCGTGAGGAGCGATACTGAGCGTGATCGCGGCGCGCACGTTCATCGTCAGCGTGCGCGTGGCCGCGGGCAGCCTGTCGTTGAGATGACTGAGGTAGGCCAGGCGCAGCGTACGCGAGGAGATCTCGCCCGGGAGGCTCATGCGAAAGCGTCCGTCTGGCCCGGTGCGGGGGCTCGGCATCGTGATCGGCTTTGCGCCCTCGTAGGCCGGGGTGGCGGTGAGGTCGATCTGGGCGCCTGTGATGGGGGTGCCGCTCGGGCCGGTCAGGCGTCCTGTGATCACCAGCGGGTGGCGATGCTGGTAGCTGGTTGTGAGGTGCGCCTTGGCTGTGCTTGTCCAGTGCGCTGTGAGCGTGGCCTGTTCAGAAGCGTTCGTGCCGTTCACGGGCCCTCGCGAGAATGCCAGGGAGCCGCCGCTGCTGATTTCTCCCGAGCTGGCCTTCGCGTTGGCGTTGCTGGCGGTGATCGTCCCGTCGTAGACGACCGCCGTGTTCCCGGCGGCGTCCTTGACGGTGACCTTCAGCTGGTGCTGTCCGTTGGCGAAACTGGTCGTGTTGACGGGGACATCGACGGCTACCGTGCGCTTGCACGGCTGGGCGTAGAGGAACTCGCTCAGGCCGCTGGAATCGGTGCCGATACTGGCGCACCTACCACCGTTGGTATCGGGCGTGCCTTCATAGACCGCCGTACCGTCGAGATCGACGATCACCCGGTAGACGCCGGGTCCTTCGGCGTCCTGCGCGCTGAACGTCAGATCCGCCGTCCCGCTCGCGGTGCTCCCAAGCAGCGGACCGGCGAAGCTCGTCGCGGTGGGCGTTGAGCTGTTCTGCAGCTCGACATCAGCGGCATACAAGCTGATCTCGGCGTTTACGCCCCCACCAGATCCCGCCGGACAAGTAGTCGCCCCCTCGAACGGTCCGACGCACACCGCCGCCATGAACAACTGCGCCCCCCCGGGATGGGTGATCGGCACCGTCCTGACCCCAGTGCCACTGCTGCCACAGGGTTCGACGTTGTACTGACAGTTGACCAGCACGTCCGCCTGTGCGTATTCGTTCTTCGGCGTAGCCACATACGCCTGGCCCTGCGGCGTGCGCAGCGAAACGGTCAGCGCGCCACCGGCGATCGTGGAGCCCGCGGGCGCGGTGTACACCCACATTGGACCCCTATACGCCGTTTCTTCCGCGGCGGAGCTGTCGAACGCTGTGAGTGAGCCGCCGGGCTGACCGCAGGTTTCGCTTGGGCCGCTGTCATCCCCATACCCACCGATCGCGGAACCCTGCCAGCCTTCGGTCGGGGCGGGCTGCCCGTCTGGCTGCGTGCACGTGACCTGCGTCCATTCGCCCGCCCGGGCGATAGATGCCGTCATCAACCAGAGACCAACCAGCGGCGCCACCAACAGCGCGGATTGCTTCGCGCGCCCGCGCGTGGCCTTTGCGATCTCGACCATGTTTCAGCGCTCCTTTCGTCTTCTGCACGGAACGGCGACTTAGGCTGTCGCCCATATCGTTGTCGCTGAGAAGCCGCTCGTTCCCCCTAAGATCTTGCCGGTCCCGCCCTGATGGCGCGTAGTCGTCATCAGGCGAGTCCTATCTTGTTGATCATGACCCGCATCGCTGCGCACAGGATCCCTGGTGCCGCTGCCCTCGCTGGTGCTGTCCTGCTCGGCTGCCTGGCGCTGTCCGCGCGCGCGTCAGCCGAGGTCGGGGTGCCCGCGGGAACAGTGCAGCAGACAGCCGCGAACGCGCTGTTCCTGCAGTACGCGCCCGCGCCACCGACCCCCGGGATCATTTGCCTGGTGGATTCCGGGGTCGACCCTAATCCGGACACGTCCCCGATCCTGGCCGGCAGCTATGCGCTCTCGCCGAACACGAACACCGAAGACGAACTCGCAGCGCTGAACCCGCCGCTACCCGGCGGGCACCCTGACGGGCACGGGACCTATATGGCGATGCTCGCCGCCGCGCCCGCCAACGGGTGGGGGATGGTCGGCCTGGCTCCCACGAGCGTTCGCATCTACAACCTCAAGGCGCTCGCGGCCGGACAGACGACGTTCGCTTTCTCCCAGTACTCAATCGCGATCTCGCACTGCCAGGAGTTGAGCAGCTCGATGCCGGTCACAGTCGTGAACCTCAGCCTCGGCTCCAGCACCCAGCCGACCGGCGGCGAACTTGAAACGCTCGAGAGCTACGTCCAGGCAGCGAACGGGCATGGCCTAAGCGTCGTCTCGGCGGTCGGCAACGAAGCCGGTCCGGTGCAAGCGCCCGCCGACGTGCCGGGGGTGCTCGGCGTGGGCGCCTCCGACGCGAATCCCGCAAATCTTGGCGTGATGTGCTCCTTCAGCAACCGCGGCGCTGGCGTCGCGCTCCTGGCTCCGGGTTGTGGCAGCCAGACCGAACCTGACGGTGGCGGGAACGGGATCGAAATCGCGTTCTCCGACGACGGGTCGCCCGCCTGGGCGAACGGCAGCAGCTACTCGGGGGAGATCGTCTCCGCCGCGGAGGCGAGCATGCGCGCCTACTCCCCGACGCTCTCCTACTCGCAGGCGCAGGGGTGCATTACCTCGACGCTCACCGGCGGTGGGAACCTCGACGTGGCCGCGGCGTTCAACGCGTGCGGCCTCGGGCAGATCGTCAGCGAGGGAATGGCCGCCTACCAGGCCGCAAACGCCTCGCCCACGCAGCCGAGCAACACGGGTCCACCCGCGGCAACGCTCATCCCGTCCAAGCCGGCGCGCCTTCCGAAGCCGAAGGTCACCAAGATCACGTTCAAGCACCACACGCTGACGATCACCGTCGCTGACATCCCCAAGGGACTCCGGTTGCAGCTCGTGGTGCAAGCGCGCACCGGGCGAGGCAGGCTCATCACGCTCGCACAGACCACGACCGGACGCCGTACGAGCACGCTGCGCGTCAACCGCTGGGATCGGATCGTGGCCAGGTTCCTCTCCGGTCACACCAAGCTCCCGGAAGTGATCACAAACCGCGCCTCGCACACGGGACCTCGCCGGGGAGGCCGATGAGACGCGCCTTGTTGGCCCTCGCGTTGCTGCTCGCGGCGGACGCGATCGCCACAGGCGCCGCGGCGGTTGCCGGCACCTACCAGGTAGGCGCCTGCGCCGCTCCGACGTCGCTGGTCAACAACTCCTGGCAGTCGTTCAACAACAACTCGACCTACCTGGAAACGAGCGCGAACTGTGGCGGCGAAGACGTCACGGGAGGCAGCCCGAGCACATCGGGCCTCGCCGCCGCAGACATTCTGGACCTGAGCACGAACGTCCCCGAAGGCGCGACCGCCGGCTGGCAGTTCACAGCGCCGACGGGTGACGCAATCAGCGCGATCAGTATCGATCGCGATCTCTACAGGCAAGCCGAAGGCTGGTTGCCGCAGATCGTGGAAGCGGACGGAAGCCCGCTCCCGGGCGAGGCCTGCTCGTCTAACGGCGCCTGCGAGATCTCCGGTGAAGCCACGCACACCGGCCTTGACACGACGAGCCTCGCGATCGAGCTGGTCTGCGAACCAAAACCAGTCCACGTCACAGCTTGCGGCAACGGTTTCCCCCAGCACTTCGCGCGGGTCGAGCTCAACAGCGCGACGGTCACCATCACCGACAGCCAGCCACCGCAGGTCACCTCCACCAGCGGCTCGCTGTTCACCGGCGGCCTTGTGCGCGGCGCCATCTCGGGCACTATCGACGGCTCGGACAACAGCGGCGTGCAGTACGCCCGCCTGTACGTGGACGGTGCCCTGTCCGCCCAGCAGCAGATGGCGTGCGACTTCACGCGGCCCGCTCCCTGCCCGGCCAGCTCGAGCAACCAGTTGAGCCTCAACACCACCACACTCTCCAACGGCCCGCACCAGATCCAAGCGGCCGTCGTCGACGCCGCCGGTAACCAGACCCTCGCCAACCCCGTGCAGATCACCGTGGACAACACCAACCCGCCCGCTCCGACCAGCCTGCAGGTCAACGCGAAACCAGCGGGCGCCTGGATAAACCAGCCCGCGGCGATCACCTGGACAAACCCCGCCGAGCCGCCGGATGACCCGATCAGCCAGGTCAACTGGATCACGTGCCCGGGCACCGAGACGAGCATCCCCGCGAGCGGCTGCGAAGCCCCGCAGCACCAGGCCAGCCCGCTGACCTCGCTTACGTTCAACCCCGCGCAGGATCCTGGCCAGCCCCAGGGCCTCTACACGGTGTTCGTGTGGCTCACAGACGCGATCGGGAACGCCTCTCAGTCCAACTCAGCCGCGATCAGCTTCGGCTACCAGACCAGCCCGCCGCCCCCGCCGACGTCGATCAAAGCCAGCGGCGCGGGGCCCTACACGATCACGCTCGGCGCCCCCGCGCACCTCGCGCCGCTCACCGCGACCGACTGGATCGCCTGCAAAGGCCCCGCGCTATGCACCCCGACCCAGACCAGCCCCGGCCTATCGTTCCGCTTTGACCCCAACCACACCCCCCAGTTTCAGCACAGCCCCTACGGCGCCTACACGATCCGCGCCTGGCTGCAGGACGCCGCGGGGAACGCGAGCCCCACGGACAGCGCGACGCTCGCGATCACGCACAGCAAGCCCGGAAAGCCCAGCCCGCGCCTGCACATCCTCAGCGTCACGCGCGCCGGGCGCGCGCTGCGCGTGCGCGGCACAGCCGCTAGGACGCTCGCCGGGCACGTCACGATCATCGTCCACTACGCGCTCGGGATCCGCGGATACAACGTCCAGAAGACCGTCCGGGTCGCCGACGGTCGGTGGGCCGCCGTGCTGGAGCTCCCTTCCGGCGCGCGGACGAGGCGCGTCACCGTCCTCTATCACCGCAGCGCGCACTGGGTCGCTGAGACCGTGACGCGCTACGTTCACCACGCGCCCAACGGGGCCGGACACTAACGAGCCAGCCCGGCCAATAGCCGGGACATGTAGAGCCCTTGGGTTTCCGATGGGCTAGATTACTCGGTCCCATCTGAAGCGCTCGGGTACGCATGGATGATCGGACCCACATCCCCACAAGGACGCGCCAACCACGCCGTGCGCAGGGCACGAAAATTGGTTGGGGGGAAAAGCGCGGTCTCCTACGACGAGTGAGCATGAGCAGAATCTCTCTCGCGCGAGGCAGGAGCTAGACCGCATGAGCACCCCCAGGCACAGGCGCCGCGAGCACCCCGCGACCGCCGTGGTCCTCCTCAGCGTCCTCGGCCTCCTCGCGGCCGGTTCGCCGGCCGCGGCGAACAGCTACCACGACTTCCTCTGCCGGATCCCCTACGGCCCGAGCGCGGGCCGCGCAGCGCCGACCGACGACGTCACCTACGCGACCGCCGGCACGTTCGTCTTCGCGGGGAACAGCTGCTCTGGCGGCGGCGCCCTCTACGCGTCGATGAGCGGCGAAACCACCCAGCCCTACGGCACGACCGCGCTGAATACGTTCACCGCGCCCGATGGCCTGACGATCTCGGGCTTCACGCTCTGGCGCTATGAGGCGGACGGCCCCAGCCAGCCCTATGGGTCGCCGGCGTCGAACCTGGACTACAGTCCCGGCCCACCGTCCGTGCAGGGTCTATGCACCGATGGATGCTCTCGCGGGAACCCGAGCAGTCCGCTGTCTGCGGAAAACGCGGTCAGCGTCGGCAGTCTCGGCGGCGTGACGCAGATCCAGTGGAGCGCCGCCTGCGGCGGCGGGCCGGGCGGCACCTGCCCGGCATCCGGATCGCTCTCCTCCCAGTACAACGTCTACGCGGCCGACATCGACCTCGTCGATAACACCCCGCCAACCGTCAGCAGCGTCAGCGGCCCACTCGTCGCGGGCGGCACCCTCACCGGCTCGCAAGCTGTGTCCTTCAACGCAGCCGACGGTCAATCTGGCGTATACGGCGGCTCGCTGCTCGTGGACGGCCACACCGTCGTCTCGCAGATCCTGAACACCAACGGCGGGGCCTGTGAGTCCCTGAACGTCATGACAGACGGGCAGCGATCCTTCGAACACGCCCAGCCATGCGAGAGCTCGCTGAGCGCCAGTCTGACGCTCAACACCAACCTGTTGACGGCCGGTCAGCACTCGCTCGAGCTGATCGTCGAAGACGCCGCGGGTAACCAGACGATCGCCTACAACGGCACGATCACCACGAGTGGTCCGCCGTCGGTCGGCGTCAACGGATCGATCAACGGTCGCGGCCCGCACATCGCCAACGGCGATCCCTGCGCGGGAGAGGCACTGGAGCTCGCCGTCAACGGCAAGCGCCGCCCGCCGATCATCACCTATGGCAAGCCAGTGACGGTCCGGGGTGTGCTGCACTGTGGCACAGTCCCGATCCGTGGCGCCCAGGTCGCCATCGCAACGCTCGGCGGTCCGGGAAGCGCGGCGATCGACACCTCCGTTGAGACCGCTCTGGACGGCTCGTTCTCCTACAAGGTGCCGAGCGGCCCGGACCGCACGCTGGAGTTCTCCTACACCGCCTACAGCGACGACCCCGGCCCATCTGCGACCGCGACCGCGGCGATCAGGATCCGCCCGAAGATCAAGCTGAGAATCACTCCACACCTGTCCAGCGACGGGCACTCGATCCACTGGGCCGGCACGGTCACCGGCGGCCCATATCCACCACAGGGGGTGACGCTCGATGTCGAAGTCAAGGAGGGCCGGAAATGGCGGATCTTCGACCAGGTCGTCGCCGGCATAAAGGGCCACTTTCACTACGCCTACCGCTTCCACGCCACCGACGAACCAACGAGCTACATCTTCCGCGTCGGACTGCCGGACAGCGGATCGGGCGGATACCCCTACACGCCGGGCGCGAGCAACAGCGTCAACGTGCACGTCAACCCCTGACCGATGCTCGCCTTGTCCACGAATCACGTCACACAAGCATCCGGCATCCTCGCCAGGCACAGGCGGTCCGCGATCCTCGCGGTCCTCGCGGCGATGCTTGCTCTGCCTATGGCCGGCGAGGCGCGCGCGGGAACCTACGTGATCAACAACTGTCCCTCGGCGCCAGGAGCCAACGGCAACCCCGGTCCGTGGACCGTGTTCGGCGCCCCTCAGAACACGAAGGGGAGCTGCACCGGCGGTCCGGGAAACTGGATCGGACCGGAGGGCGGCAGCATGTCGCCGGGGGCGCTCGACGGCGTCCAGGTGGTGGTCCCGGCCGCCAGCGGCATCACGATCCGCGAAGCACGGATCTGGTGGGTTGTGCCCCATCAGGGCTCGGGGGCGGACACGTTCGCCCTGGCGTCCGTGAACACCGGTGTGGTCGAGGAAAGCGACACTCCGAAAGACAGCTCGGTCACTCCCGACGAATGGGTGCTTCCCTCCAACACGACTGAGCTCACGTTGGCCGACTACTGCTCAAATGACGACGCCGGCAACGGCTGCGGCTTCGGCGCCGGCGAGAACGCCAACCTCGAGCTCCTCGGTTCGCAGCTCACACTCGCCGACAGCAATCTCCCGAGTGGGACCGTGACCGGGGGAGCACTCGCGGGGACCGGAACGCTGGCGGGCACCGAGTCGCTGACCTACAACGCCCAGGACCCCGACTCCGGGGTGCGCCTGGTCCAGCTGCTCCTGGACGGTCGGCCCGTCGCGCAAAGAGACTACCTCCCGGATTGTCCCTACGAGTCCTTCGCGGCCTGCCCAACCACCGTCTCCGATGAAATCCGGTGGAACACGACCAGCGCCAACAACGGCACACACGAACTGGCGCTGCGGGTCCTCAACGCCGCCGGGAACGCCATGATCGTCGACGAGCACACCGTCACGATCAACAACCCCGGAATCGGCGTCAACGGGTCGATCAGCGGTCGCGGCCCGCACATCGCCAACGGCGATCCCTGCGCCGGTGAGGAACTGGAGCTCGCAGTCAACGGCAGACGCAGGCCACCAGTCCTCACCTACGGCCGGCCCGTGACGGTCAGGGGCGTGTTGCACTGTGGCACCGTGCCGATCCGCGGCGCGCAGATCGCCATCGCAACGCTCGGTGGTCCGGCAAGCGCGGCGATCGGCACCTCCGTGCAGACCGCCCTGGACGGCTCGTTCTCCTACAAGGTGCCCACCGGCCCGGCCCGGCAGCTGCGGTTCAGCTACACGGCCTACAGCGACGACCCCGCGCCGTCGGCAACGGCGACCGCGGCGATCAGGATTCGCCCTAGGATCAACCTGAAGATCAACCCCCATAGCTCGAGCAACGAGCACACGATCCACTGGACGGGCACCGTCACGGGCGGCCCCTACCCAGCGCAGGGAGTGACGCTGGACGTCGAAGTCAAGGAGAGGCGCGGCTGGCGGATCTTCGCTCAGGTCGTCGCCGGCAGAAAGGGCCACTTCCACTACGCCTACCGCTTTCATGCCACCGACGAACCCACGACCTATACCTTCCGCGTCGCGCTTCCGCAACCCGGCGCCCAGGGCTACCCCTATGCCTGGGGCGCCAGCAACACCGTCAACGTGCACGTCAGCCCATGAGTGCCCGTCCCAGCAGGCATCGAGCTCGAGCCTCCCAGATCGTCCTCGCTGCCGTGGCCGGGACCGCGTGCCTTCTCGCGGCGCCGGCGCTCGCCTCCGCAGGCACGTTCACCGCGCTCACCTGCCATGACTCGGCCGGGAACGCGATCGGCGCACGCGGCTGGAGCGTAGGAGCAGCCAATGGCGAATACATCACCTACGGCAATGGCTGCGCCAGTGGCGGCGAGGGATCGTTCGGACTGACGATGGGCCCCGACCCCACCGGCAACTATTACAACGGCAACGGCGACACGATGACCTACTCCGTTCCGGCGGGGCTGACGATCGCGGGCTACAGCTTGCAGCTGTCTGCCTTCGGCGGCCCCTGCGGGATCCAAAACGGGCAGTGCGCCGACGGCCTTGGCCAGGTCTGGGTCAACCACACCGGCCAGAGCGACCCGAACTACGACTACCGCAACCTCGGGTACGGCGCCGCCAACACGACGGTCGGCGCCAATGGAATGAGCGGCGTGAGCGGCGTGAACGTCGGCGTCAGCTGCGACCCGGGACAAGACCTCAGCTACCCCTGCCCTGGATCGGCGAACCCGGAGGCTCAGGCCCTCGTCAGCAGCGGGAGCTTCACGCTGCTGGACTCGACGGTCCCATCGGTCGCGAACGTCTCAGGGTCGCTGATCGCGGGCGGCACCCTCACCGCAACCGACACGATCAGCTTCACCGCGTTGGACAGTGGTGGCGGCATCTACAGCGCCACGATGCTCATCGACGGCCGCCAAGTCGTTCAGGAGGTGCCCAATTCCAACGGCGGGCTGTGCGCGAACCTCGCGCCGGCGTCCAGCGCGACGATGGCCTTCGCCGGGCCCCAGCCATGCCCGACCACGGAGAACATCAGCATCCCGCTCGACACCACCCAGTTCTCCGCGGGGCAGCATCATCTGCAGGTCATCGTGACAGACGCCGCCGGCGACCAAGCGAGCGCCTACGACGGCACGATCACGACAAGCGGCCCGCCGTCGATCGGCGCCAACGGCGGCTCGATCAACGGGCCGCACATCCCCAACGGCCAGTCGCCATGTGCCGGGGAGACCCTGAACCTCGCGGTCAACGGCAAGACCAAGCCGCCGACGATCCTCTACGGGAAGAGCGTCACCGTGAAGGGCGTGCTGCACTGCGGCACCGTCCCGATCCGGGACGCCCGCGTCCAGATCGCCACGGTCGGTGGCCCGCGCAGCGACGCGATCGCCACCTCGGTGCAGACCGCCCTGGATGGCTCCTTCGAGTACACGGTCCCGCAGGGGCCCGATCGCACGCTGCGCTTCTCCTACCTCGCCTACAGCGACGATCCCGGCCCATCGGCAACAGCGACCACGGCGATCAAGATCCGTCCGAGAATCAAACTGAAGATCACGCCCCACCGCACCAGCAACGGCGGCACGATCCACTGGACGGGCATCGTAACCGGCGGCCCATATCCGCCACAGGGAGTGACGCTCGAGGTAGAGGTGCAGGAGGGCAGACACTGGAGAGTCTTCGATCAGGTCGTGGCAAACAGGACGGGTCGCTTCCATGACAGCTACCGCTTCCACGCCACCGACGAACCCACCACCTATACGTTCCGTGTCGCCTTGCCCGACAGCGGCTCGGGCGGCTACCCCTACACGCCGGGAGCAAGCAACAGCGTGAACGAGCATGTCAACCCCTAATGCCGTGACGATGATCGCCGGACGGCAGACAGCAAAAATGACCAGCCGCCCGGGGCGAGGGCGCCCTCTGGCGCTGCTCGTCGTGTGCACCATCGCCACGCTGCTCATGCGCGCTGGCGGAGCTCCCGTAGCGGCCGCTAACAGCTATAACGTGTACGCGTGCCGACACCATCATCAACATCTATGGCGCGATCGTCACCGTCGAAGACAACACACCCCCGACGCTGAGCCTCGGCAGCTCCGGGCTGCTGGATGGCGATACCCAAAGCGGAATGGTCCCCCTGACGCTCAGCGCCGCAGCTCTACCGGGCATCGCAAAGATCGAAGTCTATGCGGGCAACAGCCCGACTGCTGCATCGAGCGAGGACTTCACCCAGACCACGCGCTGTGCCTTCTACGAGGCCGTTCCCTGCCAGAATCTCTCCAACTACCAGTACCCGGTCGACACGAGCAAGCTGCCAAACGGCACCTACTACCTCACGGTCAAGGCTTACGATCCAGCCGGCAATGTAGTCGCCGTCAGCTCCCCCTCACCAGTGACCGTCGAGAACCAGCCCACCACGGCGCTCTCCTCAGGGCTCGCCGGCGCGAATGGGATCCCTAATGGTCAGTCTCCGTGCGCGGGGGAGGCGCTGAATCTCGCGGTCAATGGCAAGACCAAGCCGCCGGTCATCCTCTACGGGAAGAAAGTCGGGGTGAGGGGCGTCTTGCATTGCGGCACGGTGCCGATCCGCAATGCACGCGTCCTCATCACGACGATCGGTGGCTCACGCAGCGCCGCGATCGACACCTCGGCGCAGACCGCCCTGGATGGCTCCTTCGAGTACACGGTCCCGCGGGGCCCCGATCGCACGCTCCGCTTCTCCTATGTCGCTTACAGCGATGATCCGGGTCCGTCCGCCGTTGCGACCGCGGCGATCAGGATACGTCCAAGAATCACGCTGAAGATCAAACCCCATGACACCAGCAACGGAGGCACGATCTACTGGACGGGCATCGTAGCCGGCGGGCCATACCCCTCGCAGGGAGTGACGCTCGAGGTAGAGGTGCGAGAGGGCAGGCACTGGAGAGTCTTCGACCAAGTCGTCGCCAACGGCAAGGGCCGCCTTCACTACGCCTATCGCTTCCACGCCACCAGCGAACCCACCATCTACACGTTCCGCGTCGCTCTCCCAGACAGCGGCTCGGGGGGTTACTCCTACACCCCGGGCGCCAGCAACACCGTCGACGTGTACGTCAATCCCTAGCCCTTTGCTGCTTGTTGGCGCCCACGCTAGTCCCTGTGGGGTGCATAAACTCGATCGTGCTCGTTGGCGCGGGCGTTTTGGGGCTGATCGAGCCCGTAATGTCGCTGGCTCTGTCCACCAGGAGGAGGGGGGCCGGTGCTGGCATCGTTGCTCTATGTGATGTGTGGGCGCTTGACGGCGCTCGTGTTGCTGTGCTTTCGCTCCTCTGAGTACAAGGAGCTTGAGATTGTCGTCCTGCGCCACGAGATCGCAGTCTCGCGCCGGCAGATGTCACGCCCGGCACTTCGGCCTGCTGACCGTGCTTTCTTGGCCGCGGCGAGCCGGCTGCTCCTGCGGGAGCGGTGGCGTTCGTTCTTGGTGACCCCGGAAACGCTGCTGGTTTGGCACCGCCGGCTCGTGGCGCGCCGCTGGACGTATCCAGGACGCCGTCCCGGGCGCCCGCGGGTCACCCGTGAGGTTCGCGAGCTGCTCCTACGGCTCGCTCGCGAGAACCCGCGATGGGGATACCGGCGGATCACGGGTGGGCTCATCGGGCTCGGCGTCCAGATCTCCCAGACGAGCGTCCGCAACGTCCTGATCGGCGCCGGGATCGGGCCGGCCGGAGAGTGCGGCGCGCTTTCATGGCGCGACTTCATCCGCGGCCAAGCGCAGAGCATCATCGCGTGCGACTTCTTCACGGTCGACACGATCACACTGCGGCGCATCTATGTGCTGTTCTTCATCGAGCTCTCAACAAGGCGCGTGCACCTCGCCGGCATGAGCGAAAACCCCGACGGTGTCTTGACTGGCTGCTGATCACCAGCCGCCGACACCTACAGCATGTTCTGCGGGAGTTCGTCGAGCACTACAACACCCATAGACCGCACCGGACGCTCGAACTCGCACCCCCAGAACCCCGATATCCGCCGCGGACCAGGACAAGCCCGCCAGCGGCCGCGATCCGCAGACACGACCGGCTCGGCGGCCTCATCCACGAGTACGACATCGCCGCCTAAACCATGCCCGATCGAGTTTATGCACCCCACAGGCCGCCAGAGCGTCTCGGCGGGGAGCTCGTCACTCGGGAAGAGGGCAGTGTCGCGTCCCCAAAGCGGACTACCTGCTCGATCCGATCGCTCGCCTCGGCTGGTGGCTCGTGCTCCCAGACCTGGACAACAGTCCATCCGGCATCCTCAAGCGCTGCCCTCACGCGACGATCGCGCTCGATCGTCGCGTCAATCTTGCGGTTCCAGAACTCGGCGTTCCGTTTTGGGCGCATGCCGTGTTCGCTGCATCCGTGCCACCAACATCCGTCGAGCAGGATCGCCACTTTCGCCTTCGTGAATACTACGTCGGGGCGCGCGCATAGGCCATCAAGACGAATCGGCATGTCCTTTCGATACCGCAGTCCACGGCGATGGAGCTCGCTGCGGAGCGCAAGCTCCGGCTTGGTGTCTGTGCGACGGTTTGCACGCATCGACCTTCGTGTGCCCGGCGTACTGGCGGACGGCTTAGTTGCCGCGATGTTCCGCCTGGTGACGTCGGCCCTGGTCTCGTCTGCGTGGCTCATCGGCGCCTCGCGAGTCTAAACAGCTCGGCCTCGTCAACAGCTATACGTGCGAACTGCTGGGCAAGATCAAATGCGGCCCTTTGGGAGAAGTCGGGCTTTAGCTCTCCAACCCAGCGGTGGATCACCTGGTCCGAGTCGCGAAAGGAATGCATGCCTGCCGCAACAGCGGCAGTGACGGCGTTCTTCTGCGTCGGAGCAAAGGAGATCATGACTAGATCACTCGGATTTCCAGCGAGCTGCAGGTGCACCCATCCTTCTCCGTCGGGATCAATGACGACGAAGTCCGGCCCGCGGTCCGGCTCCACAATCTCCAAGCGCAGGAACGGAAAAGCCTGTGTGCTCGTTAGCCGGACGCTGTCGCAGAGCGGCTGAACGCAAAGGCGATATACACCCTGACTCTGGACGATTGTGCCGAGCTGAAGGATCCGCGCCGGCTGAGAGTAAATCGTCCGCATCATCGTGCGATGGGCAAAGTCGGCGTCGGAAGCTGCGGCTTCGTCTTGGTTGTCACAGAAGACCTTGGTGGCCTCATGCTTGACCGTCTTCTTGAAGTAGTTCTTCCCGTGCTTGATCGCTCCAATAGCCTCGACCCCTTCGTCCGTGCCCAAGCCGTGCGTCAGAATGGCGTCTACCTGGGGGCGACTCAGCCGCTTCGCCGGGTCGATAAGCTCTCCAAAGCGCAAGTGTTTGCGCTTTGCGTCATCGAGCCACAGCCTGAGTACCGGCAGCTCAACGTTGCGTCCGACATCGTTGTCTTCGATCACCGAGCGGACCTCGGCGGCGACGAGCGCCACCGCCTGTCCGACGGCTTCCTCGGGATCGGGAAGCGCTGCGCTGTTGCCGAGGTACGCAGGGTCGAGTTTCGGGCTGAGCGTCTTTAGGATCCGATGGGTATCGTGACGCAAGGCTCCGAGCGCGGCAAGAGCTACGCCCGTTACAAGGCCTGTGGTGAGCGTTGCGAACTCGCTGCGCAGGCAGGCGGGGAGCCCTGCGAAGGAGACCCGCCGCGCCTCGAGCTCAGCAGGCAGTTCGGACACGTGCTCCTTTGCGAATACCGCGGCTCGCACAGGTCCCTTGGTCATCGCGAGACCATCGTCTTGGCGCTCGAGCTCGCAGTCGTCGTATGCAGCATCGATGGTCGCCGCTAGGCGGTTGGCGACGTCAAGCAGCTCCTTCTGGCCGGTGTAGACGGCGATGGTACGTAGACGCCGACGGTCTCGCAGATCGTCGGCGAGGACCTTCTCAACCAGCTTGAGGGTCTTCCGACCGACATCACCATGAAGAACCCAGTCAAGTACGATCAGGTCGGCGCGCTTGGCAGTGCGCAGGAACTTCTCGCTGACATCCTCATCCCGCCGAGGCGACAGAAGCGAACATACGAGCCCGTCCTCGGCGAAGGCGTCGGTCACTGCCTTGGCGTTGAGTTCGTGAGCATCCTGACTATTGGGTACCACTAGCTCTCTCGTCACATCGCGGCCCGGGCCTGGCCGGGGACCCTCGACGTGACCGGAGGAAGTTTCGTCTTGATCATCGTCGTCAAACGCGCGGTCGTCCACAACCACGACCGTCTGCAGAAATGCGTCGACTATGTCGAGGATGTGGTCGTCGAACGTCTCTGGCGCCGCCGCGGTCGTCATGTCGCGGAGGCCTCACGGACCACGAATTCGGCTCCAAGGTCTGCACGCGTCGGAGCAAGTTCAAGAGTCATGCCCTCCCGTTGCAGCACCTCGCGGCATATATACAGGCCGTAGCCGCTACCGCCGGGCTTGCGGCTGAAGCCCGAATCAAAGATCGCATCGCGGTAGCGCTCGGGCACACCAGGACCAGTGTCGCGCACGATCATCTCTCCCTCCGCAGCGTCCAACGTAACAACCCGGTCCCCGCGATATCCCGTCAGCCACCAGATCGCATTGTCCACTAGATTAATGAATACCGGATAGATGGTCGACGGGTATTGCGTGAGGCGGTGCTCCAAAAACGCGTCGGTAGCCTCGATGCGCACGTCCGTGTCGGTTAGTCGCGACTCGAAGACCCTGCGCAGAAAATCCTCGATCTCTGAGCCAGTGATATCAATCTCTTTGCGATAAAGGCGCCTGTTCAACGGCGTGAAGAGTCTCAAATAGCCGTCGAGATGCTCGAAGCTGGTGCGCATGTCGCGGTAGGGCGCCATGAGTGGCGGGTTTGCGCCCGCCCAGTCCTCAAAACGACGTAGGCTACGACGCATCGCGTTGATCGACGCCTCGAACTCGTGGCTGATCACGCTCATCGCCGTGCCGAGTTGGACCATTTCAAGGTCCTCTTCTGCACGCTCCCGCAACTCTTCGACGTCGGTCTCGAGCGCCTCAACCTGGTCTAGCTGTGTACTCGGCGGTCCGTCACCATTGCTCGGCCACACGATTCCCGTCAGCTGTGCGATGACGCTGTCGAGGGCGCGGGCACGCGCCTGCGTAGCTTTTACGATCTCGTCCTCAAAACCGGAGCGTTTGATCACGAAATCCTTGTCGCTGAGAGTCGACACGTCCACGCGAGCAGCCTGAGCCAGAACGCGCTGCGTAACGCCGTCGATCGTGGCCGTAGCCTGCTGCGCGAGATCGTGAGCCTGGCTACGGGCGTCCTTTGCAGCCGCCTCCAGCTCGCGGCTGGTGCTGCGTGCGCTCACGAGGCTGCGCTCGGCTATCGAGCGCACTGCGCTGTCGAAGCGCACACGCCGATCGACCGCCAGCTTGTGCTCGCTGGTCGCACGGGTGACCTCTGCCTCTATCTTCTGAAGGGCCGGGGCGAAAACCATCTCCGCCAAGCGTGCGGACTCATTCGCGTAGCCGGCCCAGTCCCGCGTGAGCGTTCGCGTCAAACCCAGTCCGCGGGGTCGGACGATCGTGTACTCGTCAGCCAGTGCCTGAAGATCCTGTCGAGCCACCATCTCTGCCTCAACGATGGCCTCCGCTGCTGCGGCCGGATCCTCTCGCGAGAGTGCCGTGTCGATACGTCCCTCCAATCGCGCGACGAGCTGCGCGACCTCTTGTGTTGGGCGATCCTCCTCGACTGCGACAAAGAACTCTTTTAGTCTCTCCGAGAGCTCATTGCGGCGGACTCGGATCTGTCCTCGGCGTCGTTGCCGCGCCTTGTCCAGTCGCTCAAGCTCGGAACGTTCGGACCAATACGCGTCGGCATATGAGCCCGACTTTCGAAAGAAGTCGATTGCCATTTGGTACAAGAAATGCTTCAGGATGTCGCGAAACTGACGGTAGGCTTCGTTGTCGGCGAACCCCTCGCGCCCGGCCTTCTCTCGCAGCTCAGCGTTCTCCGCCCTCGTTAGCTCGATCACGCCAAACATTCGCCGATAGGAGAAGAAAGCGTCGTCAGCACTCTTGGACCGTCTGAGCTCGACGTCTAGAAAGTCAAAATCACTGTTGCCGTAAGGCAACACGCGAATTCCGTCGCGGTAGATATACAAGCCCGCATAGCGGTTGAGCTTCTCCGAGATCTCGCCAAAGAGCGCGGGATCGAGGCGGGAGTCGCGCAGATTGCCCTGTACGTAGGCCAGGTTGAACGAGAACGGACCACAGCGCGTCGGCGTACCTCGAGCCTTGGGCCAGGCGATCGTGTGCTCGACAGGCTCGTCCCGGTAGACCGTGACAGTACCGTTGAACTGCCCGTACTCGTCAAACTCTCCACGAATGTGATGGTCGGCTGCGGCGAACTCGCTAGGGGTGAAGAACTCGGCCTCTTCAATCACATCCTCCCAGGCATCCTCGGTGTAGTGATCGCGGAAAGCCGTGTGGAGTGCAGGCTTGCGGTGGTCGGGTGTCATAGTGTTGGCGAAGCCAACTAGGGTCTTTCGAAGCGGAGTCGCCGTGTTATCCCCGGGGTCGTCTAGCTCGTCAGCGAGGAGCTCCGAGGCGGGGCGTATGTAGAAGTGCGTTCCGGGAGCATCCAAAAGACCTGGGCTGCCAAGCGTCTCGGCTAGCTCGTCGGGGGCGATGTCGCGAAAGTTCTCAAGCTCGGCGCGGATGCGCTTGGCCAATTTGCGATCCTTGGGCCCCTCCAAAGCCTTCAGGTTGTCGACCACCCAGCTCACCAACGTGTCGATGTCGCTCCGGCCGGGAAGCGTGCCACCGGGAAGGGTCACTGCAGGAATCTCGACTTCCTCTATGTTCGCCGAGGGCAACTCAAACATGCCCCAATGGACGAATGACACGAGCAGGTCGCCGAGATCCTCGCCGCGCAACGAGCGGCTGAGCATCAGCACTTGCGGTCCGATCGCGGCGATGGCGAGACGCCCGATCCCCTTCTCCCCGAGTATTGCCCGGCGACGATAACCCTTGCGCACGGGAAGGGGCTCCAAGTCTCCTCCGAGCCCCGCCTTGCTCTCCGTCCCAAGAGTCAGCCACCGTCGTTCGAAGTCTTCCTCGGACATGCCGACTCCATCGTCCCGCAATACAAGCAGCCGATCCGACCGAAAGAAATCCACAACGGCATTGTCGGCGTAGGCGTCGTGTGCGTTCTTGAAGAGCTCGCTGATCGCCGTAGGTATACCGGCGATTTGCTGTCGACCAAGCATGTCGACCGTGCGAGCGCGGGCGCGAAACGTCGCCAAAGCACCAGCTCTACTCGGTCGGCCGGTTGGCGCGGATCTGGATCGTGCAGGTTCTCATTCTCGCTTGCGACGGCAACATCAAGAGGCCGTCCGCGCATTGGGCGAAGTCGCGTGCTCGGCGAGATGGCGGATGAATGCTTCTCCGACACGCTGCGCCAAAAGAACCGGGACCGCGTTCCCGACCTGACGCGTAGCCGACTTAATGCCACCCGCGAACACGAAATCCCGAGGAAACGTCTGTAGGGACGCGGCCTCACGCACACTTATCGGCCGGTCGGCGTAAGGATGACCGAACCGCCCGTTGGAAATACTCGTGCACTTCGTGGTCAGTACGGGTGCCGGCGCATGGGCGTGCATACGTCCGTAGACGTCACTGAAGTTGCGCTGGTTCTTGTGGCAGTTCAAGCGTAGATGCGGCGGCCAGTCGGCGCGCCCGCCACCGGGCGGCGTGGCCCGCAAACGCTGCAGGTTGATCTCTGTCACCCGACTGACGAGATGGTTGGGAACTTCTGGGTGTTCCTCGCCTGGACCTACGGGTGGAAGGTCGCCAATCCACTCCCATACTGTTGCGGGCGGGAGCATCCCGGACCCGCGACCATGCGTAGGCTCCGGAACCGCGATCTTGCCTAGCCTGCTGGCGAGGATGACTAGCCTTCTCCTGCGTTGCGGGACTCCGTAGGCCTGGCAGTCGACGACTGCGTGATCAACGTGGAACCCGGCCACCCTCAGCGCCTTGCAGAAACGGGCGAAGGTGCCGGCCGGTGCACGCCCAGCGTTGAGGCCCGGTACGTTCTCGATGAACACGAACGCCGGATCCAAGCGCTCAATGATGGGCAGCAGCCGCAACAGCAGCGTCTTCCGGCGATCACGCACCGGTCGCTCGACAAACGAGCTGTACGGCTGACACGGCGCACACGCACTCAACAGAAGCGGCGCATCGTCGCGGCCGACCAAGTTGGCGACATCCTTAGGGGATACGTCGGCGATGTCGCGCTCGAGGAACACCGTCTCCGGGAAATTGCGTCGATAAGTCTCGCTCGCCTCGGGCTCGAAGTCTAGGCCGAGCACGATGTCCATGCCCGCGGCGCGCAGGCCTGCGCTCGTACCGCCACAGCCGCAAAAAAAATCTGCCACGCGGATGCGCGGCGCGCCCGATACCATAGTCACCGTAGTTTCGCATGTTGGCGGCAGTTCCTTCGCCAACCGTCGGCATGATGATGCCTCGGCCGGACCGATGTCGTGCTGGCGCCCTGCGTCTGTACGACTACGCGCCCAGAGCGCCGTCCTGGGCAGGGCAGGGCCTTGCCGACGCGGCGACGCTGATCTCCAACCACATCGGCCAGCGTGGACTGCCGCAACTCATGCATCACGACTTCCTAGAAGATGAGGAGCCAGCCTAAGGGCGGGGCACTCGACGGGGGTGGCTCGCTTAGCAGCTCACCGAACTGCCAATAACGGTCAGCAGTACACCCACGAGAAACATCCCGACGCCGATCCGCTGAAAGAGCAGCGACTCGCGCAGGTTCGCCTTGCGTCGCGCGTCGGCCTCGGCCAGGTGCTCCCGTAGGCTCGCATGCGAGTCGGTTACGCGCCGGCCGACCTCGGCGATGCGCTCCTCGAGCTCGGCGCGATCTTCCTGCTGCTTTCGTCGCAGGTCATTCACCACGGTCTCGAGGCGCTCGACCCGGCCCTCGAGCGTTGTGGCCGGCCCCCGTCCAACCTCTAGATCGAGCGATGCGCTGCTCGTCGCCGACGCCGGCTGAAGCTCGATCTCGACCGCTTTCGGCTTGGTCCGACGGAGCCTGCGACGGAGCCAGGCCGACGCACGATGATGGAGGGGGATGTGATCGGGAAACTCGCGTCGCTGCGTGCGCGACAGCTCCCACAGAGTCAGAGCAAAGCCCCCCGCCTGCGCGGTGCCGCCAGCGATTATGAGCGGGATGCAGGTCATGGGTGGGTGGGACCCTAGCCGCGACGGTAGCCGCGGCGCTGGTGCCGGTAAAATCTGCGGTGCGACGATGGCGACCACGGCGTATCGGTTCCTGAGCCATGAAGGCGACCTGATGAGGGCGCCCGCAGAGGACCTACTCCCGCGGACCGAGGTGCTGTGGCCGACTGGCGACTGGGCGCGCTACCAGCTCGACCCGTTCACCGACAGCTACACCGAGATCCCGCGCTGGTGGGCGCGGGCGACGGCTGGTTCTGGCGTGGATCTCGACGCGCTGCCGCTGCCGCTCGCCAACGGCGCACCCGTCGCCGTCGCGGGCGCCCACGTGCGCGCCCGCGACGCTGCCGCGAGCTGAACCCGGCCGGCGGGACAGTTGTCGTCGGCGATCGAGGACCTGCACGAGGCCCTGTTCGGGTTCCGGCCGGCGAAGGCTGGCACCGCTTACGAGCGCCTCAGCGCGGTCGTGCTCGCGACGCTCGGCTGGGAGGGGGTTGTGCACGACATGACCGACAGCGTCGAGGGCAAGCTCGCCGAGCACCAGCTGGACGTAACCGCGCGGCACCCCTCGGGCGAGATCAAGCGGCTGATCGTCGAGTGCAAGGACTGGGACGTGGTCGTCGGCCAGGACACGCTCGACCACTTGGTGGGCGTGCAGGCGCAGGTGGAGGCCGACGCGGCGGCGGTCATGACGACCAAGGGCTACACCGGCGGCGCGATCAAGGTCGCCGTCGATGAGGACATCGCGATGTTGCGGCTGCGGCCCTTCGATCCCGAGAGACCCGGCCTTCAGCTCATACCTCGGGTCGCGTGGATCGTCGCCACGTGCTCACGCTGACGTCCTGACCGCCGTGTGGTGAGCTGCGGTCTGTCCAGAAGGGCCCGGCTGACGACACGGCGGGGGTGGCTTCGGCGCCGATGGATGCGCGGGCCTCGACCTGCAGGCTGCGATGCTGACGGCGTGAGCCAGGTGGTCTGCCGACGATGCGGGACCCGCCAGCCCGCGGAGTCGGGCGGACGAAGCCTTGCCATCGTTGATGTGCCGGAGATCAGAGATCTGCTGGATGGCCGGCCGTCATGGCTGCGGTGCTGCGCCTGTCGCGACGTGTTGCCGGTTTCGGCCGATGTCGAGGTTCGCGGCGACGGCTGGTCCGTGGAGGTGACGGTCGACGGCTCGGGAGTTCCGGTCCGGGTGCCGAAGGAGCTCCTCGGGGCGCTCGCTGTGCACTTGAACGGCATCGTCAGGGCGCTGTGGGTCGCGCCGGACCGGGCGAGCCAGGACGCGATTGCGCTGGAGCGGCACCCCGAGCTGTCGGGCGAGGCTGTCGCTGCCGCGCTGTTGGCCGCGGAGGGACGGCTGCCGGGATGGGTAGTCGACGACGGCGGCGATGGGTCGACGACGGTCGATGACATGCTCGGTCCGTCGCAGAGTACGGCGCTGGTTGCCGCGGCTCTATCGGCAGCGGCCGACGACGGGCCGGCGTTGGCGGAGGTGATCGAGGCGCATGTGTCGCCGGGGCTGGTGATGCCGCGGGCGGCCTCTGAGCTCGGGAACGCGGTTGCTTCTCTGGTGGGCAGGAACGAGTTGGACGGGCCGACGCTGCTCTGCGTGCTGGCGATGCACGCCGCCGGGCAGCTGGCGGCCGGGCGGCCTGATCCGCTGGCTGGGGAGTTCACGCGGGCGTGGATCAGGTGGGCATGGGAGGCGGACGAGCGTCCTGACGATCCCGTGCTGCGACGCCTCAGCCTCCCTGCCGGTCTGTTGGCTCGGGCGGTCGATCCGGCGGGTCTGGCCGAAGCGGTGATTCAGACCACGGACGCGCCGTCGGGGTGGATGGAGCGGCTACAGCGGATCGCGGAGCAGGCAGGACATCCGCGGTTGATACGACAGGTCGCGCGCATCGCTCCGGTGATGACCGAGGCATCGAGCGAGGTCTTGCGGGCGGCGCTCGATGAGGTGGCGCGCCTGGGCGAGCCGGAGCGGCTGACCGAGGGCTTGCGGTTCGTTCTCGGGGCGCTGCGGGCTGGGGGCCGGACTGAGGAGCTCGAGGCGATGACCGATCACGCGCTTTCTGCGAGCGACGGCAGCGACTCGGTTCGCGCGATGTTGCTGGTGCAGTTCGGGAGTGCCACGAAGGACGCGCGGATGCCGGCGGCCTACCTGAGCAAGGTAGGCGACCACGCGGCCGAGTGGGAGCAGACGCTGCCCGGCGATCTGCGGCTGATGATGGCCACCGAGCGCTCCACCGCCCTGCGCATGATGGGACGCGCCGCGGAGGCGCGAGCGATCCTCGCGCCCATGCTCGACATCCCACTCGATCCGGAGAACCGGTGGCGGCTCGAGCTTAACCTCGCGATGATCGATCGCGACGTCGGCGCGGCGGATCGCGCCCTGTCTGCGACGGAGGACCTGCTGGCCTGCGCGCCCGACGACGACTGCCGGTTCCTCGCGCACCAATCGCTGGCCCGCACGACGACGGCGCTCGGGATGCAGGCCGACAGCGTGCTGCACCTGCGAGCGGCGATCGCGCTGGCCGTCGGCCAACACGCGCATCACGCGCCCGTGCTTCGCGCACACCTCGCGGCCATGCTGGCTGCTGCTGGCGACGCCACGGACGCGCTGCGCGAGCTCGAGCTGCTCGAAGACAAGGGGTTGGCGACTCAGGCCGCGCTCGGAGCCGCCGACGCCGTCACCGTCCTCCTTGAGCAGGGAGTCGAGCTTGACCTCGTCATCGTCGACCAAGCCCGGGGCCGTCTGGGGGCCGTGCATGACCTCGCGCGCGAGAACGGGGACTGGACGGTGCAGGGCAGCGCCCTGCGCATCCGCGCCCGGCTGCAGGAGGTGCTCGGCGAGCTCGACGGCGCCGCGGCGGATTGGGAGGCGCTGCTGGCCGTGTATCGCGACCCGCTGGCGCTCGCGTCTCTCGCGACGCTCCGCGGCGCCACCGGGCGCGTCGAGGACGCTCGCGCGCTCATGGTCCAGGTCCCCGAGGCGCTGCTCGATGAGCATGGCGGTGTTTCCGACATCGACGTGATCGTGAACACGACGGGCCGTCTGCAGGCGGGATTGTGTCAGCTCTCGACCGTGATAATGGGCGGGCGGCCCGCTCCGCGGGACGTCCGCATGGCGGCCGAGTTGTCGCGGGATGCGATCGGCCGCGTGCGCGCTTGGAGCTCCGCTGATACACGTCCCCCATCGCGTGAGGCCATCGCCGCCGGTCTCCCTGACAACGCTTTGCGGTCGCTGGCACCCGAGCGCGGCGCGCTGTGGGTGCTTGAGTGGTGGGAGGCCGAACAAGGCGTCGTGTCTCTGCTGAGCCGGATCGGCGAGGACCGCGAAGTGATCATGCGAGCGCTACCGGTGATGCCGGTCGACGCGCCCGAGGTGGCCGGCGAGGTACTCGCTCGGCTCCAGGGCTGGTGGCCCGGCCGGCCTGGCGACCCGCTCGAGCATTCCGGCTGGCAGCAGCTCGCGGCATGGCTGCGGACGGCGATGCACGATGCGGGTGAGGAAGACCATCTCGTCGTGATCGAGCACGCGCGGCTGACCGGCTTGCCGTGGCACGCGATCGAGCGAGTACCGTGGACCACGTCATACGCGCCGAGCTGGTCCGCGCTGCTGGACCTCCCCGAGCCGCAGAGATCGGTGCGACGCATCGGCTTGATCAGCGTGCCGGCCCGCAACGACGCCGCGAACACCGTCCACGCCTTCGCCGACGCCGCAGCCGGGGCCCGTGCAGACGCCCGGCAACGCGGCCTCGATCTGGCCGTCCTCGCCGGAGAGCAGGCCGACGCGCCAGCCGTCCTGAACCTGTTGGCGGGCACCGACGTCGCGACGGCGCTCTGCCATGGACTGATCGACCCCGTTCAACGCGAGCTGGCGTTGCTCGTGGCGTTCGATGGGCAGCTCCCCTCTCAGCACCCCATCGCCGCAGCTTCGTCCCACGGGCGCGCTCATCGGCTCACCTGGCGTGCGCTGCAGACCATCGAGTGCGGACCGGCCGTCGTCCTCTCGGGCGCCTGCTCGACCGGGCAGGGCCTGTTCGGCGGCATGGGAGAGCGACTCGGGCTGTTCGGCGCACTCCGCTCTCGAGGAACGCGGGCGGTCGTCGCGCCCGCGTGGGACGCGGTGGTCGACGATGTGGTGACCCAGCTCGGCGAGGTCCGCTCCCTGCTATTGGACGGGGTGCCGCTGGGCGTCGCGGTCAAGCAGGTGGGCGACAGCCAAGCGGCGCGCTTGCCGGCATGGCGCGCCCGGACGTTGTGCATCGAGGGAGATTGGCGATGATGTGCTCCGTGAACGAGAGTTTCGTCGCCGCCCTCCAGGACCGGGAGATCGATCCGTCACTCCTGCCGCACGCCATGCGCTACTTCGTGGCGGCGTGGAGCGAGGACCTGTCGCCCGAGCAGATGCGCGACCGGCTGATCTCGGCGGGCGTGGACCCCGCCGAGATCAGCCGTGCCAAGGAGTTGTTGGCAGGAGACGTCAGCCTGATGGAGGATGCCGCGCTCGCGATCCTCCAGGCCGGGTGGGAAGAGCCGTCCAGCCGTGCGGCGGTGGAAGGGGCGTTCGGCGCCGCGAGCACCAAGTTGCCGGTGGTCGAGGCGGCACTGATCGCGATCGTCGCCGTGTACGGAATGTGGTTGGCCGCCACGAAAGGGCGTCGCTCACGGCACACCGTGATCCGCCGCAAGGGCGACGGCAGCTGGGAAGAGGAGCAGAGCATCGAGTGGTACGGCCCCTCCGGCCCGCTGCGCGCGATCGCCGGACTGTTCGGCGCCCCCGTCGACGTCTCCTCAGAAAACGAGGATCCGGAACTGCCCGACGCCGAAAGACGAGAGCTGCCTCACCCGGACAGCGACGACTGACCTGTCGCCTGGCGAGCCTCGCCGACGAGCCTGCGGCTCCGAGACGGCCACTGGCGCGCGATGGACGACGCGCTGCCCAGGCGGGCGACGTGCGGTGGGCCGCAGTGGGGCGGCGCTGCCCGCGCGGAGCTACGATCACGTCCGTGAGCGAGACGTGCCCGAAATGCAAAGGCGAGGGCCAGGAGCCGTACCAGCCGCCTGCGAATCTTCGTCCTGCGCCCTGGTCGGAGACGAGAAACTGCACGCGCTGCGGCGGCACAGGGCAGGTCAGCGACCTTCGCGACGGCGAGGTTCCCGTGCCTGCCGCTGAGGTCAAGCCCCATCGTCGGGGCGGCCCTCTCGGCTGACGGCTCAGCCAGGGATTGCTGGGCCGAGCTCCCGTCGGAGCGCGCGAGATCCGGTGCATCTCGCCGAACGTGAGCGATGAGCGTGGGCGGCGCGTTGCGTGATCTCAAGATCGTGTGCATCGGTGGCACGTCCGCGCGCGATTCGGCATGCTGGGCGAGAGTTCGCGGAATGTCGGTCGTCGATCACTCAGCCGCCGGTCCTGCAGCCGACTATGAGCAGCAGCGCCAGCTGGCGTTGGTCCTGCTGTGCGAGGCCTACGCGCGCGATCCGGCGGTCAAGGTCCGGCTGGGAGGCGATCGAGGACATCGACGTCGTCTCGGACGTGGTCACGATCGACGCGCGCGTACAGGTGAAGCATCACCTGTCAGACCACACACTCACCGACACAACCCGCTCCCTATGGCGCTCGCCTCTCGTGCCCAAGTGAGCGTGCTCGCGTGCGAAATACGTGCGCGAACTTGCGAGCCAGACCACTAAGCGACATCCGCCATCGGAGAGCCGCCTGCCCACTGACGCCAAGCACTAGGGGTCTGAAGCAGACCCGAAGTCAGGGCGCAGCGACCTTGCGCGTGCGGACCCTTTCTTCGAGTTGCTCGCCGCGTGGTTGGCGACGCTGTAGTCCGGCCCGTACGTGACCACACATGCCGTGGCCTCTGCGCGCAGGAATCGTGCGTCCGAAGCCTCGCCCGCGTCGGCACGCCGACCGAGCATTGGACCACCAGAGGCGCTATCCACGGTCCTGCCAGGAGCTCCCACCGACGCGTGTCTACCCGCCCTGTAGGGCTCGGATGCTCGGGGCACCCGATACCATTGCGACCCGCGGCGAGATAGCTCAGCTGGTAGAGCACGCGACTGAAAATCGCGGTGTCGGCGGTTCAAGTCCGCCTCTCGCCATCACACGACCCCGGTTGCCACCTCGGGAGCAAGCGGCCCATTCATCGCGAGGACCAAATCAATTGGGGGGTACCAGACCACCGCGCGCGACAATAGAGAGTGCGCGATAACAGCCCGTCCTCCGCCTCGCCGTACGACGCCGGCTTGAGCATCCCCAGACTTGACCCGCGCGACATCGCACTGATCGCGGAGCGAGTCGCCGAGCTTCTGTCACAGGATCGCGGCACGACCCGCCCGGCGCGCCTAGTCGACGCGGCTGGCGTCGCGGAGAAGCTCGGGGTCGATCGCGATTGGGTGTACGCGCACGCCCGGGAACTCGGGGGCGTCCGCCTGGGCGGCCCCCGCGGACGGCTGCGCTTCGACCTCGAGCGGGTCGAGCGGGCGCTGCAATGCCGCGACGAGCGCGGGGTCAAGCGGACCCCGACGCGGCGACGCCCGCGCGGCGGAGCGCAGCTCTTCAGCGTCGAGCTGCTGCCATGCCGCGAGGTATCATCACCCGCTCAAGCAAGAAGTGGCCGGGCGGCGCGCCAACGCCCCCGGCCCTGACACCGGGAGGTACCCCGATGCACCCCAAGCCTAGTAATCAGCCTCTCCACAGGCACGCTGGCTGCAGGCGCGCGTCGTGAGGTTTCGCGACTACGCCGCCGCTTGGACATCCCGGCGGAGCGCGCGCGCGAGCACGCCAGCGCAGTACAGTCGCCGCGTGAGCCAGATCCTTCCCGGCCGCACGGTGAGTGACATGACGCGCCCCACAAACCGCGCGAGAGGATGGCGAGCGCATGGCTAGGCCCTCCACCGGCAGCATCACCCCGGAACCCCAAGCCGACGGGACGATCACGTTCCGTCTGCGGTTCCCCGCCAGCGGCGTTCGCGAAACGGTGCTGCTGCACGAACGCCGCGCGTGCGACTGCGGCTGCCACGGCGGATGGACCCAACGGACCGCCGAGACGGAGCTGCGGAACATCATTGCGAAGGTCGCGGCCGGTGTGTGGGAGCGTCCGCGGCGCTCCGCGCCTGTCCCCGTGAAGCGGATGCCCACCTTCCACGAGTACGCCTCATACTGGCTGCAAGCGCACAAGGACGGGGTACTGGGCGAGAAGCCGCTCGGCAAAGCCAGCTACAAGGACTACCGCTGGCGGCTCAGCCATCTGCTGCCGTTCTTCGGGCCCTTCCTGTTGGATGAGATCGACAGCGACCTGTGCCTGGAGTTCAAGGCGCACAAGCTCAAAGAGGCCAAGGAGATCGCCGAGGCGATCGCCGCCGGAGCCGACCTGCGCGACGAGCGCAACCGCAAAATCAAGCCGATCGGCCCGTCCTCGCTGAAGCGATTCCTCGACACGCTGCGCACGATCCTCGACGAGGCGATCGAGGACAAGTACATCCCCGCCAACCCGGCGCACGGACGCCGACTGAAGGTGAAGGTCCCGAAGCCCAAGCGCACGTTCCTCGAGCGCGACGAGCTGATCGCCTGCGAAGACGCGGCGCTCAGCCAGGACCCGTCTCTGGCCGACTACGCGCGCGCCCACCGCGAAGCCCAGGAGGGCTCCGGCGAGGCAGCCGTCGCACTCGCGCTCTCAGAAGGCCTGCGCCCGCCCCAGGTCGCCGCGCGCGTCGGGCTCTCCAAAGCCACGGTCGGCTTTCACTGCAAGAAGTTCGGCCGCTCGGCCGGGGTCTATGTCGGACGCCGCGCGCTCGTGTGCACCCTCGGACGCGCGGGGGTCAGGGCCAGCGAGCTGTGCGACCTCAAGATCGGCCAGCTCGTCCTTCACGGCGTGGAAGGCTCGCGCTTTGACATCCCCGACGCGAAGACCGAGACCGGGATCAGGAAGGTCGAGATGACCGACGATCTCGTCGAGGTCATCATCGAGCACATCGACCGGCTGCGCCGCGCCGGCTTTGACACCGGGCCCGAGGCCCCCCTGTTCCCGAACGCTCGTGGCGGTCGGATGTGCCGCCAGCGGGTCGGAGAGATCGTCGCCGACGCGGCGAAGCTCGCCGATGAACGGATGCGCGCCCGCGGCCTGCCGCCGCTGCCACACGTGACCCCGCACACCCTGCGCCGCACCTACATCTCGATCGCGCTGCTGGCGAACAAATTCGACATCAAGTGGGTGATGGATCAGGTCGGCCACGCCGACTCGACGATGACCCTGGACGTCTACGCGAAGCTGCAGAGACGGGTCAATCGCGTGCACGGCGCCGAGTTCGATAGGCTGATGCGCGAGGCGCGCACGCACCTGTATCGCAACGACGACGGGACTGCCGTCGAGTCCGAGGAGCGGAATCCAGGGGGGGTTTTGGACGGAGTTTTGGACGGAACGCCCAAAAAGGCCCCTCGCAAGCGCAAGAGACGCCGCGGAGACACCCACGAAAACGACTCATTTGCAGGGAAGGATCGACGCGGGGAACCGCCGTTCGGATATGGCAGCACACGATTTTCAGTCGTGTGCTCTACCAACTGAGCTATCTCGCCGCGCCCTCGATGCTACCGGCTCGCCGGCCGTCTGAGGCGACTCACCGGCCCCGTGCGGCCCGCTGCCACTGGCCCCTCGC
>Ga0181530_10000773_pt1 | contig 41409 bp, 21 predicted proteins | sample PEATcosm2014_Bin_42_FD_119769 | JGI IMG/M metagenome (GOLD analysis project Ga0181530, IMG submission 119769) | Peatland microbial communities from MTU Mesocosm Facility, Houghton, MI, USA - PEATcosm2014_Bin10_60_metaG | ecosystem: Environmental > Terrestrial > Soil > Wetlands > Peat | place...
GATTTGCCGGGAGCCGCCAGCATCGCGCGATGGATCGCGCCGACCTGCGCGGCGGAAAGTTCTGTTCGGGGGCGCATAATGGCCCCACCTTATTTTAGTGGCCTATTGATTGCAAGTTGGTATGATATGCCTCCGGGAAAAGCGGCGGAGGGCCGCCGCAGTCCAAGACCTGTCGGATATTTCCATGATCCATCGTTGTGCGCGAAGCGTCTGGGAGTGCGCCAGCCCCCTGGCGCCTGGCAAGGCGACGAAATATCCACGAAATTTCCGCAAGAACTTTTTGTGCGCCAATGATCATATGAACTGCCATGCCATCAAAGTTTTATGAAAATCCGTTCGAGCTGCCGCCCGTGCGCAGCCAGCGCGCCATCGGTCCACACAACGAAATCGGCGCGGGAAATTTTTTGTTCCACCGGCCATTGCGCGGCGATGCGCTGCCGGATCTGCTCCGGCGTCCACCCGCGCGCGAGCAACCGTTCGCGCTGCGTGGCGGCGGAACAGGCGGCGCAAATGATTTTGGTGAAATGGGATTCGGCCCGGGTCTCGAAAAGCAGCGGGATCACGACGACGGCGAGCGCGCGGTTTTCCCGGCGCCAGATTTCAACCTGGGCGAGCCAGCGTTCGCGGATGCGCGGGTGAAGGATGGTTTCGAGTTTTTTTCGCGCGGCGGCATCGGCAAAAACGATCCGCGCCAGCTCCTCCCGGCGCAGCCGGCCGTCCGGGGCCATGATGCTGTTCCCGAATTCAGCCTGGATTTCGGCGAGGGCGGGCTGGCCGGGTTGAACGAGTTGCCGGGCGAGTTCGTCGGTGTCCACCACGTGCGCGCCGCGGTTGCGGAGGAAAAGAGCGGCGGTGGATTTGCCCATGCCCAAGCCGCCGGTCAGACCGCAGACTTTCATTGGTTGAAAGTTTGATGCGGACGGTCAGAACCCGGGGACCACGCGATAGAACCGGTCGAAATAATTCGACGCGCCTGAATCGATGTACATGAAGGATGCGAACGGTGAGGGGTTGGTAAAAACGGGCACCCAGAGGAACAGGTTGGTGGACGCCTGAACAATATATTTCTGCCCCGGCTGGCTGTTGACAGTGAGTTGGAATGTGCCGCTGGCGCCCACAAAACTGCCTGACAATTGCGGCGGCGGCCAAACGTTGACAGTAACGTTGACGGAATTGTCAGCCGGGTTCGGGTCGGTAGCGTCCGAACTGGCGATGGCGTAGTTGAGGATGGTACCAAGTGAGAACGGGCTCCCCGTCAGTGTGAGATTTGTGCCGGCACCACTGGCCAGCGTGCCGGCATTCCAAATCACGGTTGATCCACTGTGGATTATCCCCGGCGGGGGGTTGGTTAACGTGACGCCCGAGGGCAAGGTATCCGACACAAGCACGTTGCTGGCGGTGGAAGGTCCATAGTTGGTCACCCCAATGACATAATTGAAATCATGGTTGATCAGAGCATTGGAGACCGAGGCGGACATCGAAAGCACAAGGTCAGCCGCCTGGCCGACCGGGCTGGCCGTGGTGAGGGTGAGGATCCAGCCATTATAATTAGTCCCGGAATCCAACGGCTTGTCGTCCTGCACAAAAAGCTCCCACGTCCCGTTGGGATTGCCGCCATTCAAGGCGCCCAAGGTGGGGCCATAAGGCGGAGGCGGCGCGGAAAAATGAGTGATGGGGTGGTTGGTAATTCCTCCGGTCACGGTAAGGGCATTGATCAAATTGGTTCCGCCGGGCGTGCCCAAACCGGTGCAAAGGTCGTAGCCGGGCACCGCCTTAAACAGGGCGGGACTCGCGCTCCAGAAGTTGTTGCCGGTGGTGATGTCGTGGAAGCAACTGGCGTAATTGGCCGATGCGGCGATGGCATAAAGGGCCGGATTAATGAAACCCATTGGCGGTGTGGCATTGTTGGTTGCCTGTTGATTGACCAATGCGGTAAATCCCGCCCACAACGGCGCGGCACAACTGGTGCCGCCCACTCCCGTGTAATAAACGCCGTCGTCAGCTATGACCAAAACGTCATCCGCCGTCAGAGCGACATCAGGAACATTACGAAAGGTGGTTGAGCCCTGGGGAATCGTCATGTTGATATTGGTCTGCCAGCCCGGTATCGAATAGAAACTGCTGATTCCCCCGCTGCTGCCCATGCCATCGGCAGCGGGGCCATATCGAATATCCCAGTTCCAAACCGTTTCCGAAGCATAGGAAGCGCCGGAACCGTTCATGGTCAGGGTCGTGCCTCCCACCTGGGTAATGTAGGGGTTGCTTGACGGTTCATTGGGCAGATTGGGATTATCAACGCCGTTAACCGAGTTGGCGCCAGCCGTAAAAGCATCGCTGTCGCCAACCGCATCAAAGAAGGTCTGGCCCTGAAGCGCCATTTGCTGGAAAATCCGATCGGTCGTCAGATTGGGCCCCCCCGACCATCCCCAGGAACAACTGATTTGCCGGGCCGAATTATCCGTGGCGATTTGATTTAGGACGTCGTTAGGAAGGAAATTATACGGGTTTCCCTCATACAGAATCACCTGGGCCAAAGCGGGCGCCATGGAGATTGACATTTCGATGTCCAACGACACTTCAACCTCGCCGCCGTTGCCGGTGGGGATGCCACTGAACCCGTCAATCAGCACATTTTGGAGCGGAATATTCGTCCGGCCAGCCAGGTTTTCGTAGGCGACGATATCACTGCTATAATAACCGTCAAACTGCACCAAGGCGATGGTCTGACCGGAACCGTTGAGTGAAGTGCCGGGAACATAAGCATTCCGGAAGTCGTTCCCAATATAGTTGCCCGCCGGCCCGGACCCGGTGGTAGCCCGTGGCGCGGCGTTCGTACCGGCCATTTTGAATTTGTACCTGGGATGCGGCCGGCGGTAATTGTCGAGGCCGCCGATGTCCTGAACCGGAAGTCCCGACGGAACCGAAGGTTCGACGTCGGGGGCAAAGAAATCGCGGGCCTCAGTGGGATGTTTATAAGTGCGCAGGGTAACCTGCAACGCCCGCTCGACATCCGCCGCCCTGCCGCTCACGTCCAGCAACATCCGGTTGGGATGCGTGCCGGTCACTGTCAAGCCGCTCGCCCGGGCAAAATCGATCACCGACTGGTACTCCTGCTCCGTGGGGCCGAACTGCGCGGTGAACTCATCGGGTGTCAGATAATGATGAAAATTCGGACTGGCCGGATCATAAATCTCCCGGAGCAGATTGGTGAGCGCTTCGGCGTTTCTCAATGGCAGGCCGATGGCGAGGTCAAGGCTGGTGGTCGCCGGCAGCGGTCCCTGAGGCTGCAATCCCAACAACCCGGCCGGCAGATGGCCATGCAACGTCAGCCGGCCCGCATCCGCCGCGGGGCTTGAAAAAGTTGTGACGCCTGACAAAGCCAGGCCCAAACCAATGGTCAACAAAGTCTTCCTCATACAAGCGGTCAATAATTGAGGATTTCGGAACGTTTCACCACCGCCGGCCGGGATAAACATGAGCTTTTCTTTAATCAGTTTCATACCGGTCAGGGGAAAATGGTTTCGCCATATTGCGTGGGGTTGTAAGTGCCGTTGGTGACGGTCCCCGAGCTGGGCAGGGATGGATAGTTCGTCGCATCATCAAAGGTGAGGGTGATGTGGGTGGCCCAATACCCGGGAGTGCCCACGTGCGACATGAGCAAGGTATCCTGCTGGGCCGGTGACACCACCAGCGCATTCACATCCCACAGCGACTGGTGACTGAGGTTGGTCAAGGTGACGGTGGCCTTGACGACCACGCCGCCCACATTGCTGACATTGATGATGGACGGGTAGGGAGTGGCGATCGCGTCGTCATTGATGATGATGGCCGCCGGGTTCGCGAAGGTGGTGGTCCACGTGCCCAGCGTGTAGGTGAAGCCGTTGGTGCCAAGGTTGTTGGTGACTCCGTCCTCCACGTCCTGCAGTCTGAAGTTGGCCACAATCTGCTGGCCGTTGGTGCCGTTGGCGATAAAGATATTCGTGCGCGAAACCGACGGGCCGCCTTCGGTCAGGTGGCCATAGTACACCGGCGTGGATGGTGACGTATTGGAGACGCTATTGTTGTAGAGCAACGTGGCATACAGGTTGGTCACATCGTTGCCACCGGCGTCGCGGAAGGCAAACCACAGCGTAACTTTTTCACCCGGATCGATGATGCCGTTGTTGTTGGGATCGCCGCCCGGCTGGTAAAAAGTCGAACCCGCCGGAATCACGTAGCTGCCGCCGCTGTTGTCGTGAATGGTGAGCGTGGCGGCGTAGGGGGCCATGAGGACGCCATTGACCGGACTGGACAATTGCATCAGCACGGTTTTATCCGGTTGCACCACCGTGTTGTTGATCACGATCACGGAGAAGGTCTGGCTGGTTTGACCGCTGGCGAAAACGAGCGTGCCGTTGGTGGCAAAGTAATCCTGGCCGGCGACGGCCGTGCCGTTGGCGGTGGCAAAGTTGACGGAAGACGCCGTGTTGGTGTTGTCCGTGCGCAAGACTGTAATCGTCGCCGCCACACCATTTTTGAGCACGGTGTAGGTTGGGCTGGAAAAGCTCAAGCCGGAGTTGTTGTCAATGATGGTTACCTTTTGCGTACTCAGATTCGTCGGCACGAGTTGTCCGGGCGGCGTTGGGTTGGACAGATTCAGGTAGAACGTGCGATTTCCCGTGACCAAATTGTTGTTGATGATCGGGACGGTGAAAGTATTCGTTGTGATCCCATTGGCGAAGACCAGCCAGCCGCTGGTGGCCGTGTAATCCAAACCGGCCACGGCCGTGCCGTCCGTGCCGTTGGTCGTGGCATAATACACCGACAGCGGTTCGACCCTGGGGTTGGAGCAAACGACAGCGGCAACCAGGCTGCCGGTGTTTTTTAAGACACTGGCCGACGGACTGGTGAAGCTCAAACCCGCCTCGGCGTCCTGCACCACCACCACCGTGTTGCTCGGCGCCGCCAGCAGCGTGCCGTTGGTGGGATTGAACAGGTTGACGGTAAAGGTCAAATCGCCGGTCACGTTGGTATCGTGAATCAACGGAACGAGAATTGCCTGGAGCGTCTCGCCGACGGTGAAGGTCAACGTGTTGGAAACGGCGATATAGTTGACCCCGTTGGTTGCGGTGCCATTGGCCGTGGAATATTGAACCGAGACCGTGTTGGTGGGGCTGCCGAGACACTGGACAAAAATGGAGGCATAGGCATTGGTTTCGCTGACGTAGTTGATGTTGGTGGCGAAATTGAAGCCGACATTGTTGTTCAAAAGGTTCAAGGTTGCGTTGGTGGGCGCAATCAGCCCCGCGCCGCCGCTGGGATTGGAGAGGACCAGGGACAATTGCACCGGTCCCTGCACCAGATTGTTGTCCACGAGCGGCACGGCAAAGGTCTTGGCCGTGTCTCCATCATTGAAGGTCAAGGTCCCGCTGGTGGTGGTGTAATTCACCCCCGGCAAGGCCGTGCCAGGGACGGTATTGTAAGCCACCGAGACGGAGCCCGAAGTGCCGTTGGTGCGCACGACCGTGATGACGGCGCCGACAGCCCCTTCGCTGGCCGTATAACTGGCGGCCGAGAAGCACAACTGGCCGGGCGCAACGACGGTGTTCTGGATGGTGAGGGTGGCGTTCGACGGGCTGAAGATGATCGTATTCACCGGATTGGCGAGCGAGAACACAACCGTCTGATTTACCTCGGGCAGGCCGTTATTGATGATGGGAACCTGGACCTGCTGGAGCGAGTCACCCGGATTGAAGGTGACGGTGGCATTGGTTGGAATAAAATCCACTCCCGGCACCGCCGTGCCGTTGGTGGTGGTGATGAAATTCACCGAACAAGTGCCATTGGTCGTGCCGATACGAATGACATTGATCGGCGCAAAGCCGGTCGGATCATTTTTACTGACCAAAAAAGTTGCGTTGGAGAAACTCACGGCAGCGTCGTCGTTGATGATGGTCAGCACCGCCGACGGCTGCGCGCCAATGCCCGCCGGATAGGTGGCATTGGTAATGGCCAGGTTCACGGTCAAATTGGAGTACACAGACGCATCGTGCATCACCGGAACAACCGCCGTTTGCAGGACTTCGCCCGGCGGAAAACTCAAGGCGTAGTTGGTGACGCCCGCATAATCTGTGCCGGCCACGGCCGTGCCATCGGTCGTGGAGAAATACACCAGGATGTTTCCCGTCCCGTTCGTATTCGGCCCGCTGGTGCCGCCGGTGCGACCCACCGTGATGAGCGCCTGCCCGCCGGTTTCATCCACCTGATAGGCGGCCGAGGTGAATTGCAACAGACCGGAGCCGGTCACCGCACCGCCGTAAATCCGGGCAATATGCGCATAGGGCTGATCATCGTACTGGGTGAAGCCGCCGCCGATGACCAACAGTTGATCCGCCGGCTGAATGACCAGCGCGTCAATGGTGCCATTGGCGCCGTCGCCGAAATTGATGGTGGCATCCACCGCGCCGCCGGGCAGCAACCGCGTGATACGATTGCGGGTGACGCCGTTGTCCGAGGTGAACTGGCCGCCCAGCACAATGCGATTATCGGCCTGCACCGCAATGGCTTGCACGGTGTAATTGACGCCCAGGACGACGTTCGTTGCAAAATTCATATCCAGTGTTCCATCGGTATTCAAGCGGGCGATGTGATTCAGGACCACCCCGTTTACATTGGTAAAGTCGCCACCGATGAGAATGCCGCCGTCAATTTGAATTGCAATGGCACGGACGGTGTCATTGGCCCCCAGGTTCAAGTCGAAGTTGGTATCCACGGAACCATCCCCATTCAGCCGCGCGATATGATTCAGGGTAAAACTGTTGACGTTGGTGAACGCGCCGCCGATGAGCACCTTGCCCGCCAGCGGAGAATTGGTCGGATAAACGGCGATGGCAAAGACCGCGGCATTGGGGCCGGAGCCGGGGGCAAAAGAGGTGTCCAACGCGCCGCTGTTAACGCCGCCAATCGTTTGACCTGTAAGGCGCGCCAGGTTGGGGCTGGACGCGCCGCTGATGTAATTGAACGAGCCGCCGACGTAAAGCATCCGGACGCCATTGACAAAGGCTTCCGCGATGGCATTAACCGAGCTGTCGGCGCCGGGACCGGGATTGAAACTGGTGTCGAGGGAGCCATCCGTCTTCAGGCGGGCGATGTTATTGCGGGTGACGCCATTGACGTTGTTGAACACGCCGCCGATGACCACGCTGCCATCCGTCTGGCAGACGACGGACTGCACGGCGCCATTGGCGCCGGAAGAGCCGTTGAGGAAACCGCTGTCCAGCGAGCCATTGGCGTTCAGCCGGGCGATGCCGTTATCGGGAGCGCCGTTGACATAAGTGAAGTTGCCGCCCGTGAGGATCTGGCCATTGGGCTGCAAGGCGAGCGCCAGAACGTCGCCGTTCATGCCAGCCGAGAAGGTGCCGTCCGGCGAACCCGGGATCTGGCCACTATGAGCAATGGAATCCAAAATGTTCACGACGGCATTGGTCGGCGAACCCAGGACGGTGTTGGTTGGGTTCGACAAGGTCACATTGAAATAGAAGCTGCCGAGTTCCTGCACCGAGTCATTCGTGATGGACACGGTGAAGCTGGCCGCAATTTGACCGGTAATAAAGATGAGGGTGCCGCTGTTGGTGGCGTAATTGAAGCCAGCCACGGCATTGCTGCCGTTGCTGGTGTGGAAATTGACGGAAGCCGGGCCGGCCGTGCCGCCCGTGCGGACGACGGTGAGGGTGGCATAGCCGCCGTTTTCATTGACGACATAGCTGGGGGCGCTGAACTGCACCTGGCCATAGCTGTTGTCGTTGACAATGGTCAACGTCGCGTTGGTGATGGAATTGGTGGGGGGCGTACCGATATAGAACAGCGACGGCCAGTTTGTGGTGTTCAGCGTGGGGTTGGAGAGCAAAACCTTGAACGACTTGTTGGGACCAACCGTATTGGTGTAGATGAGCGGGATGGTGATGGTGCGCGGCGAACTGTCGCCGCTATTCCATTGCAAGGTATTGGTCGCGCCAGTGTAGTCCGTGCCGCTCAACGCCGTTCCGTTGGTGGTGGCGTACTGGACGGTGATGGTGCCGAAACTGCCGGCGACGCGATTGACCACAAAGCTGATGAAGCCCGCGCTTTCATTGGCACTGTAGTTGGTGGCGCTGAGGGTCAAATAACCCTGGAAGTAGGGATTGATGAGGCGGAGCACCGCGTTGGAGTATCCAAATGTCGCGTTACCACCGTTCGGGCTGGTAGAGAGGCTGGCCAGACGCAGGTTGAGGAACTTTTCCACAAAGTTTGTGGAGCTAATGCCGTTGTTCAGGTTGGTAACCGTGAACGAGTTGGTGACCACGTTCGGCAGGAAAGTCACGGTCACCGGCGGATTGGTGATGCCGTTGTAATCCGTGCCCGCCACCGCGGTCCCATTGGTGGTGGAAGCCTTCATGGTAACGGTGCCGTAAGTGCCGTTGCTCCGAACCAGGCTGATGACGGCGGCGATATTGGTGGCGGTATTAACCGGAGAGACAAAACCGAACACGCCGGCCGGCTGGGTGTCATCAATCACCGTGAACGGCGCGGCGGAAGGCCCCAGCGCGCTGCCCAGCGGAATATTTTCACCGCCGAGATAAAACGTGTCGGCCCCGCTGGGGTTGGCCAGTTGGAACTGCGCTTTGAGGTTGCCCGACGTCTGGCTGTTTTTGATGACGCTGACCGTGACGCCCGACAGGTTGTTAATGTCCGCGTCCGCCACAGTCAAACCGGCGAAGACATCCTGGAGAAAGCCATTGATTCCAAACAGGCCATCACCGCGCAGGCGGGTCTGGGTGGACGTGGTGTAACGCCAGGCGACCCAAAACAAAGGCGGCGCGCTGTTGTAGGAAAAATCCCTGCCGCTCAGGGCCGTATTGGTCTGGACGGAAAAGTTGGCTGCAACCGGCCCCAACACGCCGTTGGTCCGCACCAATCCCACCGAAAGGACGCTCGAACTCTTGTCGGCCGAGAAGCTGGTGCTCTGAAAACCGATGTTGCCCGGCCCCGGCGTCGCGCCGCCAATCAGACGGGCCACGCTGCTGCGGTTGCGAACGCCATCGCGGGTTTTGGGTTCCACCCACAGGTTCGGGTCGCCGAAGCTTTCGTCTATATCAAGCTCATCGTCCAGGGTATTGCAAACGTTGGTGTCCGCCTGGCCGCCGCCCACCTGATAGAAGCTTCCGCCAATGATCACGTTGCCGTCGCTTTGGACCCCCGAGGCATAGACCGCCGGCGTATCGTAGGAATAAATCCGTTTCAAACCCGCAAACTGGTTGTAGGCGGTGTCGAGGAAGGTGGTATCCACCGTGCCGTCAGCATTCAGGCGGGTGAACCCGAGCCGGTGCGTTCCGTTGAACGACGCGAATTGGCCGCCGACATAGATCGTGCCGTCCAACTGGTACATGAGGTTCCAAACGACATCGTCGGCCCCCAGACCGGTGAAGAAGTTGGTGGTGTCCAGGCTGCCGTCCAGATTCAACCGAACGATATGGTTCATGGGGCTGCCGTTGAAAAGAGTGAATGAGCCGCCCACCACCAGCTTGCCGTCCGCTTGCATGGCCAGGGCGTAAACGGGATAGTCCGCTCCGGAAGTCACATTGGTGAAGGTGGTGTCCAGCGAGCCGCTGGCGGTGAAGCGCGCCACATCGGCGTAACTGCGGCCATTCACGGTGAAGTTGCCGCCGACCGCGATCCCATTGAGAGAAGAAGATATGGTGACCGCGCCATTGTAAGTCCATTGGTTGCCAGTCTGGCCCGTGCCTTTATCCATAACAATGGTGAGGATGTTGGTGGTAAGGCCATTTATCGGACCAAAGGGAAGCGTAAAACTGCCGTTACCCAGGACACTGCCGGTATCGTAAATTAAAACCCCGGTGCCGCCGGCAACATTGGTATCACCATAATAGACCTGCATATCGTCGGCCTGAATCTGGTACATGTTGTAATTAACCGTCAGCGTGCCGGCGGTGGCCGGGCCGAGATTGATGGTTTGATTGGTCTCACCCGAGCCGCTGTTGGCAAAATACAAGGTGAAAATTGGCGGCAGCGAAATCGCATAAACGGAACCCTGGAGGGTGTTCCCCGGATTGAAGGTGGTGTCCAGGGTGCCGTCGGTATTCAGCCGGGCGAGGTGGTTGCGCGTCTGGCCGTTGACGTTGTTGAAGTCGCCGCCAATCAAAATCCGGCCATCCGTTTGCACCGCCGAGGCCCAAACAGTTCCATTCGCCGTGGGATTGAACGTCGTGTCGAGGGAACCATCGGAATTCACGCGGGCGATGTAGTTGCGCGACACGCCGTTGAAAGACGAGAAGTCGCCGCCAACGATGTACTGATTGCCCGGACTCAAGGCGAGGGTGTGGATGGTGCCGCTGGCGCCGGAACTGGGCTCGAAGGACGGATCCAGGGCGCCGGTGGCATCGATGAGGGCAATGGAATTGACGGGGGTCGAGTCGGGGTAGGTGTAACCGTTGTAAGACACAAAGTTCCCGGCGATGAGGGTTTCATCATTGGTCAACACCAGCACGCCGTACACCACGCCGGAGACGCCGGGATTGGCATCGTTTTGCGGCAAGGTTTGGGGCACCTGATTGGGCGGCAGCGCCAGACTGCGGTTGAAATCCGCGTTGTAAAGTTCATCCACCGAACCGGCCGGCGGATGCTGGTCGTTAAACAGGATGGTGACGGTGGTTTCGCCGACCATGCCACCGAGGGCGGGCACGGTTCGGTTGTTGTAACTTATCTCCTGATAAAGCTCGACTTTAAAATCCCGGTTGAATTTGGTGAGAGTGGTATTGGTGACCGTAAAGGTGATGGGCTGGAGAAATTCGTCGGGGCCACTGTCGGGAAAGGTGATGGTGCCATTGGCGACCATGTTAAAGTCGGGATTGGTCGCTTGAATCGTCCCATAAACCGGCGGCGAGGGGACGGCATAATCGGAGCCCGGCTGGAGGGGGAACCAATTATTCCACTCGTCGTCGGCAGATCCATCATCGTTAATGAAATTATTGACGCGGTAGGTCAAAGTAATCGACGAGTGGTTGGTGGCAGCTAGGGAACGCTCCACATAAATGGTGACGGGCGTCGTATAGCCATTCGGATTGTTCGGGTCGTTGACGTCTTCCGGAACGCGGAAATTGCACTTTTGAAAGTTGACGATCGGGTTAGTCGGGATCAAAGCTGGCACCCAGTTGGTTGTAAAAGTGGGGTTGCCGTTTGTGTCGGGGGGACCTGGTGTCAACAGTTGAACCAGGTCGGGCCCATAAGGGTCGGCATTGACATTTAAAATCTTCACCAGCGCGAGGCTGAAGGCGGGGTCCACGCGGGGCGCGGACACGGCCGACGACTCAAACGGATCCGGTCTGGGGTTGGATAGCTGGACTCCGAAAACCGTGTTATTCGTGTTGCCTCCCGAACCGAGAGAAGGTGGGAATTGGTTAAGAGGATTAATAATTGGAATGAGAATGGACTTGCTCATCTCGTAATCATCAAAAACGAGCGTGCCGCTGACCGCCCCATAATCCGTTCCCGCCAGCGCCGGCAAATCATTGGCTGGCAAATTGTTGTTCGTCAGACTGGTCCCGTCCACCGTCGTGTAATCCACCAAGACGCGTCCGACGGAACCGGCAACGCGGGTGACGGTGACCAGCACGCCCGGCACGTTGTATGAATAGTAGGTGAAAAGCACCGCATTGCCCACCGGAACATAATGTACCAGGTAATCACTTTCCGTTTCGGCCGCCTGGTAAAGCGGCAACCCGGTCGAGTGGTCCACGTCCTCGGTGGCAAAACGGAAGACGCCCGAGGATTTATAGGCCCAATTCAATACGATGGCCCCCGTGCCGGGCGTGTATTGAGTTGCCAAATCATTAACGCTAACGTGTGAATCCACCGCAAAGTAGTAAGTCGTCCCGGCTATGGCATTGAAACGAAGATGGCTGGGCCCGTGATAAGGCTGGAGATAGGCAAATATCGGCGAACTGCCGGGAGGGTAGTTGGTCCCGGCGTAATCGCCGCTGCCAGTTTCATTGTAGCCCGCATAACCGTATGTCAGCATGTTGATGGGGAAAAGGTCGTCATTGGCCGCCACCTGATTGAGATTGGTCAGGCTGGTTCCGGTAAAAACCCCAAGCACCGTGTCCAGGTTGGTCCCACCGCCCATGCTGCCGACGGTGTCGAGTTCCACTTCCCCGTCAATCGAAGGCGTCCACTGATACCAAAGGGGCGCATTGGGGGCGTAACCGGCAATGTTGGGGGCATTGGTGTCGCGATGGACGCCGACGTTACTGTTCGTCACGGAGCCCCAACTGCCTGCAAGCCCCTGGGCTTTGGCAAAGTTGGTCTGGGCTTTTCCGACATTCACCATCAAACCGGCCAAAACCACCAGCGCCAGCTTCACCAAGCCGGTGTTTCTCAAGAGATTTCGCAACCTCAGGCTTGTGATCTTTTTCATAATCTTTTTTGCCACTGGCGCTTAGTGTTTTACATCCACCCGAACCCGATAAGCCCGCAGGGGGCCGGAAACCGGATCGGACATCATCACCGGCACCGGCGGCCAGGCCGATGAGGCCGGCGTGATGAAATTCGTGAGGGTCAGCCAGTTGGTCATCAGCAAATTGGTCTTGTAAAAGACGTAATTGGTGACGTAACTGGCCCCGGGCGTAACCTGCCGCCAGTTGAGCAACAACGTCCGCACCGGTTTGTTGGTCATCGTTATGGCGCAGACCAGGTTGGTGGGGTTGATGGTCCCGCACACCGTGAAAAAGTCGGAGCAACTTTGCACCAGCGCGGCATTGAAGGAATAAGTCGTGCCATCGGCAAAAGTAACGTTGGTGGAATTGAAAAGGCCGGCATAATTGGTCACCCAGCGCAGGCGGTCGTTGTTCTTGTGGTTAATTTTCACGGCCACCGACGTGCCGTCGCCCGTGACCGCATCTCCGTAATAAATCACCAGGCCGCCGTTCAGGTTGGAGTTGATAACGAGCGCCGGCAGGTTGCCGTCGGCATCGTGGTTGGTGTAGCCGGCATAATCGAGCAACACCAGTTGGCCCACATACAGCGCGTTGCCCGTGCCGACGCCGTTGAAGGCGAACGTGCTGAACAAATTGTTGGTTCCCTGCGCGTCCAAAATGAGCCGGCCGACCGCGGCATTGTTGGCAAATCCGATATTGGAAGCAGAGCCCAGGTCCTGTGCCGCCCAAGTGTTGACGACCTGCTTGTTCGGCGTGAGCGGCGACGGCGCCGTAAGATATATGGCCGTGCCATTCAAATCGCCGTAGTTGGCCGGGTTGCTGGCGTTGGCCGGGGAGGTCAGCAGATTCAATCCGACCGAACTGCCGCCACCCACAAACCAGGTGTGGCCATTCAACACACCGTCATCCGTAAGCCGGTTCGTCACCTGCAAGGTAAGCGACCGCCCGGCCTGCAACATCAGATTGCTTGCCTCCAAAGTGCCGGCGGCGATGGAGACATCGCCGGCGGCGATGAGGGAGCCGCCGGCCAGCAGCGCGGCCTGGGATTGCAGGTTGAAGGAACCGACCCCGTTGGAAATGGTTCCGCTGCTCAGGAAATTACCGGTGTAAATCGTCGAGCCTTGATCGGCAATCAAACTTTGGTTGATAAAATTGTTGTACGGACCCCCAATCGTTGAAACGTTCGTGGTTGCCGCAACGCCATCAACCCCGCCGGAAAGAACGGCGCCGTTCCAATACAAATACGACCTTGAACTGGCGGCGACCGCATTCGTATTTCCGGATGAACCGGCGATCTTCGCCGTGACGGCAAAGGCATGTCTGGCCAACGAACCCGCGGTGACCTGCGGGTTGGCCACCGTGCTGGAGCTGTAGGTGGCGCCGGAACCGGCGGCGTGATTGATGGCCGCGATCAGATTGCTCATCGAGCCATCAAACGTTGCGCCAATCGTGACCTGATTGGGCGCGGTGTTCGTTATCGTGTTGTAAAAGGTATAGGTGTTGGTCCCGATCGTTACCCAGTTGGTTGGCGGAACATTGTCCATCGAGTTCGTCTCCACCAGGGTCGCGGTCGCCGCCACCGCGGGTATGGCCGGCGTGGTATTGGTGACGTAAACCGCCGTGTCGCTGCCAAACACACCCAGATTGGCGATCCGAATGGCGCCATTGTTGGTCAGGTTGCGCATATTGGGCAGGGCGCTCGGCCACAAGATGGCGCTGGATTCCAGATTCAATTCGCCGTCGATCGAGGTCGCTCCATTGCCGCAGCCGTTGGTGGCCACCGTCAGATTTTGCGCGTCAATGAACAACGAACCAAAAACATTCAACACATCGGAGATCACGAGGCTGTTCGTGGCATGCAACATCAGGTTTTGCACCTGAGGCGCCGTCGCCGGCGTCATCTGGCTGCTGCTGACGAGCAGGACCCGGAAGTCGTTGGTTCCGATAATAGCGTTGGTGCCAATGTAGTTGGTGACGATCGTCAGCCAGCGCGTGCTCCAGGCCGAAACAAAACCGTTCCAGTTCGGGAGCGTGGATTCCAACAAATTGGTGACGACCAAAAATCCGTTGGTCACGCCCAGATTGATGTCGGAATACGGAGCGGCAATCATCGCGCCGGCACTGCCGTCAAATTGATTCGTGGCCGTCAAGGACATGTAGTTCTGTCCGGAGATGTCGGCCAGATTCAGGTTCAAGTCGTTATTGGCTGTGATTTGGATGCGGCCGGGCAAATTCGTGAGCGCGCCGCTGGGGTTCGCCGGAGTGACATTGGTGGGCACCGTCGTGACAATCACCTGCCCTTCGAAATACGAGTAGGGGTTGGTTATGGTGACGTCAGGGAACCACCCGTTTTGAAAGCCGGGGGCAATCGGGCCGGACAGCAACGGGGTGGGAGACGTGACAAAGGTAAAATTGTCGGGCGTGCCGTTGGCCATGGCCACGTTGGTGGAGGCGCCGAGGACATAATCATCGGTCAGATAAAGGTAGCTGGTGGCCGTACCACAGGTTGCCGGGTCATTGACGGCGCCGACCCATTCCACATGGGCCGCGCCGGGCGCAAAAACAATCGAACTGCCCTCAGTATCGGGTTCAATGTAAACATTGTAAGGGACGTTGGGGCTGGTGTTCTGCACGAAAACGGCCCGGATTATGGTAAGATTGGTCGAGATATAATTGGTACGAAAATAGGCCGTGGAGTTGTTCAGGAACAGAACAAACGGATCTGAACTTTCTGCCGTCGTTGCGGTCAAGTCAGCCCCCGGGTTCCAATCCTGGTTGGTGTCGGTTCCGAAACCGTAGAGGGTGCTATACACTCCCACCGAGTTGCCGAGCAACAGGCTCTGCAAATTTTCGACCGTCAGCGTGCAGTGGCGCAAATCCACATTTTGCCCGTTGAGCTGGATCAAACTGTTCACCCCCACGTCAATCGTGCCGGGGATCACGACATTGGTCGCCGACACGAGGCATTCTCCCATGGTGCCAAAGCCGGAGAAGAACTCAAACCCGTAAAAATTAAAAAAAATATCGTTCCCATCCAGGAACGAGTCGCAACGGACCGTACCCGGATTGTAAAACGTGCCGGTCATCGTGTGCGGCATCTGGCCGGTGGTCTGCTGGTCAAAATTGAAACCGGCGCCAAAGGTTTCGCCGACAATGACGACGCCGCCCGAGGTGGTACTCAAGATTGGAGCATTGGCGGTCATCAAGCCGACGTTGGTGTAGTTCAGCGTATACCAGGTCTCGAAAAACGCCGGGTTGATCGAGTACACCTCAAAATTGACGTTGAACGTGCCTAAATTGACAAAATTGGTTGCCTGAATCTGCGGCGGCGGGGTGCCGGGAATCGTGTAGTTGAGCACCGCATTATTAGTATACCCCGGGTCGGCCGCCAGCACCGCGTGCGCCAGCATCAAGCCGGGCAATACGGAAAAAAGCTTCCACTTCCGGAGACGGTTTGAGAGGCGGTAATTGGGTTTCATACTCCTCAGTGAATCGTTATCGTGTAATTCAAAGTCACGACCCGGCCCGGCGAACCCGTCGCCTGCCCTGACGAATCGGTCAATTGGATTGGGAAGTCAAACACGCCGGCACCGCTGGTCGGGGTCCCGGAAAGCACGCCGTCGAAGGTGAAAGACAAACCCGCGGGCAAACCGTTCTGCGGCGACGCTCCGCCCAGCGGGGCCCAGTAGTAGGGCGGCGAGCCGCCGGTGGCCGAGAACTGCGTTGTCGAATAGGCCGCATTGTTGGTGCCGTCCGGCAGACTCGCCGGCGAGATGGTAATGACCATCTGATTTTCGAGTTCCTGGATGCTGGCGCCATTGGGATAAAGGATCGGGGCATTGGTCGAATCGTCGAAGGATGCCCATTGCAACGCGGGAATCTGCGTCGTTTCGCCCACCAAATCCGTGAAACCGTTGGTGTCCGGAAACGGGCCGTTATAGAAAATGGCCCCCGCCCGGTTGAAAGTCAGGGTTGTCTGGCCATCAATAACCCCCGGGCCGGACAATCCGGGCAGATTGTTGGCAATTTCGTACTTCGGAATTGACCGGTTCACAGTGCCAACATAGGGCACTCCCCCCGGCCCAGCGGCCAGATCCGCGGTGGTAATAAGAATGTCCGGCGCGGTCACCACGCGCATGAACGTCTGTTGCATCAGTTGACTGTTGGTATTCAAAAGGAACATGGTGTAAGTGTTCGTCATCGGGATGGTGAAAAGGTGGCTGAGCGGATCCAGTTGCAAGTCCGGCACGCGCTGGAACTGGACCTGGCCAATGCCCTGATAATAACCCGGGCCGGCCGCGCCGCCCGCGATCGTGGCCGAGCAGATGAGCGGCTGGACAATGATGACATAGTTGGTGGCATAGGTCACGATGCTTTGGGAGGTGAAATAGCCCAGCGAGTTGCTGGCGGCATAAATGAGGTTGGTCGTCGCCACCACATTGGCGATGGGATACCCCGGAGGCTGGGGAGAAACAATCACGTCGGGACCGCAGGGATTGGTTGAAATGTAATACGTTCCCGACGGCACATTGGTGAGGTTGATGGTCTTGACGCTGGTATTGGTGACCAGCGGGGCGCCCAACGGCGCGCCCGTCGGGGTGCTCACCGTGACCGTCACCAACTGGGCGCTGGTATTGGTGTAAAAGTTGTTGGTGATGATGACGAGGTTGGCAAAAGTGTACGCGTAATTGGCCAACGCATTGGTGGTGAAGCCGTTGGTCTTGACGACCAGCCTGGTGGGGGCGCCCAACGGAGAGCCAACCTGGTTGGTGTAGTAGGCAACAACGTTCGGCGTGGCAACGGTAACCCAGGAGAGCGTGGAACTGACAATCACCAGTCCCGGAAACAAATTGGACAGGGCGGCCGGAGCATTGGTCAGGGCCGCCGCGGCAAACGCAGTGTAGTTGGAAGTGTAGAGTGGGAACTGCGGGCCCAGGCCGGTCCCGCCGCCCGTGCTGGAAAGCAGGATGCTGCCCGTGGCCGGCGACTCGTAATTGACATTGTTGGTGCGCATCAAGTAGCGCAAGCCCCCCACGTCATCGCTGGTCAACCCGGTGTAAAATCCGCCAATCTGCAATCCGCCGCTCCAAAATAGCAACTGATTATTGCTGTTATTAGGGTCAATGGCTTCCTCGGTCCATTCGCCGGCTTCATTGTTTGCGGCCACCGCGGTATAGGTCACGGCCAAGGGATCCTGGGGACGCGGCACGGTGATCGCAGCCCATGGAATCGTCGGCGGGGGTCCGCAATTCTCCTCGATAAAATAAGTATAAAGCACGTTGTTAACGTAGGTCGAATACTGGAGCTGGTTGAGCGGCGAAGGGGTGGGGTCAAAATTTCGCTGGACCACCAGATACACTGTGGTCAACGGGCATTTGGGGCCGACATCGCGTTCATGCAGGGTCCAGGTGTAACGTTCCGGTTCCGTCAAGCCCAGTTGCTCAACCAACAAATGCAGCGTCACCGATTTGAGGTCCGTCAAATACGCTCCCATGGCCTGGTAATTGAAGGTCTGGGATTGGAACGGGAATTGCGAGGGATCAATGTTGTCCGCGCTCGGCAATCCGTTCATGATGGCAAAAGCCTGATCCGCCGCCGCTTCACCTTCCGCCCCAAAGAAACCGTCGTCGACGCCGCCAAAGCTCGCATCGTAGGCATAATACAACACCGGCACATTGCGGCGGTATTCCTCGCCAAAATTTTTCGGCCCGCCAATGTCGCCCAGCCACACGCCTCCGCCCGGCACCCCGAGATTCAAATATTGCAAATCATAACCCAGAAGCGGGATCTGCCAGCTATCATCATCCGTGGCCGGGAGTCCCGGGTAAGTGGGAAGCGGCCCCAGCAGGGCAAACCCCCAAGCCGTCTGGAGACCGAGCACCAGACCGCCGACGCACAAAAAACTTTTAATCATTTGCCGCATACACGTTTCATTGGCGCAGGAGCAGCACGCGGTAATAACCCGCCGCACCGCCCCCGACAAAAATCGAATCACTGTCCCCCGCCGCAAACCGCGGCAAACCCAGATTGCTCCACGAGGTGAAATTCGTCGTGACCTGCACCTGATACGTCAGCCCCGGCTGCGTGTTCCAGCCCAGGTACAGCCCCTGCGACTTCCTGGTCAGCGTCGTTTGCAGCCAGGTGCCGGGATCCAACGGATTGCCGCCGCTCAGGAACACTTGCAACAGGGTCGGGCCGCCGGAGGCCAGCATCGTGGTGGCGGACGGCCAGAAATTCGTGGCATATTTGCCGTTGGAATATCCCCCGAAATACTCCGCCATCCACTCGTAAGGAATGCCGCCCCAGTTCAACCCGCTCCACGTCGCATTGGTCGTGGCCGCCGACAGCGACGGCTGACACCCGGCGGTCGTCGTGTAGGTCACTTGGAACCAGTTCGTGCTGTTGGCCGTCAACCCGTTCGCCGCCGTCATCGTCCACACATTGCTGGCCGCAGGCAGGTTCGTCACCATCACGCCGCCATTCACAGAAACTTCGTAGTTGGAAACGGAAATGCCCTGCAATGGCGGCCAGGAAACCTGCAACTGCGGCTGATAAACTCCGTTGCTTGTCGTAAACGGCGCCCAGACAAACGGCGCGCTCATCGGGTTGCAGGTCATGTTGACGTTGGCATATTGCTGCGCAAACAAATCCATGCCGTTGGCACTGAAGGTAAAGCTTGTCCAAACGACCAGGAAATGTCCGGCGCCATCCGACGCCACCACCGGCTGCATTTGCGAACCGAGCGTCGTGGTGTTCACCTGCAATTCCGGCCCCACCAGGGTCCCGTCCTCATGAACGAACTGCCCGAACACGCCCTCGCGCGAACCGTCCTGGCCCAGGCTCGTCCAGACAATCATATAATCCCCGCCAATCGCGCTGATGCGCGGCGCATACTGATCGCCATAAACATGTGTGTTGACCAGCCCGGTCGCGCCACCAACACCCGCGCTGGAAAACGGCCGCGCATAAATGTCCCAGCCGTTGGTCAGGTTGTTGAGGTCGCGCGCCGCCCAGGTCACCATGAAACTGCCATCCGCCGCCACCGCCACCGCGGGATTGGCGCACGGATTATTGTCCGTGTTCACCAGAAAGTTGGTTCCCTGCGCCACGCCGCTGCTGTTGTAAAACCGCGCGTAAACATCCACGCTGGGCGAACCGATCTGGCCCGGAGCCGTCCCATTGGTGTTGTTAATCCCGCCCAAATTAAAAGCCGCCCGTTGCTGTTCCGACACCCAGGCGACGACAAACCCGCCGTTTTTCAACGCCGCGACGGCCGGTGACCGCTGGTTGTAGGCGGTGAATTGGTTGATTAAAAATTCGCCGCCAACCTTCTGGCCGACCGGGGTGAGCACTTGGCCATAGACATCCAGCAGACTGCCGGGACCGGCTTGATTGAAACTGGCCCAAACGGCGACGACGTTGCCGTTGGCCAGCGTGGCCACGGCGGGGTTGGCCCGAAAACTTCCGGCCAGAGTCAGGTTGGTGGTGACGGTCGTGGCAACTGTCGTGGTGATGTTGGTGGTGTAGGTTGTTTTACCGAACCCCTTGTTCGTTGTAACCGTTGAGGTGATGTTGGTGGTGTAACTATAACTATAGGACACATTGGTGGTGGGCGGTGAATTCAACAGCACGTCGTTGGTCGTCACCCAGGTGTTGGTGGGGGTGAGAAACCGCGCATAAATCTGCTGGAAGCCCTTGGGCCCGCCCTGCCACACAAAGACCGCGCCGCCGTTATTCAACAATGCCACGCGGGCATTTTCCTGATTGTTGGTTCCCTGAACATTCACCCTCTGTTTCCAGGTGGTCAGGGACAGCGTGGAATCCAAACGCGCCGCGCTCACGCCCCAGCCGCTGCCATCGGTGATGTTGTCCTGCCAGACGACAAAGCCGCCGCCGGAGTTCAGCGCCACATCCGGAAAAACCTGATCGCCCGGCAACGAACCAATGATCGCATATTCCACTCCGTTCGTCGTGTAATAATTGGCCTGGGCAAAAACGGCGGCGGGAAGTCCGAGGAACAATCCCCAGCAAAAGCAAACAACGGCCCTGCGGGCGGACAACGACAACAGCATAAAAGAGTTACAGGATTCTAGCCGCGGCCGGGCGCTTTGTCCAAAAATACTTTCGCCCAAACGCGCGCGGCGCCGCTGAAAAAACAGCCCCGCTCCGCGTTTGACCGCCAGCAAACAACTTTTGTGTTCCAAATTCATGTTCTAAATCAAAACCGCCTGCCGTTCGCGCGCCGATTCCTCCAGCACCGCGAGCATGCCCTTGAAACCCCAGCGCTGATACAACTCGCGCAACCGGCCGGCATCCGCCGGTTTCCCCGCCAGCGCGTCCGGCGAAAACTCGCACGGCAAATCATCCCGCAACCGCACCAATTCGCCATTGCGCCGCACCGCGTCCGCCGCGTCGCGCACCGCCGCGCGCAACTTTTCCGACTTCACTTCCCCCAGCCGCCCATACAGCGCGGCGACCGAGCCAAATTGATTCAACAATTCAGCGGCGGTTTTCGGCCCGACGCCGGCCACACCCGGAATATTGTCCACGGTGTCGCCCGTCAAACTCAACCAATCCACAATTTGCGACGGCGCCACGCCGGTTTTGGCGCGCACCTGCCCATCCGTCCAAACCGTCCCGCTTTTGTCGCCCGGGTTCAACAATCCGACCCGCGCCGACACCAACTGCATAAAATCCTTGTCGGAACTGGCGATGACCACGGTCATGCCCGCATCCGACGCGCGCCGCGCCAGGCACGCGATGTAATCATCCGCTTCCACGCCTTCGCGGCAAAACGAGGCGACCCCCGCCGCCTTCAAATAGCCGGCTATTTCGTCGAACTGCGGCTTCAAATCGTCCGGCATGGGCGGCCGCTGCGCCTTGTATTCCGGCAACACGGCGGTGCGTTCGGCGCTCAGGCCGCCGTCCCACACCACAATCAAATGCGACGGCCCGATGGCCGCCCGCATTTTTGCCAGCATTTTGACGAAGCCATAAATGGCATTCGTCGGCCGGCCATCCGGCGAACGCAAATCGCGAATCGCGTGAAACGCGCGATAAGCGTAAGCGTGTCCATCAATAATCAGCAACCGATCCACAAATTTACCGGGTGCGAGCGCCTCGGTTCCAGTATTGCAAACAGGTTCGTGGTTTTCACAATTTTGTTTCAACCGGAAATTCCGCGAACAACCTGGTTCCGCGTTTGACCGCTTTTTCACCGCGCCGATACGGGCGCCGCTCCGGCGTTCCCCGGCCGCACTTCCACTCCCGGTTGTTGCGGTGGAATGGTGCTTTGTAAAAACGGCAGTTCATCGTCCGAATGCACCCGGTTGCCAGCCGGATCAACAATGGTGGCGGTCACAAAAATCATCAGGTTCTTTTTCACGGAAATTTTTGACTGGCTTTGGAAGAGCGTCCCCATCAGCGGCAGGTCGCCGAGCACCGGCACCTTGTCCTTCTGGTTCTGGACTTGCGAAGAAATCAATCCTCCGAGGACCACGGTCTGGTTGTCCCAGATGTTGACGGTGGTGATGACCTGGCGCACGGTAAAAGACGGCAGAATGGTGGGCACTTCCACGACGCTGGAGTTGTTGACCCCGGGAATTGACGGCGGCGTGTCGTAGCCGTTGAATTCGGTCACCGAGGGGATCAACGTGAGGTTGAGCGTGTAGCCGTCGGACAAAACATAAGGGATCACGTCCAGCACGGGGCCGACTTCGACCTGTTGCTGATTGGGCGTGATGGCGGAGGTTTGCACGGCCTGGTTGACCACCTGGGCCTGTCCGGGAAGGACGACGCCCAACAGCGCAACGGCCACGGACAAAACAAAACCTTTGACAACGATTTTTGATTTTCGACTGGTCTTCATGGTGCTGATTGGTGGCTGAAGTTGTTATGGGGTGGTCGTGCCCGTGGTGGTGGTGGTTCCGCCAGTGCCTTGCTGGAAGCTGAAGCTGGTGATGATGGTCTTGATGTCGGTCGCGCGCATCTGGGTTTGACGGCCGCTGGTCGTGGTCACTTCCGGTTCGGCAAGATTTTCAAATCCGCTGCGCTGTTCCAGGGCGTGGATGACCACCTGGAAATTGGGGTCGGTCAGAATCCCCGTTATCGAGGCAACGGCCGGAGCGCTGTTGCGAAGGCCGGACGTTATGCTTTGAACCGTGCCGGGAACGGTGGTGCCATTAAAGGTGTTTCCGGGGAAGGTGCCCGAGGGATTGGCCGACGTAACCGGCAACCCTTGGACCGTTCCGGCGTTGCCGCCGACGCCGACCACGTTTTTGCCCATGTTGACATTCCCCAAATACCAGTCAAAGCCCAACGCCGAACTGTCGTCCTGCTCCACTTCAATGAACCGGGCCTTGATATGCACCTGCGGCGCCGTCATGTTCAACACCTGAATGGCTTTCTCGATGGTGTCCAAATCCTGCGAGGATGCGCGGACGAACAACACGCCCAACCGGTCGTTAAAGAAAACGCTCTTCGGCGGGTCCAAATTCAAACCCAGCGACGTGAAGAAACTTTTGGCTGCAAGACTGACATTCACTGTTGTATTGGTCGTTGTCACAAACGTCAATCCGCCGTTGCCGCCGCCGCCGCCGCCGCCGCCACCGCCGCCACCACCGCCGCCACTGCTGGTTTGTCTCAGGCCCGCACTTCCGGGAGCCGGGTTAATTACCGGGACAACAGCGCCGGTGTTCTGCCCACTGCTGCCGCCACCGCTGCTGCCGCCACCGCTGCCGCCGCTGCCGCTGGTGGAGGACGAACCAAAACTTTCCGCTCCCACGCTTTCCAAGCCTTGATAGAAGGTGTTGGGATCCACTTTGAAGGTGCGCGTTTCCAACGGCACCGGCTCCGGCCCCTTGGCTGAGAAGACGATGGCGTAATCCTCAACGGAGTATTTGATGGGATGATCAGCCACCAGCACAATGGCATCCAGCACATCCGCCAACCGCACATCGCTTAATACCAATTTGACATTGATGGAACTGGCATCCACGGCTTCACCACCGGCAGCGGGAGCCGCCACGGGCAATCCGGTGGCCGGGTCAATGGTTTGCACGCCAACACCGGGTGCGGTTGGCGCTGAAGCTGCCGTTACGTTGGGATTAAAAAGAAAGTTAATTCCCTTTTTGTCCGGGTCGCGCAGCTTGGCTTGTTCGCTCAGATTGTGAAGAACTTCGTTCAATGGAAGTCCATCGGACCAGGGAACCGAATCCAGCCGGATGTGGTCAAGCTTGCTGTAAATGACCTCGCGACCGGCCCCGGTGTGGACGAGATTGGTCAGGGCATATGGATTGGACATTGGCAGCAACCCGCGGTTTACCGGTTTCTCGTAGGCTTTTTCCACCTGCACCATGCGATCTTGCGTGTCGATCGTGTGAACGCGCGCTTCCCGGTCGTAAAGGGCCTGCTTGACCAAATTCATGTAGTAGAAGGCGCCTTCGTTGTCCGGATCAAGTTTGACGGCCTCTTTCAATTTGACTTCGGCCTCATCGAATTTGCCCATTTCGTAAAGCAATTTGCCGTCCCGCACCAACGTGCCCGCCTCGGTCTTGTCCTTGACAATAAGAGGAACTTTTTGCTGCGTCTCTTCGTCGGGTATTTTGCCGTGCAGGGCAGCCAGCGCCCGGTCGTTGTTCTTCTTGAAGGCCAGAGCGGCGACATTTTGCGGGTCCACTTTCAACACGCGGCTGACCTGGGTGTCGGCTTCGTGCAAATCGCCTTCGTTTTGCGCCTGACGGGCGAGGGTAAGCCGGGTTGAAGCCAGGCCGGAAATGGTTTGCGCCTTTTCGTCGGGGATGCCGGAACCGATTTGCTCGACCAGCGTGTTGGCGTCTTCGTAAAGTTTGGCGGCCCCGGTCAAATCTCCGCGCAGGGCGGCATTTTTGGCCTCCAGGAGTTTTTGGCGCAGGATGATGGTGTTGGCCTGCCGAAGCACGGCTTCATTGACCGCCGTGTCCGTCGGGCTGGTTTGCGCCGGTAACAGGGTGGCGGCGGCCAGCAACAAAAAAAAGCCAAGTGAGAGAAGTGCTGCTTTTGTCATGGTTCGTTCCAGGTTCGTCGTAAATCTATAATCACCGCCGTCGGTCACCGATGTTTTCGCGACCAAGCGTCGCTTAGGATTTCAAGGACTGGGGGTGTATGTCAATGTCGTTTTTTTCTGGTTTGACTTGGCCAACAATATCACCGTGTCCTGGCTGATGGCAACGATTATGTTGTCATCGCCGGCAAACTTTAAATCCGCGCCAATGCGCTGCCCCTGCCAGGTTCTCGGCGGCCTTTCCAGGTCGTATTTCAGGTCTGCTGAGTAAGCATCCACCCGGTGAAACGGGGCGTCTTTGGCCAGCGTCACCCGTTCGCCGGTGTCCGCCAGTTGCAAAATCAATTTCAACTTCCCGGGATCGGCCGGCGAACCGTTCACTTCTTTAATGATGAAACCGTCGTTCTTTTCCCCGACCTTTTCCCCGACCGAAGCAAAATGCTGCCGCTTGCCGCGCTGCGCCGGCAAAACCGCCGCTTGGCGCTCCAAGCTGATCACATAGCGCGCGCCCAATTCATTGGTCTCTATGGAATCCAACGTGACGACCAAATACAACGGCGTGATTTTGGTGACGACTGCCAGACCGACCTCATCGCCGTGGGCGAGTTTAATGAGCCGCCCGTCAGCTGTTTTTTGCCATTGAAGCGGATTGAACAGTTTGTTCGTTGTCGAAAAATCCAGTTTGTAGGGTGATTGCAGCCGCGCCGACACATTCGTTTCCCGCGTCAAATTCAGAGCCGGCAGCGGGTCAACGTGTACGCTGATGATTCCTTCCTTCATTCGCCGCGCTGCTTCCTGATCATTGACGATCAAGACCGGCAGGAACACCAGCGCGCCCGCCAAACCCAGCAACACAACGCTGAGCAGGATTTTCTCGTAATGTTTTTTGACGAAATCCATGTGCTTATTTTTGCGGCAACAATTTAACAACCTCGACCACCAGCGTGACGCGCAACAGTTGCTCGTTCAACACGGTCTGCAATCCGCCCTTGCCCGGGGTCACCGCCGGCACGGAGGCCGGCGGCGGTGCGGGCGCCTCGGGTGACGTCGCGGCCAGGGCGCCGGCCGGCTGCACGCTGATGCTCTTGACGATGAATCCGTGCGGCGACGAGGCAAAGCCGGCGAGCACCTGGGCGATGTCCGGACTGAACGAACGGAACGTAATCTGGTAAGGCGTCAGAACGGCCAGATTGTTGGTCACAGAACGATCGTCGAAATAATCGGCCTGCGGGCCGCTGGCGTCGTCATCCGAAACGCGGACGCGCTGAATCCCGTCCAGCGAATTGACATGCGCCTCAAAAAGAATTCCCGAAATGGTTTTCACCTCGCCGAGTTGCACGGCCAGCGCTCCCAGGCTGCCGGTCGCAAATTTTACCAATTGACGTTCGGCTTCAAACGAAAAACTGTATTTGGGCGGCAGGATCACACTGGCGGTATCGGCTTCACGTTGCAGTTGGTCAATGGTCCGGCGGAGCGCCTCGGCGAACTCCTGGCTCGAAACGGCCTTGGTGTCCATGCTGGGAATCGGCGCAATCGGCTGAAAATAATCCGCCGCCTGTCGCATCCAGTCTCGCATCTGGCGTTCCTGCGCCTTGGCCGCCTCAATGTTGTTGATCTTGTCGTTGCCCGGCGAGGGCTTTTGACTGGTCACACTCCGCAACGTGCGGTAAATGTCGTTCAATTGGTTAAACGCCGCCGTGTTGTGACTCCACCCTTTGTAATTATAAAACCCCGCCGCCCCCAGCAGTCCCAAGGCCAGCAGGCCGCCAATCACAAAAAACAAATTTCGTTTGATCCAGGCCATAGCTACAAGTTGAGTGGATTTTGCAGACCGACAATAATGCCAAAGGTGAACGTGCCGCTGGCCTCATCGGGGGTGATATCTCCCCGAAGTTGCGTCGCTTTGGAATCAAAAAACGGATCCTCCTGAAACGCTTTGAGAACCGCATAGGCAATGTCGGCGTTCGCCGCAGAATCAACACTCGACAAATTCACCGCGCGGCAGATCAGGGTGATGGTGCTGGCCGGATTGGGCGCCGCGGCGGGCGGAGCTCCATTGGCAACCGGGTTCGGATTGGGCGCGCGACTGGCGCCGGGGCTGATCGCGGCGGTTTGCACATCACCGATCGTCATCTGCTCAATCCAGATGCCCGTTTCGACGCCGGGTTTTTTCGCGGACAATGTTTTCTTGACGTCGTCCTCCGAGCGAATAAGCGCGCGACGCAATTCCGCCAGCACGTCACCCCAGTAATATCGCTTCTCCATCCAGCTCGTGATTTGAGCCGCCTCGTTGGTGGCCTGCCCGAGCCGCGAATAGGCGCTTTTGAACCGATCGGTCATTCCCTGCCGTTTTTGAACCTCCGGCGTCAAAACCTTGATTTCATCTTCCTTCGTTTTCGCCAGTTGTTGAAAGAGGAACCCGACCGCGAAGGCCACGGCGACCAGGCTGAACACGGTGGCGATGAAATAGGGTTTCTTTTCATTGAATGTCCGCCAGCGCAACGTGCTGCTCGGCATCAAATTCATTTCCACCGGGCAATTCGCCAGATTCCGCAGGCCCAGGCCGACCACTTCGCCCAGCGAGTGCGCCACGCGCGCCAGCTCCTCCAGATTCACCGCCGGGTCAATTTGCACGTTGCGGAACGGATTGAAGTATTCGACCGGCACATTCAGCTTTTCCGCGAAAAATTGCGCCGTGTAGGGCATGATGGACGCGCCGCCGGACAAAAACAAACGCAGCGGCGCCGACCCGCCCTGCTGTCCGCGATAAAACTGCATCGTCTGGTTGACCTGGATGTGCAGCTTGGTCATGAACTGCCGCGCGATTTTGGCGATGGCCGCCTGGTGCTCGCTTTCCGGCTCCTCGTAAGCACCGCCCAGACTGACGAAGCCTTCGGCCACTTTTTTCCGTTCGGCGATGTCAAATTTCAATTTCGCCTCGTTCGCAAAATCCTGCGTGATGGAATTCGCGCCCAAACTGATGCTGCGGGAGAAAACCTTGCCATTCTCGAAGAAGAGCAGGTTGCTCGTCTTGGCACCGATGTCCAGCAGCATCGTGCAATCCTGCAAATCGCCATAGTTGTAGCGAAAGGCGTTGCACAACGCTGCGGGCGACACGTCGCACAGTTGCAACCGCAGCTTCGCCTCCGCCGCCATGCGAAACAGGCCTTCGACCACCTCGGATTTGATGGCCACCAGCAGGACTTCCAGTTCGCCGCCGGTGCTGGAACCCAAAATTTGATAATCCCAAACCACCTCCGCGAGCGGAAACGGCACGTTCTGCTGCGCTTCGTATTGAATGATCTGCGTCACCTTGCCCGCGTCCACCGGCGGGAGCTTGACGAATTTGGAAAACACCTGAAAACCCGGCGCGCAGACGTTGATGTTCCGCGCCCGGGTGCCGGTTTCCGCCAGCACCTCGCGCAAGGCCTTGAGCACGGTCGCTTCGCGGGAAGATTCCTGGGCGCCCTCGAGGCCGAGCGGCTTGATGGAAAAATTTTTGAGACGCAAACCGCCGGCTTCGTTGATTTCAAACTCCGCCAGCTTGAGGCTGCCCGCCCCGAAGTCCACTGCCAGGAATGATTTTGTGTTCAGCATCTCTGTTCGCGCCGCTCGCCGCCATCAACGCCACCAGTCCGTTCGGTTTTGGGTTTGAGCCAGCCCATGCTGATTACGGGAAATCCCTCAACGGGTCAAACAGAAACTCAAAAAAAAGAGAAGGGTTTTTCCCCCTGCTAATATAATATTGCATCCGGCGCCCGGCTTTGGCTTCATCCTGCCGTGCCGGGACAGCCGCAAGCCGTCACGTCCGTCATGAATCGCTGTCATATGCATGTTTTTTATTCAGGCTGTGTGCAGGGTGTCGGATTTCGCTATACCGCGAAATCCGTCGCCACCGGCTTTGAAGTCACCGGCTTCGTCCGCAATTTGCCGGACGGCCGCGTTGAATTGATCGCCGAGGGCGACCGCGCGGAATTGGAGGCATTTCACGGCGCCATCCGTGGCGCAGGTCTTGCTGGCTTTATCCGCGGCGAAACTGTAAGTTGGGGGGAAGCAAAAAATGAATTTCACGGCTTTGAAATTGTCCGCTAATCGCAATGAGATACGCCATCATCGCTGACATCCACGGCAACCTGGAAGCGTTCCAAACCGTTTTGGCTGACATCAAAAGCCAAAACGCGACGCATATCGTCTGCCTCGGCGACGTCGTCGGCTACAACGCCAACCCCAAGGAATGCCTCGCCATCGTCCGGGAAATGAACATCCCCTGCGTGAAGGGAAATCATGACGAATACTGTTCCAGCGACGACCCGCTGGAGGGTTTCAATCCCCACGCCGCCGACGCCGTTCACTGGACGCGCGAACAACTTTCCGAGGAGGAATGCCAGTGGCTGCGCGAACTGAAATACACCCGCATGGCCGCCAACTTCACGATGGTCCACGCCACGCTCGATGCGCCTCAACGCTGGGGCTATGTCTTTGACAAACTCGCCGCCGCCGCCAGTTTTCCGTATCAAAACACGCAAATCTGCTTCTTCGGCCACACCCATGTGCCCGTCGCCTTCATGCGCGACACCGCCGTCCGCGGCGGCACTTATTCAAAATTCAAAATCGACCCCTCCAAAAAATATTTCATCAACGTCGGCGCCGTCGGCCAGCCGCGCGACAACAACCCCCGCGCCGCCTACGTCATCTACGACATGGACGCGGGTTCGATTGAACTGCGCCGGCTCGATTACGACATCGCCACCGCCCAGCAGAAGATCCGCGCCGCCGGCCTGCCCGAACGGCTCGCCGAACGGCTGGAGTTCGGCAGGTGATTTCCAGGGTGACACGTGACACGTGACATGACCGAACGCGCGCAACCCGGAATCCTGTCACCTGCCGCTGGTCACCCTTGCCGAAGCCTTGCGCCGGCGGGGGCCACACCTTTGAAAATACTTATTTTAAAGCCCAGTTCGCTCGGCGACGTCATCCAGGCCCTGCCCGTGCTGCGGCTGCTCAAATGCCATCTGCCCGCCAGCGAAATTTTCTGGTGGATTGATTCCGCCCTCGCGCCGCTCCTCGAAGGCGATCCGGATTTGACCGGCCTCGTGCGTTTTGAACGCAAACGCTGGGCCGCGCCGCAGCACTGGCCCGAAATGCTCCGCAGCCTCCGCTGGATGCGCGCGCAAAATTTCGACTGGGTCATTGACCTCCAATGCCTCGCGCGCAGCGGCGCGTTCGCGTGGCTCGCCAACGGACAGTTTCTCATCGGCCTCGATGAAGTCCGTGAAGGCGCGCGCGGGTTTTACGACGTTGCCGTCCGCCGGGCTTCGTTCCACACCCACGCCGTGGACTGGTATCTCGCCGTGCTGACGAATTTGGGCGTGCCGGTCCACAACCGTTTTCAATGGCTGCCCGAGCGTCCCGCCATCGCTGCCGAAATAAAGCGAAAATGGCTCGGCGAAACGGAGCGCCGGCCTCCGGTCCGGCTCGAAGCTGAACGCAACTCCCAATGCGCCGGGTCGGAGACCGGCGCTCCGCCATCCTCATGCCGCACTCAGCATTGGATCGCCCTCCAGCCCGGCACGCGCTGGCCGACCAAATGCTGGCCGGCGGAGTATTTCGCCGAACTCGTCCGGCAGCTCGCCAAAAAATTTCCCGACACGCGCTTCGCCATTCTCGGCACCGCCGAAGACCAGTCGCTGGGCGAAATGATTTCGCGCGGCGACCCCGAACGCTGCCTGAATCTGTGCGGTCAGACTTCATTGCTGGAAATGGTGGAATGGCTGCGGCGATGCGAATTGATGATCACGAACGACACCGGCCCGATGCATGTGGCCGCCGCGCTTGGCAAACCGTTGGTCGCCTTGTTCGGCCCCACCGAACCGCGCCGCACCGGACCGTATGGCCATCTGGACAGTGTGCTGCGCCTCGATCTCCCCTGCTCTCCCTGCTTCAAATCGCACTGCACCTACGAGAAACCGAATGAATGCCTGAAGGCCATTTCGCCCGGGACGGTTTTCGAGCGCGCCCAGCAAATGTTACCAGCATACGGAGTGTAAGCGCACTTGCGTTTTCAGCGTGAACGGCGTTACGTTCGCGCCGGTGACCACTTCCAACCAGACCGATTCCGGATCAACTTCCGCCGGCGCCGAACCGCCGCCGCATCCCGCGTTTGTCACCACGCATTGGTCGCTCGTGGTTTCCGCCGGCAGCAACGAAACCACGCAAGCGCGCAACGCGCTGGAAAAACTTTGCCGCGCCTACTGGTTTCCGATTTACGCGTTTGTGCGGCGGCAGGGACACAATCCGCATGACGCGCAGGATTTGACCCAGGAATTTTTCGCGCGGCTGCTGGAGAAAAATCAGCTTGCCGGCGCGGATCCCGTAAAAGGCCGGTTCCGTTCGTTCCTGCTGGCGGCGTTGAAACATTTCCTCGCCAACGAATGGCACAAGGCCCGGGCGCAAAAACGCGGCGGCGGACAGGTGCCCATTCCCATTGATGCCTCCACCGCCGAATCGAAATGTGGCCTTGACCCGGCGGACCACCTCACCGCCGAGAAAATTTACGAGCGGCGCTGGGCGCTCACGCTGCTGGATCAGGTGCTGCACCGGCTCCGCGACGAATACGCCCGTGACGGCAAGGAAAATCTATTCGAGCAATTGAAACCCACGCTGACCGAGGCGAGCCGGACGGTTCGTTACGCGGACATCGCCGCGCAACTGGGCACGACCGAAGGCGCGGTAAAGGTGGCGGTGCATCGCCTGCGGCAGCGTTACCGCGAGGTGCTCCGCGCGGAAATCGCGGACACCGTCGCCAGTCCCGGCGAGGTGGAAGATGAAATCCGGAACCTGTTTGCCGCGCTGGCGGGGTAATAAAGTAGGGCAGGCATCTTGCCTGCCCCGCTCGCGCGCCAGCACAAGCGATGAAGACTGCCCGCCGACTTCGTCGGCGCAGGCAGGCAAGATGCCTGCCCTACTTTTTGCGTCAAAATATTTCGTACCCTTTGGCCGGCTTTTCGTCAGTAAGGAGTGAACGGGGTTACGCTTGTTAAGCGCGCGCCGTAATAACAGAATTGGAGCATCAGTTATGAAAAACGTGATATTGCCAGAAGGCGGCGGGGTGTTGATTTTGATTTATCTGGCCGTTCTCGTAATTGTTTCCATCATCGTGATACAAATCAAACGCAGAGCCGAACCGGGAATTTTCGGCTTCTTTTTTGACAAGCTACAGGCGAAGAAAAACCCCGCGCCGCTTGTCGCACCTTCCACCCAAATCATCCCCCGCAAATGCCCGCAATGCGGCGCGGAACTGAAACCGGACGTGTCGGAAGGGCTTTGCCCGGCCTGCCTGCTGCAACGCGGCATCGCCACCGAAGGCGCGCCACCCGGCACGCCGCCGTTCACACCGCCCACCATCCCCGATCTGGCAAAACTTTTTCCGCAACTGGAAATCCTCGAACTCATCGGCAAAGGCGGCATGGGCGCGGTCTATAAGGCGCGCCAGCCGGCGCTGGACCGTTTCGTCGCGCTTAAAATTCTCGCGCCGCGTTCCGGCGGCGACCTGGATTTTGCCGCGCGCTTCACCCGCGAAGCCCGCGCGCTCGCCAAGCTCAGTCATCCAAACATCGTCGCCGTTTACGACTTCGGCGTGGCGGCGGGCGTCCCGCCTGCCGTGGAGCTGGGCGTCCCGCCCGGCGGAGGAACCGTTGACGTTTCAAAGATCGCAGGCAGTTCAAGCGCCGTTCCAGGCGGCAAGATGCCGCCCTCTACGTCAGGCGGGACGCCTGACGCTACGAAGATCCACTATTTCATCATGGAACACGTGGACGGGCCGAACCTGCGGCAGATCGAGCAGGCCGGCAAACTCCCGCCGCGCGAGGCGCTGGAAATCATCCCGCAAATCTGCGCCGCGCTCCAGTTTGCGCACGACGAGGGCATCGTCCACCGCGACATAAAACCGGAAAACATTTTGCTCGACAAAAAAGGCCGGGTGAAAATCGCCGACTTCGGTCTGGCGAAAATCCTGGGGCAGGAACCGAAGGATTTCCGGCTGACCGGCGCGCGTGACGTGGTGGGCACGCCGCATTACATGGCACCGGAACAGATCGAGAAACCGCAGGAGGTGGACCATCGCGCGGACATTTACTCGTTGGGCGTCGTGTTCTACGAAATGCTCACCGGCGAACTGCCGCTCGGAAAGTTCCAGCCGCCATCATCCCGCATGGGCGGGATCCAGATTGATGTGCGGCTCGATGAAGTCGTGTTGCACGCGCTGGAGAAGGACCCGGCGCGCCGTTACCAGCATGTCAGCGAAGTCAAAACACAACTGGAGACGATTGCGGCAACGGGCAGCGCCGGCAACCCGCCTGCCGAACCGGGCGACGCGACCGGTTTCTTCAGGCCAGAGGCCGAACAGTTTGGGCGTGACATAGCACGCCTGCTCACCAAAGAAGGTCTGCTTTCGTTCGCCAAACAAAAAATGATTTGGTTTGCCAACCAGGTCCTGCTTTTTCTCGATCTAACCGCAAAGCCGCAGCGTTTCAGCTTCTGGCTGTTCTTGTTGCTATTCTGCTCGAATATCGGATTCCTTGTGAGCGGCGAAAATCTCGCATTTGCGCTGGCGCGGCGGCTACTGCACGGGGCGTCTCATGCGTTTGCCCTCTCGGCCCAAGAACACCAAACGCTCTTATGGATGCTGTATTGTGGCGTTGGGCGTCTGGCAGCATTGAACCTGGGCTCCAAGGACGTGGCGGGGAACAGACGCGCTCAAGCCGCCCAGGACATTACGACACGAAGAGTTTTCGCCGTTTTGCGAATGTGGTTATTGCTGGCCTTCTTGATGGCCGGAGGAGCGAGCATAGGCATACTCGCGGGCAAATTGTTAATTGCAGCCACAGGAACCACGACCGTGCAAACCAACATCACCCCGGTTGTGTGGTGGATTCTCATATGCATAGCGGTCGGCGTAATCCTGGTGATTTATGTCCGCGTTTTGGCCCGCGTCTGGCCGGCGGTGAAAAAAGCTAATGAAGAAAGTGCACAGTCAAAGGGCCTGCCTGCCGTGGAAACGTGGCTGGCGATGGTGGACGGCGGGAATTACACACAAAGCTGGAAAACGGCGGCGGCGTCTTTTCAACGCACCATCAGCCAAGAGGAATGGGTGCATCGGCTGGAAAAAATCCGTCGGCCGCTGGGCAAAGTCCTGTCCCGCAAATTGAGTTCCACGAAAATCATCAGCGGTGGTACATACTGGGGAGCGAAGTTTATCTTCACCACGGTGTTCGACGGCCTGCCGGTAGCAACGGAAACCGTGACCTTCGCCCGGCAGTTAAACGGCGAGTGGAAGGCCATCGGCTATCTCATCCGCCCGGCGGGAGATGACGAAAAGAAAACCGACCGTTTCTGGCGACGGTTTGCCGTCGTAATTGCTTGCGTGATTTTGATTCCGGTTGCGATAGCAATACTTGGTATGCTGGCTGCAAGCGCGATTCCGAATTTTATCAGGGCGCGACAGCATTCCCGGGAAATTGCCGTCCGGCAATGGACACAACAAGGCTGGCAGCTCTGGCAGGAACAAAAGCTGGATGAAGCCATGACGAAATTCCGGCAAGCGGTCGAACTCGATCCCGACAATGCGAACGCGTGGAACGGACTGGGCTGGGCGACTTTTAATTCAGGCAAATCGCAGGAAGCCGAGCAGGCTTTTCAAAAGGCCATTTCACTGGACACTAACCAGCCGGGTGCGCTGAACGGCCTCGGCCAAATCTATTTGTCACAAAGAAAATACGATCTGGCTGAGCCGTATCTGCTCAAGGCCGCGCCCCGGGCTACGGCCGCCTGGCATGGATTGGCGCGACTCTATTTGCTCGAGGGAAAATTCGACCAGGCCGAAAGCTGGGCGCAAAAACTGGTTGATTCGGGCCAGGCGGACGATCTGGCTCGCCAGATGCGCGCGGCGGCACAAGAGAAACATCTGAGCGAAGGACTGCGGTTCAGGATTGAACCGCCGCCGCCGAAGGAAACCGGCAGTACTCCAGCAGGCTCAACCGCTACGAATTTGGTTCCCGCCGCCACTGCGGTTGAATCAGCGGCCGAGAATGGCCAGACCGTGGCTGGCTTGCCTCCGGTCGTTGTCGAAACCCAGCCGGTTTCTGGCGCCCGCGACGTGGAACCGGGCGAAACAGAAATTCGCATCCGGTTCAGCAAGGAAATGGCCGACGGCGGCTGGAGCTGGTCCACGGCCTGGGAAAACTCCACGCCGGAAACGGTTGGCCAGATCCATTACGAAACCGACCAACGAACTTGTGTGCTGAAGGCGAAACTGGAGCCGGGACGAACCTATGCCTGGTGGTTGAACAGCGACAAATTCAAGAATTTTACCGACCGGGCCGGTCGGCCGGCGGTTCCTTACCTGCTGATTTTCCAGACCAAACCAAACTGAAAAACAAAAATATGAAAACGAAAACATTGCTCACCACCCTCATCATCGGCGCGATCTGTCAATTCGCGCCGTTGATCGGTCAGGCGCAGGACGTTGATTCCATGGCGCCCGTCGTCGTGAAAACCGTTCCGGAAGCCGGATCCAAGGATGTGGCGCCCGGCGAAATGGAAATTCGCGTCACGTTCAGCAAGGACATGACGGACCAATCTTGGAGCTGGAGCACCCCGTGGAAGGATTCCGACGCGCCCAGCATCGGGAAGCCTCATTACGACGCCACTCATCGCACGTGCATCCTGAAGGTGAAACTGGAGCCGAACAAGACATACGGTTACTGGATCAACAGCCCGAATTTTCATGGTTTCAAGGACGCGCAAGGCCATTCCGCCGTGCCGTATTTGCTGGTGTTTCAGACCAGGTCCAACTAGTTGCCGGGAATGGTCCCGATGTCCATCGTCTTGCGCTTTCCGCGCCGGCCGCTAGTCTGTCGGCGTGAGCACATCCTCGCCAGCTACTGGAACGGGAACCACGTCACCGGGCGATAAACTGTCACCCCGCCAGGTTTTTGTCACCACGCACTGGTCGGTGGTGCTGACGGCGGGGCGCAGCGACACCACCCACGCCCGCGCGGCGCTCGAAAATTTGTGCCAGACCTACTGGCACCCGCTCTACGCTTACGTGCGACGCCGCGGCTATTCGACTGCAGACGCCCAGGACCTCACGCAGGCGTTTTTCGCGCGGCTGCTGGAGCGCAACGCCGTCGCCGCCGTCGCGCCGGAGAAGGGCCGGTTTCGTTCCTTTTTGCTCGCCAGCATGAACCATTTCCTCTCCGACGAATGGGACAAGGCACGGGCGCAAAAACGCGGCGGGGGACAGGTGATTTCACTCGATTTTCAAAGCGCCGAGACGCGGCTGGGCGAAATTCCGGTGGAAAATTTCACGCCGGAAAAGGCGTTTGAACATCGCTGGGCCATCACGCTGCTCGAACAGGTGTACCAACAATTGGGAGAGGAATATCGCGCGCTGGGCAAAGGCACACTGTTCGATGCGCTGCGCACCGCGCTGGCCGGCGCGAGCGATGCCGCGCCCTACGCCGAACTGGCACGGCAACTGGCCCTGACCGAAGGCGCAGTGAAAGTGGCCGTACACCGGCTGCGCCAGCGTTACCGCGCGCTGCTGCGCGAAACCATTGCCGACACTGTGTCCACCCCCGACGAAGTGGAGGATGAACTGCGCTACCTGTTCCAGACACTGGCGGGAAGTTGAAATGTGAAACGTGATCCGTGAACCCGGGTTCACGCATTACGCATCATGATTTATGTAACTTTTGGCCAATTCTTCCTTTGTATGGGGTGAAGGAAACGATGATATGACTGACGAAAAAAAATGTCCGCATTGCGGGAGACCGGTGCCGCCCACGGCGTTGGGAGACATTTGCCCCGAATGCATGCTCAAGGCCGGCCTCGCCTCGCAAACGGAGGGCCCGGGCGGTGTCGGCGCGCAGGGAACCAAAATCATCCAGCCGCCGCTCACGCCCGCCGAAATCGCGGCGTTGTTTCCTCAACTCGAAATCCTTGAATGTCTCGGCCGCGGCGGCATGGGCGTGGTGTACAAGGCCCGGCAGCCGCGCTTGAACCGCATCGTCGCGCTCAAAATCCTGGCCCAGGAAAAGGACCGGGACGGGCAATTCGTCGAACGGTTCACGCGCGAAGCCCAGGCCCTGGCGCGGTTGAATCACCCGAACATTGTCACCGTCCACGACTTCGGCGAAACGGGCGGGCATTGTTATCTGGTGATGGAATTTGTGGACGGCCTGAATCTGCGCCAGTTGCTGCTGAACGGGAAGATGGCGCCGGGACAGGCGCTGACGATTGTGCCGAAGATTTGCGAGGCGCTCCAATACGCCCACGAACAGGGCATCGTCCATCGCGACATCAAGCCGGAAAACATCCTGCTGGACAAGCAGGGCCGGGTGAAGATTGCGGACTTTGGCATCGCCAAAATGCTGGGCGTTGAAGCCGGACAACAGGCGCTCACGGGCGCGAAGGACGTGGTGGGCACACCACATTATATGGCGCCCGAACAACTGGAAAAACCACTGACGGTGGATCATCGCGCGGACATCTATTCGCTCGGCGTGGTGTTTTACGAAATGCTCACCGGCGAACTGCCGCTGGGCAAATTCGCGCCCCCGTCGAAGAAAGTTCAAATTGACGTGCGGCTCGACGAAGTGGTGCTGCACACGCTGGAGAAGGAACCGGCGCGCCGTTACCAGCAGGCGAACCAGCTCAAGACGGACGTGGAAACGATTGCGGGAACAGTATCCCCGGCAGCGGGATTTGCGGCAAAAGGAGGCGCGGTCCCGCTGCCGGCCACCCCGTCCGGCAAAGCCGCCAGCGACAAGGCCATCCTTCCGGCGTTTCTGCTGGCCTTCTTCTTTGGCGTGTTCGGTGCGCACCGGTTTTACGTCGGGAAAACCGGAACCGCGATCCTGCAGTTGTGCACTTTTGGCGCCTGCGGCATCTGGGCCGTGATTGACTGGATTTTGATCCTCTGCAAGGCGTTCACCGACGGCCAGGGAAGGAGAATCACCAACTGGTTCCACCCGCAAGCCAACGAATTGAAAATCGGTGTCAGCCCGCTGACCGTTCCGCCGCCAACCCCGCCGCCGGGTGGAGCCGCTCCTCCCGCCGCCAGCCCCCAACCGGCACCGATGGGACATGAAAAAACGCCTGTCAACGGCACCGGCAAGATTGTGGCGCCCGCCGTGGGCCTCATGATCGCCGGTTTGTGGAAATTGTTATCAGCCTTTAATAATGCACTTTTTCTGCTGCCGGATGGCAGTCGATGGCTGGACAAAATCATGGGCGAGCATTTCTTCAGTGGCAGGGGTTCGCTGGTAATTTTCGGGATCGTACTTTTTAAACTGGTTCCAGGTTTGCTGATCCTGTTTGGCGGCTATCAGATGCTGCGGCTCCGGAGCTACGCCTGGGCCGTGGCTGCGGCCATTTTGTCCATCGTGGCCTGCAGCCTGATCGGTTTGCCCATGGGCATCTGGGCGCTCATCATTCTGTTGCAACCGGACGTGCGGGAAACGTTTGCGCGGGCAACCGTTTCGCCCCCGTCCCGGACCGGCCTGTGGCCGTGGCTCCTGGCCGCCGTGGCGGGCGTGATCGTCATCGGCCTCTTTTTTACCGTCGTGCTTGTGCGTGAAATGGTTGGAGGTATATCGCCAATCGGCGGGAAACCCGGCGTAACTGCACGCGCGGACGAAACCAGCAGTTCATCAACCCCGGAAATGGCGAATGCTGTGTCACCGGTAACGCCGGAGAATGCCGCGTCCGCGCCTCCGCCGGTCCGTATCAAAGCCGGTTCGTCCCGGCCGTTGACGGATTCGGAAGGCAACTTGTGGCTGGCCGACCAGGGTTTTTCTGACGGTGAAACTGCGGAACGTTCCGACCAGCTGGCGATCGCCAACACCAAGGACCCGGCGCTGTACCAAAGCGAGCGATACGGCATGACCTCGTTTGCGTACCCCGTTCCGAATGGCAAATATGTTGTCAAACTGCATTTCGCCGAAACCTACGACGCCATCAAGGGGCCGGGCGGGCGGGTATTCACGTTCATTGTCGAAGGCCATGAATTCAAGGACTTCGATGTCTGGGCCACGGCTGGCGGCGCCCAGCGCGCCTGCGTCGAATCCGTCACTGTGGAAGTGACCGATGGCACACTGAACATCTACTTCATCCACCAGCAGGAAAATCCCGAGATCAACGGCATTGAAATCCTGCCGGCGCCACCGGCTCCTCCGGCTCAGGCCGACAGCAACGCCCTCATCGTCCCGGCGACCAATGCAAGTCCTAGCATGGCTTTGAACATCTCTTCGCAAAACGGTCAGGTCGTTATCGAGACCACCAACGGCAGGATGACGGCGGACAAAGTTACACTCCGAAACGGCTCCAATACCTCAATAACTCTGACGGCGCAGAAAATGGATTATGTAGTGGCGCCATCAACACCGACAGCACCAAAGCCACCGGTGCAACCAGTGCCACCGGTACCGCCCACCGCCATGTCCTCGCAATCGACCGTTGCTGGAGCACCGAGTAAACCCCAAGTGCACCGGACAAAAGTCCTTGGCCCCCTGACTACCACCGATATGTTTCAGCAGGACTTCAACCAGACGCTGCCGCTTTCCGCCAAGGGCCGAATCCGCCTCAACAACGTCAACGGCCGGGTTGAAATCGTTGGTTGGGACGGGAGCGATGTGGTCATCAAGGCTCTCAAACACGGCAGAACCCAGAAAAGTGTCGATGCCGTCAAAATCAACGTTAATTCAACGCCGGATGAAATAGCCATCCACACCGAACAATCGTCCAGCGAGACCGGCTTCTCAGGAATTTGGTCCTGGTTCAAGAACGGCGGAAACAACAATGCGGTCGTGGATTATGCCATCCAGGTCCCGTGGAACGCGCGTCTGAAGAACATCTCCAGCGTCAACGGGCGCATCGTGATTGAGGACGTCTCCGGCGACATCGAGGCGTCCACCGTCAACGGCGAGATGCAGGTCCAGGACGCGGGGGGTAATTTGAAACTGTCCACCGTCAATGGCCGGATCGAGGCGGAACTGGTTTCGCTCGGCAACGGTCAATCCGTGTCACTCGACGCGGTCAACGGCCAGATCGAGGCCATCTTGCCCGCCCATGCCGACGCGCAAGTCTCGGCCAGCACCGTCAACGGCAGCATAAGCAGCGAGTTCGCTTCGTTGGTTGTAAAAAAGGAATTTCCGGTGAGCAAACACTTGAAGGGCACCCTCGGCAACGGCGGCGCCAGTGTCAAAGCCAGCACCGTCAACGGCGGCATCCGCTTCCGGAAAGGCACGGACGCAAAGTAAACACCGGGCCGGTCTGCGGCCATTCACTCACACCGGCAGGTCCCGCCTCGCGCTTGACTTGAGGCCGGGACATCACGATTCTCGCGCCCATGAAAACCGCCGCCATTTTGTTGTGTCTCGCTTGTGGGTTCTCCAGCCTCGCCGCCCAGAGCGTCATCACCCCGACGAACCACATCGAGTTGTTCAACGGCCGGGACTTCACCGGTTGGACGTTTTGCATGAAGTCCAACGCCGACCCTGCGTTGACCTGGAGCGTCACCAACGGCGTCATTCATTGCACCGGCAAACCGAACGGTTATCTCCGCACAACGCAAAGCTACAGCAATTATATTGTGACCGTCGAATGGCGCTTCGTGAAAGTCGCGCCCAAGGCCGACAACACCGGCGTGCTCGTTCACATGCAATTGCCGGACAAGGTCTGGCCGATGTGCATCCAGAACCAGGGCAAGTCCGGCCGGCAAGGCGATTTATTTTTGATGGAGGGCGCGGAAAGCAAGGAACACAAGGGCATGGACAAAAACACGCCCGTTCCCATGCACGACAAATCAAATGAAAAACCCGTCGGCGAATGGGACACCAACATAACTGTATGCGCCGGCGACGACGTCAAGGCTATCATCAATGGCAAATTCATGAACGAAACGACCGGATGCACTGTCACCTCCGGCTTCATCGGAATTCAAAGCGAAGGCGGCGACATCGAAATCCGGAAAGTTTTTTTGGAACCGTTGAAATAACACGCCCGGAGAACGATTTTTCGAGGCATTTTTGCCGGTTTGGGCTAATGCGGGATGGACAAACGAAATTAAACCCATCCAACCATGAAATCCAAATTGCATCTGCAAAGTCTGGCGGCCATCTTTTTCCTCACCGTTTCCCTGGGCGCGGCGCCGGTCCAGAAAGGTCCGGGCGCTCCGCCCGCGGTTGATCCCAACACCGGTCTGCCCATCACGGTGCCTCAGCCCGGCAGCGGGGGCGGTTTGGCGGCACCTCAGCCCCAGCCCGCCTCTCAATGGATGGACCCGAATTGGAAGGATCCGGACATCGTTTTGACGAATGTTTTCTATGACGGCCTGCCGCTCAGCGAAGTCCCACGCGTTTTGCGCGAGCGCTTCAAGGATTCCTTTGATATGTTGATGCCGGTCAATGTGGACATAAACTGGCAATCCATCATGATCCGGCTGCAATTGAAAAATGTGACCGCCAGCGAGGTTTTCAACGCCATGAATCTGGTGTTTGAAAATGACCAGACCCCTTTGCGCTGGGAACTCAAGATGAACGGCAAACGTCCCACCGCTTTGCTGCGCGTGCTGGCAGAACCAGGTCGCAAGAATTCGCCCCCGGCCATTGACCCGACAACTGGCCTGCCCATGCCACCGCAAGAGACGAAGCGGGGGGTTTATTTCGTGGGCAATCTGCTCGGAGACGAAAAATACGGCGGCATGACGATGGAACAGCTTGTCCGGACCCTTTCCGAAGTTCAACAAATGAGTTTTGGTTCGGAGAGCGGACTTCAGTTCCACAAACAGGCGCAGTTGGTCATTGTCACCGGCACGGACGCCGAAATTGAATTTATTGGGAA
>Ga0181530_10000774_pt1 | contig 41390 bp, 33 predicted proteins | sample PEATcosm2014_Bin_42_FD_119769 | JGI IMG/M metagenome (GOLD analysis project Ga0181530, IMG submission 119769) | Peatland microbial communities from MTU Mesocosm Facility, Houghton, MI, USA - PEATcosm2014_Bin10_60_metaG | ecosystem: Environmental > Terrestrial > Soil > Wetlands > Peat | place...
GCCTTCAGCCTCGCCGCCGCGAGGCTGCATTGGAGCCTGCAGGACGCGACGCTCATTTCGCTGCATGGTCGCGATTTCGAGCGCATCATTCCCCTGGTGCAGCCCGGCGCCAGAATCCTTTGCCTCGCCTGGGACGAGACGACGGCGCTGCGCGTCGCGAAGCTGCTTTGCGAACGCGATCTCGGCGCGTCCACAATCACCGTGCTTGAGGCGATGGGCGGCCCGAGGGAGCGCATTCGCGCGGCTCCCGCCGACGCCTTTGACCTGGACGGAGTCGACCCGCTCAATCTCGTCGCCATTGAAGTCGCGCGTGAGCCGCGTTCGGGCTTCCTCTCCATCGCCAGCGGACGCGACGACGCGTTGTTCGAACATGATGGCCAGCTCACCAAGCGGCATATCCGCGCGATCACGCTCTCTTCCCTCGCCCCCCGGCGCGGCGACCTGCTCATTGACGTCGGCGCAGGCTCCGGCTCGATCGCGATCGAATGGCTCCTGCTTGATTCCGCCAACCGCGCCATCGCCATCGAGCACCGGCCGGAGCGGGCGGAGCGGATCCTGCGCAACGCCAGAAAGCTCGGCGCGCCGCAGATCAAAGTCATTGTGGGCGTCGCGCCGGCCGCATTTGTTGACTTGCCGCAACCGCAGGCGATTTTCATCGGCGGCGGGGCCAGCGACACGGAGCTTGTCGTAGCGGCGTTCGCAGCGTTGGCCCCAGGCGGGCGCCTCGTCGTCAATGCCGTGACGCTGGAGGCCGAGGCGGCGCTCATCGCCCATTACAAGGCGCGGGGCGGCGAGCTGACCAAAATCGAGATCGCGCGCGCCGATCCTCTTGGCGGCTTTCACGGCTGGCGCCCGGCCATGCCGATCACCCAATGGGCCGTGACGAAATGAAAATCGCCATCGGCGTCGGATGCAGGAAGGGCTGCTCGAGCGAGGCCATCGTCGCGCTGGTGCGGAGTGCGCTCGAACGCGCGGGGTGCGACGGCGTCCTGCGTGAGGGTGCGACAGCCGCGATTTTCACGCATCACGCGAAGCGCATCGAGGCCGGGCTCTTCGCGGCGGCGGCGGAGCTGGCGTTGCCGCTGGTCTTTCTCGATGAAGAGAGCCTTCGAGCGGCGGCGCCCCGGGCCGCGAGCAAATCGGAAAAAGTGATGGCGTTGTTCGACCTTCCTTCAATCGCCGAGACCGCGGCGCTCGCCGGCGCCGGCGCCGGCGCGGAGCTGCTCGCGCCCCGGATCAGCGCGGCCGGGGTCAGTTGCGCCATCGCGAAAGCGAGCGGGGCATGACGGTTCATTTCATTGGCGCGGGGCCCGGCGCACCGGACCTCATCACCTTGCGCGGCCGCGATCTCATCGCGCGCTGTCCCGTCTGCCTGTTCGCCGGTTCACTGGTCCCGCAAGCGCTGCTGGCGCATTGCCCGGCGGGCGCGCGGATCATCGACACCTCGGCGCTGGACCTCGATCAGATCTGCGCCGAATTTTTACGCGCCCACGCATTGGGCGAGGATGTGGCTCGCCTGCATTCCGGAGATCTGTCGATCTGGAGCGCCATGGGCGAGCAGCTGCGCCGCCTCGACCAGATCGCCATCCCCTATACGATCACGCCCGGCGTTCCGGCGTTCGCGGCCGCCGCCGCCGCGCTCGGCTCGGAACTGACCCTGCCTGAGGTCGCGCAGTCCCTGGTGCTGACGCGAACGCAGGGGCGCGCTTCGTCGATGCCGCCGGGCGAAACGCTGGCGGCTTTTGCGGCGACCGGAGCGACGCTCGCGATCCATCTCTCCATCCACGCCATCAAAAGCGTCGTCGCCGAACTGACGCCCCATTATGGGCGCGCGTGCCCCGTCGCCGTGGTGTTCCGCGCCTCCTGGCCGGACGAGGCGATTCTGCGCGCTACGCTCGGGACCGTCGCGGCGAAGCTCGAAGCCGCGCCGATGGAGCGCACGGCGCTGATTTTGGTCGGCAAGGTTCTGGAGGCGCGTGATTTTCGCGACAGCGCGCTTTACGACGCGGATTACCGGCGCCGCTTTCGCGGGGGCCTCGAATGACTTCGCCGCCCGGCCTTGTCATCGCCGCGCCGCGGTCAGGCAGCGGCAAGACGTTGCTGACGCTGGGCCTCATGCGCGCCTTCAGCGTGCGGGGTCTTACGGTGGGCGCGGCCAAATGCGGGCCGGATTATATCGATCCCGCCTTTCACGCCGCGGCTACGGGGGAATCAAGCGTCAATCTCGACAGCTGGGCGATGGCCCCGGAACTTCTTCGCGCGCTCGCCTCGGCGGCCGGCGAGACGCGGGACGGGCGCCGATGCGATCTCGTGCTCTGCGAGGGCTCGATGGGGCTCTTCGACGGCGTCGCCGGCGCGCCGGGGCGAACGGGCGCCTCGGCCGACGTCGCAGCCCAGCTCGGCTGGCCGGTGTTGCTTTGCATCGACGTTAGCGGCCAGGCGCAATCGGCGGCGGCCGTGGTCAAGGGCTGCGCGACCTATGATCCGCGCGTCAAAATCGCCGGCGCGATTCTCAATCGCGTCGCCAGCGCGCGCCATCAAAGGCTGGCGAGCGAAGCGATCGAAGCGCTCGGGATTTCCGTCCTTGGCGCACTGCCGCGCACGGTGAACATAGACTTGCCGGAGCGCCACCTCGGCCTCGTGCAGGCGGAGGAGATCGCCGGCCTCGACGCCTTGCTCGATCGAATCGCCGCGTTCGTCGCCGCGCATTGCGATATGGATGCGATTCTTTCCCGCGCGGCCGCTGGAGATCTCGTCGAGGGGGCAGCCCGACTGCCGCTCGCGGCCCTGCGTCCTCCGGCGCAGCGCATCGCCATCGCGCGGGACGTCGCCTTCTCGTTTCTCTATCCGCATATACTCGATGGCTGGCGCAGGCTCGGGGCGGAGCTTTGCTTCTTTTCGCCCCTCGCCGACGAGCCGCCGCCGGGCGACTGCGATCTTTGCTGGTTGCCGGGCGGCTATCCCGAACTCCACGCCGGCGAGCTCGCCGCGGCGAGCCTGTTTCTCGCGGGCCTGCGCGCGTTCGCCGAGACCAAACCCGTGCATGGCGAATGCGGCGGCTACATGGTTCTCGGCCAAAGCCTTACCGACAAATGCGGGCGCGCGCACAAGATGGCCGGCCTGCTTGGCCCCGCCTTCAGTTTCGCGGAGCGAAAGCTCAATCTTGGCTATCGCGACGCGCGACTGGCGGCGGCGCATCCACTTGGCGCTGCGGGAGCGCGCCTGCGCGGCCATGAATTCCATTACGCGACCGCGCAGGCGCCGGACGCGCCCGATGCGCCTTTCGCCTTCGTTCACGACGCCCATGGCGGCGCGAAGCAGCCCGAGGGTAGCCGGCGCGGGCGAACCAGCGGCAGCTTCTTCCATATTATCGCCGCCGAATAGGGTCGAACGTCGCGTTTTTGTTGCGCTGCGACATCTCGCCGCTGGATCTGTTTTTTCGCTGCGGGTAACGCGATCTAAATTATTGTTTTGTAATGTTTTATTAACGAACCAGGAAGCAGCGTACTCCTCGATAGAAAACTCTCCTGCGCGTATGATCGCGCACATCCCGCCGCCACGGGTTACGCAAAAATGCTGCACTTGCGAAATAACTCAAACGGAGGCATATATAGCAAGCGAGGGAAGGCCGGTTGAGGCCAATTCGACGAAGTTCGAATCGAGCCATGACGCACTCTATCGGCGCCGCCAAATGGATGCGGTCGTCCGGCAGCGTCACGTTCGAGGCATCTTCCCCGGTTATTCTCTCGATCATCAGGCCAAAGCGCAAAAGACGCAGCTTGATGCGCGCCGTGCGGGCGACCGCAACAATGGCGCGATCTGCAAACATAACAACAAGCCGAGGCCCAACTTCATGAACAAACCGCTCCGCAAGTCCGACAGGCAGCACACCATCAAGCTCTTCGATGGCGAAGTGTTTCAGCTGCGCTATGTACGCCCCGACGACGGGCCGCATCTCGTCGAAATGTTTTCGCACGCCTCGGCGCAGGACATTCATTTCCGGCTGCTTGGGGCCGCGCATGACTTCGCCGGCCAGATGGCGGAGAAATTCACGCATCTCGATCCGGAGACGGAAGTCGCCATCGTCGCGACGACCTTGCCCGATTCGGGGCCGGAGGAAATCTTCGGCATCGTGCATCTGGCGCAAGCGCATCCTGATTCGGATACGGCCGAATATGACATCATGGTGCGTTCCGACTTCAAGCATCACGGCCTCGGCTACCGGCTGATGACCGAAATTCTGCAATGCGCCAGACGGCGCCACCTCAATGTCGTGACCGGGCTCATCTCCGCCGACAATTTCGCGATGCTGCAAATGGCGCACGAGCTCGGCTTTCTGTCGCAGCGGACCGAAGACAACGACGTCGAGGTTCGGCTCGATTTCGCCGAATTCGACGCCCGCCTCGAGGCGGGCCTCGCCGCCGACTGAACCATCCCCGGAGCGTTCTGCAGGCTTTCAGCCTCGAAGAGTTGACCGCCCCGCGCTTGACAGACCGACTGGGTCGCTGAGCATGGTCGCGCGATCGCGCTCAAGCTCTTGCGGCGCGTGATCTCGTTCGAAAAGGCGGCGCGACTTGCAAGATCATCCGGGGCCGCGCAGGGACAATGAGGCCAATCGCCTTTCCGCCCGCGCGGCGCGCTATGCGAAAGTCGGGGCGAATGCCGGCGTCGTCGCGGCGCGCATGGCCGGCGCGCGCCTGATCGGCGGCGGCGGAGGCGCGGCCAACGCCGCCGCGCTCGCGCAGGCGCTGGGCGGCCTCAAAGGCCCGATGATGAAAGTCGCCCAGATGCTGGCGACCATCCCCGATGTCCTGCCGCCCGAATATGCGGAGGAATTGCAAAAGCTCCAGGCTGACGCCCCGCCAATGGGCGCCGCCTTCGTCAAGCGGCGGATGCAGGCCGAACTCGGTCCAAACTGGCGCTCGCGATTTGAAAGCTTCGATCTGCGTCCGGCGGCGGCGGCCTCGCTCGGCCAGGTGCACCGTGCGGCAGCCGAAGATGGCGCCGCGCTCGCCTGCAAATTGCAATATCCCGATATGAAATCGGCTGTCGAAGCTGATCTCGGCCAGCTCGAAATCCTGTTCGCGCTGCACCGGCGCCTGAACCCCGTCATCGACACAAGGGAGATGACAGAGGAGATCGGCGCGCGCGTGCGCGAGGAGCTCGACTATGTCCGCGAGGCGCGGCACGCGGCGCTCTATCGCGGCATCCTCGCCCAATTCGAGGACATTCGCGTGCCGCGCATCCGGCCCGAACTCTCGACCGGCCGCCTCCTGACCATGGATTGGCTCGACGGCGAAAAGCTGCTCGAATTTACCGGCGCCCCGGCGGAGGGCCGCGCGCGCATCGCGAGCGCCATGTTCAAGGCCTGGTGGATCTCATTCATCCGGTTCGGCGTAATCCACGGCGACCCGCACCTCGGCAATTACACCGTTTTCGGCGGCGAAGACGAGCCGAAGGAGGCGAAAGGCATCAATCTGCTCGATTACGGCTGCGTTCGCATTTTCACGCCGAAATTCGTCGGCGGCGTGGTCGAGCTCTATGAGGGCCTGCTTCACAATGATTTCGACCGCACCTTCCATGCCTATGAGACCTGGGGTTTCCAGGGGCTGACCCGCGATCTCGCCGAGATTTTGAATATCTGGGCTCGCTTCATCTATGCGCCCCTGCTCGACGATCGCGTGCGCACGGTCGCCGACGGCGTCGCGCCCGGACAATATGGGCGCAAGCAGGCCTTCGAGGTGCATCAGGCATTGAAGCGGAAAGGGCCGGTCCGCGTGCCGCGGGAATTCGTCTTCATGGATCGCGCGGCGATCGGTCTCGGCGGCGCGTTCCTGCACCTTGACGCCCGTTTGAACTTCTATCGCATGTTCAACGAAGCGATCGGCGTCTTCTCGGCCGAGGCGCTGCGCGACCGTCAGGCGGCGGCGCTGGCGACAGCCGGCCTCACGCGGCCGGCATGATTGCGGCCGTTGGAGCGACCTTTCGTCGCGGGCGAAGCGCTAACTTTTCTCTTTGAGGCTTTTGTTGTCTTGCATAGGCGCGGATTCATTGCCAAAGCTTTCGGCAAGAACTGCGCGCGCCGCGATCCAGGAGGAAATATTCGATGACGAGCGACCATGCGGAATCCGCCTCGACCCTGAATTACGACGAGCACGAGAAGACCTTTAAGCTATTCGTGCGGCTGCTGGCCTACGCCGCCGCCGGCGTGGCGGGCATCCTCATCCTGCTGGCCATTATCGCCGTCTGAATGAACCCCTCCCCCAAAGCTCGATGATCCATCGGAGAGCGCCATGCGCATAGCCGTCCAAGCCGAAAGCGACGCCAATGAGAGCCGCGTCGCCGCGACCCCCGAGACGGTGAAGGCGCTGACCGCGCTTGGCGCCGAGGTCGCTGTCGAGGCCGGCGCCGGACGTAAGTCCGCCATTCCCGACGAAGCCTACGCCGAGGCCGGCGCCGTGATCGCGCAAGGGCCTGCCGCGGCGGCGGCCGGCGCCGACGTCCTCTTGCGGGTGCGCCGCCCGAGCGCGGCGGAGGTCGCAGGCGTCAAGCCGGGGGCCGCCGTCATCGCAATCATGGACCCCTATGAGCATATCGACGCCCTGCAATCGCTCGCCGGGGCCGGAGTCAGCGCCTTCGCGATGGAGCTGATCCCGCGAATCACCCGGGCGCAGTCGATGGACGTCCTGTCGAGCCAGGCGAACCTCGCCGGCTACCGCGCCATCATCGACGCCGCGGCGTCCTACGACCGCGCCATCCCAATGATGATGACGGCCGCCGGCTCGGTTCAGCCGGCGCGCATTTTCATCATGGGCGTCGGCGTCGCCGGCCTGCAGGCGATCGCGACGGCGCGACGCATCGGCGGCGTCGTCACCGCGACCGACGTCAGGCCCGCGACCAAGGAGCAAGTGCTCTCGCTCGGCGCGAAATTCATCGCCGTCGAGGACGAGGAATTCGCCGCCGCCGAGACCGCGGCCGGCTACGCGAAGCCAATGTCGCCGGAATATCAGGCGAAACAGGCGGAGCTTACGGCTTCGCACATCGCCAAGCAGGATATCGTCGTGACGACGGCGCTGATTCCCGGCCGCGCGGCGCCGGTGCTGATCACGGCCGAAATGGTTCGCTCGATGCGGCCCGGCTCCATCATCGTCGATCTCGCGGTCGAGCGCGGCGGAAACTGCGAATTGTCGCGGCCGGGCGAGACGGTGGTCAGCGAGAACGGCGTCAAGATCATCGGCAATCTCAACGTCGCGGGGCGCGTGCCGGCCACCGCCTCCTTCCTTTACGCGAAGAACCTCGTCTCCTTCCTGCAGCCCCTTATCGATCCCGCTTCGCATGAGCTTGCGATCAATTGGGACGATGAAATCATCAAGGCGACGCTGCTGACGCGCGATGGGGCGCTGGTCCACCCGAATTTCCAGGCTCCGGCGGATGCGGGGGTTCAGGCCGCGCCAGCCTCCGAAGTCGCCGCCCGGACGGCCGAGGGCGAGCCCGGGCCGCAGGCCCCGGACCCGGCCGGAGCGCCGGCCAAAACGAAAAAGGCGCGGCCCGCCAAAGACTCCAATCCGGCCGGCTCATGACGGCGGACTGAATACCGGCGAGGCTCTTTGAAAAGACGCGCCTTAAAAAAGAAATGACTTGAGGAGGTGACCGATGGCGAACGAGATCGACCAGACAGCTCTGGATAAACTGCATCAGGCCGTCGCAGCGTCGCGACAGGCGGCGGAGGCGGCGGAAACCTATGTGGATCAGCTCGCCGGCGGCGCCCATGCGGCGACCGGCGGCGCCGTCGATCCCTTCGTTTTCCGGCTGGCGATTTTCGCGCTCGCCGTGGTCGTCGGCTATTACGTCGTCTGGTCGGTGAAGCCCGCCCTGCACACCCCGCTGATGTCCGTCACCAATGCGATCTCCTCCGTGATCGTGGTCGGGGCGCTGCTTTCGGCCGGCGTCGTAACCGGCGGTCATGCGGGCGGCGGCGCCATCGCCGCGAAGATTTTCGGCTTCGTCGCCCTCGTGCTCGCCTCGGTCAATATTTTCGGCGGCTTTCTGGTCACAGCGCGCATGCTCGCGATGTACAAGAAGAGGGGCTGAGCCATGGACGCCAATCTCGCCGCTGTCCTTTATCTCGTATCCGGGCTTTTATTCATCTACGCGCTGCGCGGCCTGTCTTCGCCGGAAACATCGCGGCAAGGCAATCGCGCCGGCATGGTCGGCATGGCGATCGCGGTCGTCACAACGCTGTTCTATCAGCCGCCGGCCGGCCCCTTCTCGCTCCTCCTCATCTTCGTCGGCATCGGCATCGGCGGCGCCATCGGAGCCTGGCGCGCGCGCACCATTCAAATGACGGCGATGCCGCAGCTCGTCGCCCTGTTTCACGCCCTCGTCGGCCTTGCCGCCGTGCTGGTCGCGGCAAGCGCGCTGAATGCGCCGCAGGCTTTTTCGCTGGGATCGCCGATCCATGCCAGCAGCCTCATTGAAATGTCGCTCGGCGCCGCGATCGGCGCGCTGACCTTCACGGGTTCGGTCATCGCCTTTCTGAAGCTCGACGGCCGGATGTCCGGCAAGCCGATCATGCTGCCGCACCGTCACCTCATCAATATCGGCCTCGGCATCCTGCTTTTCCTGTTCATCATCGCATTCTCCCTCTCCGGCGACCATGTCGTGTTCTGGGCCATCGCGCTCGTCTCCTTTGCCCTCGGCGTGCTTCTCATCGTGCCGATCGGCGGCGCCGACATGCCGGTCGTCATCTCGATGCTGAATTCCTATTCGGGCTGGGCCGCCGTCGGAATCGGCTTCACGCTCAGCAACCTGGCGCTGATCATCACCGGCTCGCTGGTCGGCTCGTCGGGCGCGATCCTGTCCTACATCATGTGCAAGGGCATGAATCGCTCGTTCATTTCGGTGATCCTCGGCGGTTTCGGCGGCGAGGTCGAAGCGCCTCCTCCTGGCTCGGCGCAGGCCGAGACGCGTCCCGTCAAGCAGGGAACGCCCGAGGAAGCCGCCAAACTGCTGAAGGCGGCGAAAAGCGTGATCGTCGTGCCAGGCTACGGGATGGCGGTGGCGCAGGCGCAGCACGCGCTGCGTGAAATGGCCGACGTGCTGAAAAAGAATGGCGCGGACGTGAAATATGCGATCCATCCAGTCGCCGGCCGCATGCCGGGCCACATGAATGTGCTGCTCGCCGAAGCCAATGTGCCCTACGACGAGGTGTTCGAGCTCGATGAGATCAACAAGGATTTCGCCCACGCCGACGTCGCTTTCGTGATCGGCGCGAACGACGTCACCAATCCGGCGGCGAAGACCGATCCGAAATCGCCGATCTATGGCATGCCCGTGCTCGATGTGGAGCTCGCCAAGAACGTGCTTTTCGTCAAACGCGGCATGGGATCTGGCTATGCCGGCGTCGAGAACGAGCTGTTCTTCCGGCCGAACACCACCATGCTGTTCGGCGACGCCAAGAAAGTCGTCGAATCAATCCTGCGGGTCTTCGAGGCGAAGTAAGTCGTCGCGGAGCGGGATGCCGGCGCGGCGCGGCCGGACAGCCAGCGGGCTTCGCAGGCGGTCAGCCCTGGAGCAGCTTGAGAACGGTTTTGTGCAAATCGGCGCAGCCGCTCGCGACGATGTCGCCGCCCCGCGCAGCGTCGCCGCCGTTCCAGGTGGTGACGATGCCGCCGGCGCCTTCGATAATGGGGATGAGCGGGGCGATGTCGTAAATTTTAAGCCCCGATTCGATCACGCAATCGGCGTGGCCCGCGGCGACCATGGCGTAGGCATAGCAATCGCCGCCATAGCGCGACAGGCGCACATGCGACTCGACGCGGCGGAACGCTTCGAGCTTTTGCTCCGGAAACAGGAGCGGCGACGTCGTCAGCAATGTCGCACTGGCGATATGGTCGCAGTCGCGGGCGCTGAGCTTACGCTCGACCGGCTTGTGATCCGGACCCGGCCCGCGCCAGACGGCGCCTCCCCCATCGCCCGTGAAACGTTCGCGGGTGAAGGGCTGAACAAGCATTCCATAGGTCGGGACGCCCTTATGGAGGAGGCCGATTAGACTGCCCCAGGTCGGCAGTCCGGCGATGAAGCTTTTGGTTCCGTCGATCGGATCAAGCACCCAGACGTAGTCCGCGTCCTCTCGAATCGATCCGAACTCCTCGCCAATGATGCCGTGGTGGGGGAAGGTGTCGATGATGAGCCGGCGCATGGCCGATTCAGCGGCGCGATCGGCCTCGGTAACCGGATCGAACGCGCCGCCGGCGCTCTTATCCTCGGCGGCGAGAGAGGTTCGGAAAAAGGGCAGGATGGTGTCGCTCGCGATATCGGCGAGCCGTCCCACGAAGGCGGCGAAGTCCACGGCTGTCATGCGTTGGGTTTTCCCGCGCGGATCAGAGGGGCCATTGGATTGCCCGTCCTTCAGCCCGATAGTTCGGCCGGCGCGTTCGGCCAAAGCGGGTAGCGCCGGAACGCGGCCTCACGAATCGTTGCTCTATCGAATTTCGACGCGCGCTGACAAATCCACGCCTGTGGAGGGATCGAAAAACGCAGTCTAAAACAAGCACTTAACAAGCAACTTCCCACAGCCCTAAAAATTAGGTCAGCAGGACTTGCTTTTTGTGCGTTGCACGTGCATATTATTGCGGTGCGGCAACGATGTTGTCGCCGATGCCCTCCTTGGGCGTTTCCTCCCTAGACTTGGGCCGCCTGTGGCAACACAGGCGGCCTCTTTCGTTTTTCGCCGGGCTTCGATAAGCGGGATCTTCGATAGCGCCAGCGCCTTCACGATCGATAAAGACCGTGCCGCGGCATCGCTTTATTGCAATTTTGGTGATTTTCCGCGGAATTCCTCAAGCGACCTTCAAGGCAGTTTTCTCTTGCAAGGCAGATGTCTCTTGGGCCAATTTTGGCTCTCGTTTGCGCCGGACGTAACAACCGAGCGAAGCCCCGCGACGTCCGCCGCAGATGCTCCTATTATCTCCCTAGACTTGGGCCGCTTCTGGAAAAACAGTCGGCTTCTATATTATTATCTGGCGACGCCAATCTAGTGTTGTTACAACGCCAGTTTTCTTGGAGGATTTCGATTTGACTGCCTATTGGGAACAGGCGCAACTGATCGGCAATTTTTGATCACCGTTCAGTTTGGTCACCTCAAGAAAACACTAATGCATTTTTTTCCGAATGGAAACCCACCCATGCGACAAATCGACCATTTTTTTGAGGACCATGCTGGGCGCCGGCCCGCGAAAAGCCCGCCAACATTGCCTTATCATTTTGTTTTTGAACTCATTTTAGAGCCGGCTGACGGGTAGGAGAATTTCATCACCGGCAACTTTGACGGTAGGTCATTCTGCGCCAGACCGCGGCTGAGACCAAAAAAAATTTAGCGGCCAGCCCCCGCGGCTGGCGCGCGTTTCCGGCGGCCCATTCAGGCGCTGGCCGGATCCGCATGCTCTCTAGTCGCCTTTGGCTCCCTTTCTCGCCTCTGCCATTGCCCCGCCGCGACGGCGCCCGGGCATGTGATCGCCGGGGTCATCTTCACGGCGAACAAAATATACTTATGTAAAAAAATGTCGCGCAACGGTTCGATGCGCGCGGGAAGGCGCGGGCGAAACCACAAAAGCGCACCTTGAAACGACGTTGCACGCTCGACACCTTCCGGGGGCCGCTTCCGACGGCCTGGCCCGCATTGTTTCCTGACCGCTCTTGAGCTTTTGACGGCCCTTGACAGAAGCCGGGCTCCGAGTCCGTCCGGGGCCGTCCGCGATCACCCTGTTCACGGACGTCAAAATCGCCTTTTTCACCAGACATAGCACTATTCGGGATTTGACCCCAAAATCTTGCGGTGAACAAAGCCGGATTCGGGCGCCGACGCCGATTCGGGCGCGATTCGTTCCTCTCCCGTTCGGACATAAAGGCGGATGCGCAGACCGGCGTCATTATGATACACAAGGCTCTGTTGGAAGGCTCCCGCCAGGGCGCAAGGGCTGCGAGGGCGCGACGCGCATGGCCTTGAACGACGGCGCTCCAACGATCGAACCGGAACTCGGTCGATCTTTCCGCCGTTCGATGCGATTCGCCTACGCGCGCTAAATCCTGCGACCTCCTCGCCTCGGCAACCCCCGCGACCGACCATGAACGTCTCCTTTCCCGCCGCCCAACCGCCTCGTCCCGATCGCGCTAAAGACTCCAACCAGAGCGTCAGCGCCGTGCTCGGTCCGACCAATACGGGCAAGACGCATTACGCCATCGAGCGGATGCTCGCGCATCGAAGCGGCATGATCGGCCTGCCGCTGCGGCTGCTCGCGCGCGAGGTCTATAACCGCGTCGTCGAGAAGGCGGGCGTCGACTCTGTCGCCCTGATCACCGGCGAGGAGAAAATCAAGCCGAAGGGCGCCCGCTATTTCGTTTCGACGGTCGAGGCGATGCCGCGCGACCTCAATCTTGATTTCGTGGCGGTCGATGAGATTCAGCTTGCCGCCGATCTCGACCGCGGGCACGTCTTCACCGACCGGCTGATCAATCAGCGCGGCCGCGTGGAAACCCTCCTGATCGGCGCCGGGACCATGCAGCGGGCGGTGCAGGAGCTGCTGCCGGGCGTCCGCATCCAGTCGCGGCCGCGCCTCTCCACGCTGAGCTTCGCCGGCGACAAGAAAATGACGCGCCTGCCGCGGCGCAGCGCCATCGTCGCTTTCTCGGCCGAGGACGTCTATGCGATCGCCGAATGGATCCGGCGCCAGCGCGGCGGCGCCGCCGTCGTCCTCGGCGCGCTGTCGCCGCGCACCCGCAACGCCCAGGTGGAGATGTTCCAGAGCGGCGAAGTGGATTACATCGTCGCGACGGACGCCATCGGCATGGGATTGAACCTCGACGTCGAGCACATCGCCTTCGCGGCCGACCGTAAATTCGACGGCTGGCAGTACCGCCGCCTGACCCCGGCCGAATTCGGGCAGATCGCAGGACGCGCCGGCCGCCACATGCGGGATGGAACGTTCGGCACGACCGGACGATGCCTGCCGTTTGACGAAGAACTCGTCGAAGCGCTTGAGAATCATCGCTTCGACAGCGTGCGGATGTTGCAATGGCGCAACACATCGCTGGATTTTTCGTCGATACAGGATCTCACCGCATCGCTCGACGTCCTGCCGAAACAGCCGGGATTGACCAGGGCGCCCCTCGCCGAAGACCAGATGGTGCTCGACATCGCCGCCCGCGACGCGAAGGTCATGCGCGAGGCGAAAACGCCGGCCGATGTGGCGCGGCTCTGGGATTGTTGCCAAATCCCGGATTATCGTAAATTGTCTCCGGCGGCGCACGCTGAACTCGCCCTTTCGATCTTTGGGTTCGTCGTGCGCGCGGGGCATATTCCCCCCGACTGGTTCGCCCGTCATATCGGAGCGCTCGATCGGGTCGATGGCGACCTTGACGCCCTTTCCGCGCGGATCGCGCAAGTGCGGACCTGGACCTTCATCGCCAATCGATCCGGCTGGTTGCGTGATGCGGAGCATTGGCAGGGGATCGCGCGTCAGGTAGAGGACACATTATCGGACGCGTTGCACGCGCGTCTCGCCCAGAGGTTCGTCGACCGCAGGGCAAGCGTGCTGATGCGCCGCTTGAGAGAGAACGCCATGCTGGAAGCGGAAGTGACCACAAGCGGCGACGTGATGGTCGAGGGACAGCACGTCGGCCAACTCAACGGATTTCGCTTCACGGCGGACCCGCATGCGGTTGGCGAAGCCGCCAAGGCGCTCAACGCCGCGGCGCAAAAAGCGCTGGCGAGCGAGATCGAAGGCCGCGCCGCGCGCGTCCATGAGGCGGTTGACGAAGGATTCGTCCTCGCCAATGACGGAATCATCCGCTGGCTCGGCGAGCCGATCGCGAAGATCGCCGCCGGCGCGCATGTTCTGCAGCCGACAGTCCGCATCCTCGCCGACGATCAGCTGACCGGCCCCGCCCTCGACAGCGTGCAGCGCCGCCTCGACCTCTGGCTGGCCCAGCATGTGAAAAAGCTGCTTGGTCCGCTCGCCGATCTCGAGCAGGGCGAAGGTCTCGAAGGACTCGCCCGCGGCATCGCCTTCCAGGTCGCCGAATCGCTCGGCGTACTCGAGCGCGCGAAAGTCGCCGAGGACGTCAAGACTCTGCCGCAGGAGGCGCGGGGGGCGCTGCGGAAATTCGGCATTCGCTTCGGCGCCTATCATCTTTATCTTCCCAATCTGGTGAAGCCCGCCCCGCGCGCACTCGCCGCGCAGCTCTGGGCGCTGAAAAATGGCGGCGTCGAAGAGGTGAAGGGCGTCGACGATGTGCCCCACCTCGCCGCTTCGGGACGCACCTCCTTCGTCGCCGACAAGGATGTTCCGAAGGGGTTTTATCGCGCGGCGGGCTTTCGGGTCTGCGGCGAGCGCGCGGTGCGCGTCGACATTCTGGAGCGGCTCGCGGACCTCATTCGGCCAGCCGTCGCCTACCGGCCGGGCGTGACCCCTGGCGATCCGCCGGCCGGCGCCGCCGACGGCGACGGATTCGTCGTGACTGTGGCGATGACCTCGCTCGCCGGCTGCTCCGGCGATAATTTCGCCTCCATCCTGCGCTCCCTCGGCTATGTCCTCGAGCGCCGCGAGGGTCCGCCGATCACCGCGCCTTTGCTGCCGAAGGCCGCGACCGAGCCGCTGGCGCCGCATTCATCGGACGCCGCCCCTTCGGCTGGGGAGGGAATCCCCGCGGCCGAGCCGGCGCCGGCGGCGATCGAAAGCGATGTCGCCACGATCGAAGGGATATCTGATTCGAACGAAAACGCGGCCGACGAAACGGCGTCGGGCGAGACTATAGCCGCGGCAGAGACCTCGGCGGCGGCAGAGACCTCGGCGGCGGAAGAGACTTCGGCGGCGGCAGAGCTTTCAGCGATGGACAATCCTGACGGCGCCGCGGCGATCGCATCGGAGGCGACCGAGGCGCCGGGCGATATCGTCGCCGCGCCGGTGGAGACGCCTCTCCCTGCGATCGAATCCGAAGCCGGCGCCGATCAGTTCGTCGCCGACGCGGCCACCGATTCAGCCGCCATCTCGGATGGCGCCGGAGCGGATTCCACTGAACCTGCGCCGCCGGCGCTGATCGAGGTGTGGCGGCCGCATCGGCAGCATCATCATGCGCGCCGGCTCGAACCGCGCGCCAACAAGAGATCCGAGCCGCGCGAAAGGACGCAAGCCGCTGAGGCCGATGCGACGACGCGGCCCGAGCACGCAGACCGACCGGCGCGGCGCCCCGACAGGCGGCGAACGCAACCGAATGGAGCGCGCAGCCACGAGGCCGAAGTTCGCGCCGAAGGCGTCGTCGAGGGCGCCGCTGCGCCGTCGGCCGATTCAGGCGAAGTGCGCCCGGAGGGACGCGGGCGCGAAGCTCGGCATGGGCAGGCGGGGCGGGGGCAATCGAGACCGCGGTTTGACGGTCAACGCGACCGGCGCGAGGACGGCGCCCGCAATCGATCGAACGATTCCGAGCGCCGGCATGGTCGCGGCGGCGACCAGGCGCCGGCCGAGAAGAAATCCTTCGAGCGGCCGCCCGATCCGAATTCGCCCTTCGCCAAGCTGCTCGCGCTCAAGGCCAGCCTGGAAGAAAAGGCTAAACAGGACCGTTAGAGCTTCTTTGGCGCGCGCAGCTCCCTTCGGGAAGCACGCCTTTCACCAAGGCGTTTGTGCGCCTGTCAGGCGTCCTCGCCGGTCGCGACGACCTTGCGCGGCGGCCCCATCAGCGCCGGCTGGAACAGGATCGCCGCCGCCAGGGTGCAGACCAGCGACAAGGCGAGAAGCTTGCCCATGCTCGATGTGCCGGGGTGCTTCGAAAGCCAGAGGCTGCCGAAAGCCGTCGCCGTCGCGAGGGCGCTGAAGAAGACCGCCCGCGTCAGGCTCGATTGCAGGAGATTGGTGGTCCCCGCGCGCCACGCCATCACGAAATAAATCTTGAACGCGACGCCAAGTCCGAGCAGCAAGGGCAGCGCGATGATGTTCGCGAAGTTGAGCGGCAAGCCGATCAGAACGGTGATTTCGAGCGTGACGGCGCCGGCCAGCAGCAGCGGGACGAGGGTGAGCAGTACGTCGCTGACGCGCCGCAGGACGACGAAAAGAAGAATGCTGATCGACAGCAGCGCCCAAAGCCCCGCCTCGATGAAGGCGCGAACGACGGTGTCGCCGGATTCCTGAATGGCGATCGGTTCGCCGGTGGCGATGGGGTCGATCTGCTGCACGGCCTTGGTGAAGCGGGCGAGCGTCGCATTGTCGTTCGCATCCCCCTTCGGCGAGACGGCGATGCGTGCCCGCCCGTCCGGCGTCACCCAATCCCGCGCGAGACCCTGCGGGATCGAGGCGATCGTCGTTTTCTGCGCCTCCAGCGAATCGCGCAAGAGATTCAGCATCGTCGCAAGGCCAGGCAGCAGAGCCTTGCGCGCGGCGTCGCGGATCTGCGGCGGCGCCCCCGCCATCTGGCGCAGGAGTCCCGAAAGACGCCGGGCGTCGTCGGCGCCCTTGCCTTTCAGGTCGTCGGCGGTGTCGGCGAAGGCGTCGGCCGCCTTGGTCATGGCCGCGATATCGTCTTCATCGGTCGGCGGGTCCAGCGCGCGGCTGGGATCCAGAATTGGCCCCAATGCGGCCGCGGCGCGCTGGATGATCGGCAGCTTCTGGTCCTGGTCCGGCGGCACGAAGCTCTCGATCGTCACCACCTGCGCGACTTCAGGCAACGCCGCGAGCCTTGTGGCGAGATTGCGGGAATCTTCGATCGAGGGCGCCAAAACGTCGATCGTATTGGTGTCCGTCGCCGGATCTTTCATGAGATCCAGCAAGGTTGAGACCGATTCGACCTTTGAGCTGCGCAAATTGATCGGATTGAAATCGAAGCGCAGATGCGCCAGCAAAGGCGTTCCGGCCAGAGCGACCCCTAAAGTGCCGACCACGATCGCAATTCTGTGACGGGCCATGAATGCGTCGACGGGAGCGAGGAAGAGATAGCCGACCGGCTCCGCCTCGGCCGGCGGCCTCAGAATCGCGAGCAAGGCCGGCAGCACCGTGATCGAAGCGAAAAAGGCGATGAACATGCCGGTGCCGGCGATCAGGCCGAGTTCGGAGACGCCGCGGTAGTCGGTCGGAAGAAACGAATAGAAGCCGGCCGCGGTCGCCGTCGCAGCGAGCGCGAGCGGACGCCCGATCTTGGCCGCGGCCTGGGACAGAGCCTTGTCGAAATCGGGCTCCTTGAAGCGCTCGGCCCTGTAACGGACGCTGAACTGGATGCCGAAATCGACGCCTATGCCGACGAACAGAACCGCGAAAGCGACGGATATCAGATTCAGCGCGCCGACCATCCAAAGCCCGACTGCAAAGGTCGCGCTGAGGCCGACCACGACGCTGAGGGCGACGGCGAACACGATGCTGGGCGATTTGAGCGCGCGCCAGATGATGAACAGCACGATCAGCGCGGTGATCGCCCCGTTTAGCCCCGCGCCTTCCTCGACGGTCGCGAATTCTTCGTCTGCGAGCGGCACCGGACCGGTCAGCCGCAGGCGAAGCCCCGGCGCCGCTGCGAACCCGAGTTCGCTCCAGCTCGAACGAATGAAATTGGTGGGCGCCTGGCCCGGCTTCAGCGCCGCATAATCAAGCACGGGCTTGACCTGGATGAACCGCCGCAATTCGCGCGGATCGGGCGGGGCGCCGGTCAGCAGGCCGCGCCAGGAAAAGAAAGTCGGGCGGCCGGCCAGAAGCGAGTCGAACGCATCGCCGAGCGCGACGAGAGGCCGGTCGAAATCATCATAGGTTCCGGCCTTGGTGCGAACCCCCCGGTTGACGAAAGAGAACGCGTCGGTCACGCCGCGCAGACTCTGGTCGGAGGCCAGCACGGACAGGAAAGGCTGCGCCTTGAACAGCCCCTCGACCGTGCTCTGAACCTCGGCCACGGGGAGGTATAAAAGACCGTTCTTATTGAAAAAAGGTCCGCCATCGGGGCGCAGGACAGACGAAAAGAGGTCTGAGCGCGTTTTCAGGCGTTCGGTCAGGCGTTCGGTGGCCTCCTCCGCGAGTTCGGGGGTCTTGGCGTCGATGACGACGACGATCTGATCCGCCCGCTGCGGAAACGCCTTGTCCATGGCGATCAGATTCTGCCGCCAGGGCAGCTTCGCGGAAATGAAGTCGTTCGTGTTGGTGTTGATGCTGAAATGCATCATCGCGTAACGGCCGGATACGGCGGTCGCGAGAATCGCCAGCGCGACGATGATCCATTTGAAGCGTCTGCAAAAGTCGACGATCGCTGTGATCGTTCGGGAGATCGGCTCGGAGCCTTTCGGGTCGAACGACTTGCCGGCGCTGTCTGGGAGTGTGATCATGCAGTGGTATCGCCAATCGAAGAGGCCCGGCCACGGATCTGGGGACGAACGGACGGCCCGAGCGCATCGTCCCGGAAGAGCGGGACATTCATTGGAATTCTCGTCGGTGACGCCCAGCGCCGGGATGAACGCGACGTTTGACAGGAGAATCGAGGTCGCTGCAAGCTGAACAATGGCTTTAAGAATAGACCTGTTCAGCTTGTAAGGCCACATCCGGTCGGACGCCAGCAAATTTGGCGAGCGGGGAGGACCATGTCCCCTCTGGCGTTGGAGGCGTGTTGGCAGTCTTTTTGCGTGGAGACCGGGATCCGACTCGCGCGTTGCGTCTTTTCGGCCCGCCGCCGCTTCGGCCCGTCAAGCCTTGGTAAATCCGGGCTGGCGCCTTATGGAAAGAGGCGCAAAACAGATTCCGGGCGTCAGAGGCGGCGCATCCTGGAGCTGGCCGTCTGCGGCCGGCAATCAATTCGAGGAGCCAAGCATTGGGAATTTCATTGCTGCAAATGGCCGAGATCGGCGGCTATGTGCTGCGCCAGCGCCTTGCCGGCCAAAAGCGCTTTCCGCTCGTGCTCATGCTCGAGCCTTTGTTCCGCTGCAATCTCGCCTGCGCCGGCTGCGGCAAGATCGACTATCCGGACGAGATCCTCAACCAGCGCCTGTCGCTCGCCGATTGCCTTCAGTCGATCGACGAATGCGGCGCGCCGGTCGTCGTCGTCGCCGGCGGCGAGCCCTTGCTGCACAAGGAGCTGCCGCAGATCGTCGAGGGGGCTATCGCGCGGAAAAAATACGTCACCGTCTGCACCAATGCGCTGCTGCTCGAAAAGCAGATCGATCGCTACAAGCCGAATCGCTATTTCAACTGGTCGATCCATCTCGACGGCGATCAGGAGATGCACGATCATTCGGTCTGCCAGGCGGGCGTCTACGAGCGCGCGGTCAAGGCGCTGAAGCTCGCCAAGGAGAAGGGCTTCCGCGTCACCATCAACTGCACGCTGTTCAACAACGCCGAGCCCGCGCGGGTCGCGGCCTTCTTCGACGCCATCTCGACACTCGGCATCGAGGGAATCACGGTGTCGCCCGGCTACGCCTACGAGCGCGCGCCGGACCAGCAGCACTTTCTCAACCGCGAGAAGACCAAGACCCTGTTCCGCGACATCTTTTCACGCGGCAGGGGGGGCAAGGCGTGGCCCTTCTTCCAGTCGACCCTCTTTCTCGATTTCCTCGCCGGCAACCGCACCTACCACTGCACGCCCTGGGGCAATCCGACGCGCACGGTATTTGGCTGGCAAAGGCCCTGCTATCTGCTCGGCGAAGGCTATGCCGCGACCTTCAAGGAATTGATGGAGGACACCGCCTGGGAGCGGTACGGCACCGGCAATTACGAAAAATGCGCGGACTGCATGGTTCATTGCGGCTTCGAGGCGACCGCCGTGGAAGAGGCCTTCAAGAATCCGCTCGCCGCACTGAAGGTCGCCGTCGGCGGCATCAGGACTCAGGGCCCGATGTCGCCGGATATTCCGCTAGACCGGCAAAGACCAGCCGAATTCGTCTTCAGCCGGCACGTCGAGCACAAACTCGCCGAGATTCGCGAAGCCAAATCCGGCGGCGAGCATCTGTCGGCCGCGGAGTAACGCGGAAAACGCCGCCCGCGCGTCGCGGGCGGTTCGCATCAGCGGCGCAATCTGGCCGGGATCGCGCGCGAGCGAACGGATCAGCGCGCCGAACGCGATGGCGCCGTCCGGCCGCATCGCCACCAGCGCCGCGTGCGGCAATTGCCGCTCGGCGGGATCAGCGACGACCCGCAGCGCGGCGAAGGGAATCCTGCGATGGGCTGCCGCCCTGGCGGCGATATGCGATTCCATGTCCACCGCATGTGCGCCGGTCCGCAGATGCAGCGCGCGCTTGCCGGCGCGGTCCGCGACCGGCTGATCGACCCCCGCAAAATCGACGATGGGCGCGCCAAGCGCCGCCGACAGCGCCCGGGCCCAGGTGGGATCGGCGGAAATCGGCTCGCCATCCTCGACGAAGATCCTGCGCGCGACGAGCACCGAGCCGGGCGCGAGGCCCGGCGCAAGACCGCCGGCGACGCCGAAGCTGATGATGGCCCCCGCGTTCGCGGAGGCGGCATGCAGATCGTGCGCGAGGCGGGCGCCGTCGCCGCCGCCCGAGAGGGCGTGAACCTGCGGCCCGGCGGCGAGCTTCGCCTCGGCCTTGAGGCCGGTGACGGCGATCACCCGCGCATGGGGGGCGAGCGCGCCTACATTCCAAATTGTGTCGTCGGGCGATTGCCGCTTTTCAGATTGCGATAGCGAGCCATCGCCCAGAGCGGGAAGAACTTTGAATAACCGTGATAGCGCAGATAAAAAACGCGGGGAAACCCGGTCGCCGTGAAGCGCTCTTCTGTCCAAAACCCATCCCCCGCCTGCGTCCTGGTCAGGTAGCGCAGTCCCCTCGCCACCTCTGGCGCATCGACTTCGCCCGCCGCCATTAGGCCCAGCAAAGCCCATGCCGTTTGAGACGACGTGCTCGGCGCCGCCTCATAGCCTTTATACTCCAACGCATAGCTTTCGCCACCCTCCCCCCAGCCGCCGTCCGCATTCTGGATGCGGTTCAGCCAGGCGACGGCTTTTCGCACCGCTTCGCCGCTGCGGTCGTAGTCGATGGCGTTAAGGGCGCTGAGGACCGACCAGGTTCCGTAGACGTAATTCATGCCCCAGCGGCCAAACCAGCTGCCGTCCGTTTCCTGTTCGCGAATGAGATATTCGACGGCGCGTCCAAGGGCCGGATTGGTCTTTGCGGTCTCGCCGAACTGGCCGAGCATGGAAATGCAGCGCGCCGTGACGTCCGCCGTCGGCGGATCGAGCAGCGCGCCGTGGTCGGCGAAGGGAATCGAGTTGAGATAGTCCCGGTCATTGTCGGCGTCGAAGGCGCCGAAGCCGCCATTGGCGCTCTGCAGCCCCAAAATCCATTCCCGCGCGCGGGACATCGCCGCGTCGTAGGATGCGTCTGGTTGGCCGGCGGCGGGCGTCGGAAAGTTTTTCGCCGCGCGGTCCATCGCAAGGGCGACGACGGCGGTGTCGTCGAGATCGGGATAGTAGGCGTTGGCGTATTGAAACGCCCAGCCGCCCGGACGCACATGCGGCTTCAGGGCCGCCCAGTCGCCGGCGACATCGAGCACCTGGAGCGGCTTCAGCCAGCTAAGCGCGCTTCGCACCGATGCGACGGTTTGATCATCGAGGGCGTCCGCCTCGCGGGCGCTCTCCATCAGCGAGTGGCTGGCGAGCGCCGTATCCCACACGGGCGAGACGCAGGGCTGGCAATAGGCCTCGTTCGGGCGGATGACGAGAAGCCGGTCGATCGCGGTCCTCGCCTGCGCCATTCTCAGATCCGCTTTGTCGAGGCCGAGCGCATGGAACATCATGGCGGAATAGGCCATGGCCGGATAGATCGCGCCAAGCCCGTCCTCGCCATTCAATCGTGCGGTCACGAAGGCGACGGCCTTGTCGATGGCGCTCTTTCGCGAGCGTTCGGGAAAGTAGGGCTCGCTCAAGCGCAGGAGATGATCGATCGCGCCGAAGATGGCCGTCCAGGGCTGTTTCTGATGCGGGGCGCCCGGCCAGCGACGCACTTGATCGGCGGGGACGACGAAAAGCTCCTTGACGCCGACGCCGCGTGGATTGGCGGCTTTCGGCTGCAGCGCGTGGACGACGAGCAGCGGCGCGAGCACCGTGCGGCCCCAATAGGAAATCTTGCTCAGATGGAATGGGAACCAGCGCGGCAGATGCATGATCTCGACCGGCATCACGGGGACGCCGCGCCAGGGTACTTCCCCATAGAGCGCGAGCATGGAGCGCGTGAAAACATTCGTGCTCGCCGCGCCCCCATGCTCGAGGATCGCCGCGCGGGCGCGCCTCATATGCGGCGCATCGGGGTTGTCGCCGATCATTTTCAGCGCGAAATAGGCTTTTACCGAGGAGCTAATGTTGAAAGCGCCCTCGGCGAAAAGCGGCCAGCCGTCCTCGGCGGTCTGATGGCGGCGGAGGTAGGCGCCGATCTTCGCCTCAAGTTCGGCGTCGGCCGGATCCCCGAGAAAGTGCCGGAACAGGATGTATTCCGCCGGAATCGACGTGTCGGCCTCGAGTTCGAAGACGAAATGGCCGTCGGGCCGCTGCACGTCGAGAAGCGCCCGCCGCGCCCGCGAGATCGCGTCTTCAAGCTGCTCTGGCGCGACGCCGGATGATGCGTCTTCCGCCGCGGCCGGCCCAGCTTGATCCTTGAGTGCGACATTCATGGCGAGCGCCCTTTCGTGCGGATTGCGTCGGCCGCGCGATACCCCGACCTGACCGCGCCTTCGATTGTGGCGGGCAGGCCCGTCGCCGTCCAGTCGCCGGCGAGCGTCAAATTGGCGAAGCCGGTCTGCGGACCCGGACGGCGCGCATTCTCCCGCGGCGTCGCGGCGAAGGTCGCGCGCTTCTCCTTGATGATCTGCCACGGCGGCAATGGCCGATCAATTTGTGGGTCAATGCGCAAAACCTGGGCGACCTCGGCCCAAATCCGCGCCGCCAGCTCCTCCCGGCCAACGTCGAGCAGCCGATCGGCGCCGCTGATCGTCACCGAGATCCTGTCCGGGAAGGCGAACACCCATTCGATTGTTCCGTTCACGACGCCGAGTATGGCGGGCCGGCCGGCCGGCGGCGCGATCTTGAAATGGGCGTTGACGATGGCGCGGAAATTCTCCGGCGCGACGAGGCCCGGGATCAAGTCTTGCGCGACCGGCGCAGGCGCCGCGAGGATGACCTCATCGCGGGGACCGAGCTCGACTCGCGCGTCGCCGAAGTCGAGGGCGCTCGCGCGCCCCTCAGCGAAGACGATCTTGCGCAGCCTGTGATCGAGCCGGACGTCGGCGCCGCGCCCGACGAGCCAGCTGACGGCGGGCTCGACGAAAGCGGCGGAGAGGCCATGCGCGACGATCGGCCGACAAGCCGCGCCGCCGCGCGCGAAAGTCGCGCGGATCACCGCGCCAGCAAGCTGCGAGGAGCCTTCCACCGGCTCCGTATTGAGGGCGGCCAGAAGAAAGGGGCGCCAGAGTCTGTCGTAGAGCAGGCCCTTGCAGTTAATGACCGCATCGATGCGCCTGTCCTTTCCCGGCGCAAGAAGTGGGAGAAAGGCGAGATAGTCGCTCCATCGCGCGCCGGGAACGCGGCGGTCCGGCGCAAAAATCCACCAGGGCAGCGGTCCGGCGTTGGGCCGCACGCGCCAGCGCTCCTTTGTGGCGAGATCGATGAAAGCGACATCGGCCTCGGGCGCCTCAGTCAGCGCGCAGAGGCCGCCGGTGACGCGCAAGAAATCCAGCGCGTCGGCGTTGCCCGACAGCAAAAGATGATTGCCGTTGTCGATCACCATTCCGAGCGTCGTATCGAAATAGGAGCGGCAGCGCCCGCCCGCCTGCCGCGCGGACTCATAGACGATGACGTCCCTCTGGCCGCCAGCGAGTCGCACCGCAGCGGCGAGGCCGGCGAGGCCGGCGCCGATGATATGGACGATCGGCTTTTGTGTCACGACCGGCTCACAGGACGAGACCGTGACGCAGCACGGCGAGCAGGATGCGCCATTTCGACGTGCGAATGCGCGTGCGAGGCGGCGCGAAGCCGCGCGCCGTCAATTGCGCGAGGATCGGTTGATAGGCCTCCGCCATGATCATCGGCGCGCGCACGCTTCTGCGCGGGCAGCGCGCCATGATCTTGCGCGCCTCGCGGAAATGGCCGTCCGCTTTGGCGATGACCGACGCGCAGGCTGCGCCGAGCGCCGGATGCGCGAGAACGGCCTGCGGCTCGCTCTCCGCGATGCCGGCGGCGCGCAAAGCCTCGCGCGGCAGATAGAGCCGCCCGATCGCCGCATCCTCGTCGAGATCGCGCAGGATGTTCGTGAGCTGAAGCGCGCGGCCAAGGTGATGCGCCAGCGCGACCCCTTCATTTGCGGGAAGGCCGAAGACCCGCACGCTGAGGCGCCCGACGGCGCTGGCGACGCGGTCGCAATAAAGATCGAGCGTCGCGAGATCGGGCGCCTTGATGTCGGCGTCGACATCCATCTCCATGCCGTCGATGACGTCGTGGAAATCGGCGCGTTGCAGATCGAACGCGCGCGCCGCGACGACGAGGCCAGTGGGAAGGGCCGGCGGGGGCGCGCCTGCGTAAAGGGCGTCGATGTCGCGCCGCCACTGCTCGAGCGCGGCCTTGCGCGGCTGCCGTGGCCCGCCGTCGTCGGCGATGTCGTCGACGGCGCGGCAGAACGAATAGATTTCAAACATCGCCTCGCGCTGTGGACGCGGCAGAATGCGCATCCCGGCATAGAACGAGCTGCCGCGCGAGCGCGCGGCCGCCGCCTCTGAGGCCGCCTCTTCCAGTTCCGGTGGAGCGCCGCCGGTCACGCGGGCGCCTTCAGCGCGTTCGGCATCGATCGCCGCACGGTTTCGGCAAGGCTCGACCCAATGCCGACGCAGGCCCAGCCGAAGGCGGCCGGCTTGCCGAGGTGAACCTCCTCGCTGAGCGGATCGCGCGCGCGCAAAATCTGGTTGAGCCGCCGCGCCAGCGTGGCGATGACTGCCGTTTCGAGGCGCAACCGGAAATCGCGCACCCGCGGCGCCAGACCGGCGCCGGCCTCGACCAGCGCATCGGTCTTCGTGATGAGGCCGTCGAGGCACGCCCGCAGCGGAGCCGAAGCCTTGCCTGCGGAGAGCGCTTCGACGCCGAACCCGTCGGCGTCGAGCGCGTCGAGCGGGATATAGACGCGATCGAAATTGCGGTAATCGGCGGCGCAGTCCTGCAGATGATTGATGACCTGCAGCGCGCTGCAGAGCGCGTCGGAGGCGGGCCACGTCGTCTCGCTTTCGCCGTGAACGTCGAGCACGAAGCGCCCGACCGGCGCGGCCGAGAAGGCGCAATAGGTCATCAGCTCGTCCCAGCTCGCGTAGCGGGTCTTGACCGCGTCCATACGAAAGGCGGTGAGAAGGTCGAGCGCGTGGCGCGGCGACAGACGCCGATTCGCGGCGAGCGCGGCGCGCAGCGGCAAAGCCGCGGCGATGGCGTCGCTTTCGCCACGCAGAGTCGCCTCGAACGCGTCGAGGCCATCGAGCTTCTGCTGCGGCGACAGAAGGGTGTTGTCGGCGACGTCGTCGGCGCCCCGCGCGAACTGGTAGTAAGCGAGAATAATGGCGCGGTATTTCGGCGCGATCAGCTTCGAGGCGACCGGGAAATTCTCGCCGGTATGCGTCTTCGAGGGCGCCAGATCGTTCATTGCAGCCAGATCGTTCATTTTAGATGCCCGTTCTGGCCAAACCACGCCAAAGCGTCGCTCAGCGCCTCGCGATAAGGACGCGCCGTGTAGCCAAGGCAGCGCTCGGCCTTGGCGGAGGTGAAAAACATCCGATGCTTCGACATCCGCAAACCGTCGATCGTCACGAACGGTTCCTTGTGGGTGAGATGGGCCGCCGCCTCGGCCGCCAAGGCGAGGGGGTAGAGCAGCGGGCGCGGGAAGCGCAGCCGCGGCGGCTTGCGCCCGCAAAGCTCGGCGATGTCCTTCAGCATCGCCGCCAGCGAGGCGTCCTGGCCGCCGAGAATATAATGCTCGCCGATGCGGCCCTGGCGGAGCGCTTCGACATGGCCGCGGGCGACGTCGTCGACATGAACGAGATTGAGCCCGGTGTCGACATAGCCCGGCATCCGGCCCATCGCCGCCTCGACGATGATGCGTCCGGTCGGCGTCGGCTTGATGTCGCGCGGGCCGATCGGAGTCGAGGGATGCACGATGACCGCCGGCAATTTATCGCGCGCGATCATTTGCTGCACGATTTTCTCGGCCACGACCTTACTGCGCTTGTACGCTCCGATGGCGCAGGATTCAGAAACACTCCGCGTTTCATCGGCGGGAGCTTCGCCCGTCGGGCAGGCGATGGTGGCGACGCTGCTCGTGTAGACGATGCGCTCGACGCCGGCCGCAAGCGCCGATTGCATCAAGATGCGCGTGCCCTCGGCGTTGGTGTGCATGATCTCCTGCGGACGGCGGGCCCACAAACGATAGTCGGCGGCGACATGGAACAGAAATCTGACGTCGGCCATCGCCTTGTCGACGGAGCCGCGATCGCAAATGTCGCCCTCGACGATCTCGGCATCGAAATTGGCGAGGTTCAGCCGTTGCGCGGTTGGCCGCAGCAGCGCGCGGACGGCGTAACCCGATTCCGCCAGCGCTTGCGCCACGGCGGATCCGACGAAGCCCGAGGCCCCCGTGACCAGAACCTTATCGCGCGTCACGCTGGCGACCCCCCGTCCCTGAGACATTAATGTAAACGCGAACCGTCGTCCGCGCTCGCCGGCCGGCCAAATATCACCTCCGGCGGCGTTTCAGCAACCATGTTGCGCGAAGCGGCGAGGCGCGAACCTGCGGCGATGGCGCGCTGGCGCCGATGCGCCCGGCGCGCTATGAAGCTGCCGAAATTCTCCGCGCAGCCAATTCGCGAAAAATCACGAGACGAGCGCCCATGAGCCTGATCGCCGATCTTCCAACGCCCGCGCTCGCGGCGCTGCGAGTGAGCGTGCAAGCGAGATTGGACGCCTTTCGCGCGAAGGGCCTGAAGCTTGACATGACGCGCGGCAAACCGGCGCCGGACCAGCTCGATCTTTCCAACACCCTGCTCGCCATGCCCGGCAATGGCGATTATTTCAGCGCCGCGGGCGAAGACGCGCGCAATTACGGTAATTTGCAGGGGCTCAAGGAGGCGCGGGCGCTGTTCGCGCCGATTTTGGGCGCGCCGCCTGAGGACGTCGTTGTCGGCGACAACTCAAGCCTCGCGCTGATGCATGATTGCGTCGTCTACGCCCTGCTCAAGGGCGTGCCCGGTTCTCCGCGGCCCTGGTCGAAGGAGGCGAGCCCGGCGTTCATCTGCCCCGCCCCCGGCTACGACCGCCATTTCGCCATTCTTGAGGAATTCGGCGTCCGCATGCTGCCCGTCGCCATGACCGGACATGGCCCCGACATGGACGCCGTCGAGGCGCTGGCCGCCGACCCTTCGGTCAAGGGCATGTGGTGCGTGCCGAAATATTCCAATCCGACCGGCGAAATCTATTCCCCCGAGACGGTTGCACGGCTCGCCGCGATGGAGGCGGGCGCGCCGGACTTCCGGCTGTTCTGGGACGACGCCTATAGCGTGCATCACCTGACCGAGATCCGTCACGAGGTCTCCAATATACTCGAAGCCTGCGAGCGCGCGGACCATAAGGACCGCGCCTTCGTCTTCGCCTCGACCTCGAAAATCACCCTCGCCGGAGCGGGCCTCGCCTTTTTCGCCTCTTCCCCCGCCAATGTGCGCTGGTATCTCGCCTGCGCGGCGAAGCGCTCGATCGGACCCGACAAGCTGAACCAGCTCCGCCATGTCCGCTTCCTGCGCGATGTCGCGGGAGTTCACCGGCACATGGACGCCCATCGCGCGCTGATCGCGCCGAAGTTCGCCGCTGTCATAGAGGCGCTGGAGCGTCATCTCGGGGGGACCGGCGCCGCGCGCTGGACCGCGCCCGAGGGCGGCTATTTCATCAGCGTCGATGCGGCGCCGGGCACGGCCGCGCGAGTCGTCGAACTCGCCAAAAGCGCAGGCGTCGCGCTGACGCCCGCCGGCGCCACATGGCCCTATGGGAACGATCCGAACGACAGCAATTTGCGCCTCGCGCCGACATTTCCGTCCCTTGCAGAGGTGCGCGATGCGTCTGAGGGGATCGCGCTCTGCATCCTCCTGGCGGCGATCGAGGCGCAATCCGTGCAGCGCGCCGATTCGGCGGCCTGACGCGCAAGGGCTATGCTAAGCGAGATTACGCCATTGTTCCTGGACAAGCGCGCGCAGCCTCCAAGGGCGTAAAGCTTGCCGCCGACGCCGATATGCCTTCATAAAGCGAGGCGAAGCCGCCCGCCGGTCCGTCAATAGCCTGGTAAAACCGCCCCATGACAGAAGCCGCCGCCCTTCCCGATCCAGCCCTTTCCGATCCTGTCCTTTCGGAGTTGGCCGACAAGCCGCAAAAGAAGGCCTCGCCCCGCGCGCTTCTGCCGCTTTTGCCTTATGTGCTGCGCTATAGGGCGCGCATCGCGGGCGCCTTGATCGCGGTTGTCGCTGCGTCCGGCGCGACGCTGGCTGTGCCTTTGGCCATCCGGCGCATGATCGATTTCGGCTTCGCGCAGGACAGCGCCGGCCTCATCAATCAGTATTTCCTGGCGCTCGTCGGCATCGCCGCGGTCCTCGCCGTCGCTTCGGGATCGCGCTTCTATTTCGTGACGACGCTTGGCGAACGGCTCATCGCCGATTTGCGTTCGGCGGTCTTCGCGCATCTTTGCCGTCTTGACGCCGCCTTCTTCGACACCGCCCGCATCGGCGAATTGATGTCGCGGCTGACCGCCGACACGACGCAGATGAAGGCCGCCTTCAGCACGACGGCGGCGCTCGCCCTGCGCAACCTCTTTTTGTTCGTCGGCGCGATCGGCCTGATGATTTTCACCAGCCCGAGGCTCTCGGCCTTCGTGCTCATCGCCATTCCGATCATCGTGCTGCCGCTTGTCGCCTCGGGCCGGTTGGTGCGCAAACGCTCGCGCACGGCGCAGGACGCCCTCGCCGAAGCCTCCGCCTACGCCTCGGAGAACCTCGGTGCCGTGCGGGTGATGCAAGCCTATGGCGCCGAGAAAGCCGCCGCCGCGCGCTTCCACGCCGCGGCCGAGGAGGCCTATGACGCCGCGCAAAAGGCGGCGGCGGCCCGGGCGCGCCTCACCATCGTGGTGATTTTTCTGGTCTTCGCCAGCATCGTCGGCATCCTCTGGTTCGGCGCCCGCGACGTCCTGGCGGGACACATGACGGCCGGCCTGCTGTCGCAATTCCTCATTTACGCCGTTCTGGCGGCGAGCTCATTGAGCGAACTCAGTCAGGTCTGGGGCGAAATCGCCGCCGCCGCCGGCGCCGCCGGCCGGATCGGCGAGATTCTGGCGCTGAAGCCCGGCATCGTCGCGCCCGTTCCCGCGGTTCCCTTGCCAACGCCCGCGCGCGGCGAAATCCGCTTCGAGCATGTCGCTTTCGCCTACCCGACGCGGCCGGACGACGAAGCGCTGAGCGATCTTTCGTTCAGGATCGCGCCCGGCGAAATGGTCGCGATCGTCGGCCCGTCGGGCGCCGGCAAGACCACCCTGTTCCAGCTGCTGCAGCGCTTCTACGATCCCAGCGCCGGCCGCATTCTCCTCGACGGCGTCGATATCAAGACCGCCGATCCGGCCGAACTGCGCCGCCGCATCCGCAACGTGCCGCAGGACCCGGTCATCTTCGGCGTCTCGATCGCCGACAATATCCGTTACGGCAGGCCGGAGGCCAGCGACGAAGACGTCCGCGACGCGGCGCGGCGCGCCGCCGCCGACGATTTCATCCGCGCGCTGCCGGAAGGCTACGACACCCGCGCGGGCGAGCGCGGCGTCACGCTGTCGGGCGGCCAGCGCCAGCGCATCGCCATCGCCAGAGCGATCTTACAGGACGCGCCCGTGCTGCTGCTCGATGAGGCGACCTCGGCGCTCGATTCGGAAAATGAGGTGCTGGTGCAGACCGCGCTCGAAAAAGTGATGTCGGAGCGCACGACGCTGGTCATCGCCCATCGCCTCGCGACGGTGCTCAACGCCAACCGCATTCTGGTTCTGGACAATGGCCGCGTCGTCGAGGAGGGCGACCATTCGAGCCTCGTCGCACAGGACGGGCTCTATGCCCGCCTCGCCAGGCTGCAGTTCGAAACAGGCGCGGCGGCGCTGAAGCCCGATCAGGCGGCGGCGGAATAGAATTTTAATGAAAATGCCGCGAGGCCGGCGGCTTACGCGGCCTCGTCGTCTTCCATCGGCTGGAAGCGGCCGAGCTTGGCCCATGTCGTCTCGCAGGTCTTTCTTTTCGCCCGCCATTGCGACATGAGGTCGTCGAAAATCGGCTCGACGAAATTGAAAACATGCTGGGGCTTCACGGCGATTGGCGCGGAGATGCCGAACTTGATTGCGCTAAGCATCCCGGGATCGGCGACATGGACGCCTTGCTCGGAAGTCGTCATCAGAACGCGTTTGAGCGGCTTGCCGCCAAAATCCTGTACCGTGACAAACTGTTGAAGCATTAATGAAATCTCCATGCGCCTTTGCGCGGGGCGCGTTTTCCGCGGCCGCGATGTCATGCGCCGCCTAAATGACGCGATTGAGCAAATTTCTCAAGTGGCTGTCGAAGAATTTTTTCAGCCCGGGAACCAGCTGGAGAATTTTTTTGACGCGCTTACGCTTCGCGCAGGCGCCATGTTTTCAACCCCGAGCGCGGGTTGACGCCGGCCTCGACCGTCCTGAAACCTTCGCGCGCGTAAAATCGCAGTGCGCGCGGATTGTCCTGGTTGACGTCGAGAAACAGGGGATGCGCTGAAATCCGCCGCGCTTCGGCGAGCAATGCGCTAGCGGCGCCGGAGCTTTTGGCTTCCGGCGCGACGGTGATCTGATCGAGATAGCCGTTCTGCGGATCGACGGTCGCGAAACCGAGCAGCCGTCCGGCTTCGTCGAAACCGCAGATGGTGACGGCTCCGGCCGCCTCCAGCGCCGGCAAATGGCCGCGCAGCCAGGTCGTTCGCGCGGCAAAGTCAATGCCCGGCATCGCCTCCAGCCAGCTCGCCGCCCAAAGCTCGGCGAGCGCGTCCATATCGGCGTCGGTCCGCTGGCGCAGGCGAAAGCAAGACGGCGCGTCGACGGGAGGATCGGACCTATGGGCCATATGCAGCAAAGCTTCAGGTTTGGAGCTTCAGGTTGAACCCCGCGCCGAAAGGGTCTGGCGGCTTGTGAGGCTAGAGCATTTCCGGCTTGAGCGCCAAGCCGGAATGGCGCAGTTCTGTGGCCCCAGTAGTGAAGACAATCGCCGCATGAACAAGATTCAGGAGATCATGCAAACCGAACCCGCGCCGCAGATGCGCGATGCGCCCGCTCGGCGGGCCGTCACGCGTCTTGCGCTCGCCGATTTTCGCTCCTACGCCAAGCTCGACCTCACTGTCACCGGGCAGACTGTCGTGCTGACCGGCGACAATGGCGCGGGCAAGACCAATGCGCTGGAAGCCCTGTCGCTGCTGACTCCGGGCCGGGGCCTGCGGCGGGCCGAACTTGCCGATTGCGCGCGAAACGAGGGCGCCGGCGGCTTTGCGGTCTCTGTCGAAATCGAAACGCCGTCCGGCCACGTTCAGCTTGGCACCGGAATCGAGCCGCAAAATGGCGCGGCGGCCTCGCGCAAATATCGCATCGACCGTGAATCCGCGGCCTCGATCCGCGCCTTCTGCGAGCACGTGCGCGTCGTCTGGCTGACGCCCGCGATGGACGGGCTGTTTGCCGGCCCCGCCGGCGATCGCCGCCGCTTTCTCGACCGGATGGTGCTTTCGATCGACGCCGACCATGGCGCGAGGGTCAACGCGCTGGAGCGGGCGCTGCGCGGGCGCAACCGGCTGCTCGAAGACCGCCTCGATCACGCCGGACGCATCTGGCTCGATTCGATCGAACGCGAAATCGCCGAACTCGCCATCGCAGTCGCGGCGGCGCGGTTCGAGACGGTGGCAAAGCTCATAGCCCTCATCGCCCAGGGCCAAGACGGGGATCAATCCGCGGGCGACGGGCAATTTCCATTCGCCGAACTCAAGCTGGAGGGCGAGATCGACGCTTTGGTCGAGACGCGTCCGGCGCTTGAGGCGGAGGACGTCTATCGCCGGATTCTGCACGATAATCGCGCACGCGACGCAGCCGCCGGGCGCACGCTGGTCGGGCCGCAATCGAGCGACCTCAGCGTCCGCCATGGCGTGAAGCTTGCGCCCGCGGCGCAATTATCGACCGGCGAGCAAAAGGCCCTGCTCGTCGGGCTGGTGCTGGCGCAGGCCCGCCTCGTCAAGGCGATGAGCGGCATCGCGCCGCTCGTATTGCTCGACGAGATCGCCGCGCATTTCGATCCGGCGCGCCGGGCCGCGCTCTATGATCGGCTGGGCGCCCTCGGCGGCCAGGTCTGGCTGACGGGGGCCGATCCTTCCGCCTTCGCCAGTCTTGCGGGGCGCGCGCAGATGCTGAACGTCACGCCGGGCGCGATCAGCGCCCTCGATGGGGCATGAAAGCGCCCCGCCGCGAGCCTAATTTTGCTTGAGGAGCGCCAGTTGCCGTTCGCCGTAACGGTCTCCTTGAACATTTTCCATCGCGGCGGCGAGGCCAGCGATTTCCGCCGCGTCAAGTGTAAGCTCCACGGCACGAATATTCTCTTCGAGATGGCCGATTTTGCGCGCGCCGGGAATGGGAACAATGTGCTCGCCCTGCTGTAGAACCCAGGCCAACGCCAGTTGCGCCGCTGTCACGCCGCGTTTCTCGGCGACCTTCTGGATCGCCGCGACCAAAGCGAGATTTGCTTCGAGGTTGCCTTCGGCGAAGCGGGGCAGATTGATGCGGAAATCGTTTTCTCCAAGGTCTGCGCGGCTTTTGATTTGACCTGACAGGAAGCCGCGGCCGAGCGGACTATAGGGCACGAAGCCGATTCCGAGCTCCCGGCAAGTCGGAATCACGCCCTCTTCGGGGTCGCGCGTCCAGAGCGAATATTCGCTCTGCACCGCCGCGATCGGGTGAACCGCATGCGCCTGTCGGATCGTCTCCGGGTTCGCCTCGGAGAGACCGAGTGCGCGGACTTTGCCCGCCTTGACGAGATCAGCCATCGCTCCGACGGTGTCCTCTATCGGCACGGATGGATCGACGCGGTGCTGGTAGAACAGATCGATCACATCGACGCCGAGCCTTTTGAGCGACGCTTCGGCGACGGATTTGACGTTCTGCGGGGTGCTGTCGAGCCCCGTTACGCGATCAAAGCCGGCGCCCTCGGCGCCGATGCGAAAGCCGAATTTGGTGGCGATGACGATCTTGTCGCGAACGCCGCGCAGGGCGCGGCCGACGATCTTCTCATTGTCATAGGGGCCATAGACCTCGGCGGTATCGAAGAAGGTGACGCCGAGATCGACGGCGCGGCGCAGCGTGTCGATCGACTGCGCCTCGTCCTGGCCGCCGTAAGCCCCCGTGAAGCCCATGCAGCCGAGGCCGATGGCGGAGACCTCCAGAGTGCCGAGTTTGCGCTTTTTCATGCATTGATCTCCTGGTGAGGGTGGCGGCCACAAAATGAGGGCGTGCAACCCTTCAGACTATACGTACAATCGGGAACACCCTGTTCGATTGAGTTCATCAATGGATCGCGCCTATCTTCCCCAACTCGCGATTTTCGCCGCCGTCGCCAATCTTCGCGGATTCCGCTCCGCCTCCGCCAGTCTGGGGCTCTCTCCGTCCGCCGTCAGCCACGCGGTCAGCGAGCTGGAGGCGAAGCTCGAATGCCGATTGTTTCAGCGCAGCACCCGCAGCCTCGCCTTGACCGAGGCCGGCGCGCGTCTTCTCGAACGTCTCGGACCCGCGTTAGGGGAAATCGAACTCGCCGTGCGCGACGCCAGCGAAACCGACGTCCGGCCGCGCGGCCGCGTTCGAATTACGGCGCAATATCTCTCGGCGGAATATCTTCTCGCTCCGCATCTCGCCGGCTTTCTCTCGGCGCATCCCGAGATATCCCTTGAGATCACGACCGATGACCGCTTCGTCGACATTGTCGCCGAAGGCTATGACGCCGGCATTCGTCTTGGCGAGAATCTGGAGCCCGACATGATCGCGACCCGCATCGGCGGCCAGCTGCGGCTTATCCTGATCGCGGCGCCTTCCTATCTCGAGAAATACGGCGCGCCGCGATCGTTGGAGGAGCTGACCAAACACAAATGCCTGCGCCGCCGTTTCAGCACGGGCCGCATCTATGACTGGGAGTTCGAGCGGGGCGGCGAGGCTGTCGTGCTGCACGATCTGCCCGCGACGCTCACCTCCAACAACGACAGGCTCCTGCTCGACGCGGCGGTCAATGGCGTCGGAATCGCCTATCTGCTCGAACCCAGAGTCGCCGGCTATCTGGCCGAGGGCCGGGTCATCGCTCTCCTGCCGCAATATACGCCCCCGTTTGCCGGCTTTTTTCTATATCATCCGAGCCGGAAGCAGATGCGGCCGGCGCTTCGCGCCTTTATCGATTTCTTCGTGGCGAAGAATTGCGCGACTGGCGGCCCGTGACCGAACCCAAAGAGCAGGAAACAGGATCTTGAATGGCCAAAGATAGCGACTCGACCGACGCCAAGGCGAAACCCGGCCTGTTCGGCCGTGTGTTCGGGCGCGGGCGGACCGTGGAACCGGAACCGCAGGAACCTGAACCGCAGCAGCCGGCGGCATCCGAACCCGCCGCCGACGCCGCTCCGAAAGGCTGGTGGTCGCGCTTGCGCCAGGGCCTTGCGCGCTCGTCCGATTCGATCGGCTCGGGTCTCGCTGCGATCTTCACCAAGCGCAAGCTCGACGGCGCGATGCTCGACGATCTGGAGGATGTGCTGATCCGGGCGGATCTTGGCGTCGCGACCGCCTCGCGCATTTCCGGCATCGTCGGAAAAGGCCGCTACGACAAGACGATCGAGGTCGAGGACGTCAAGGAAATCCTCGCGGCGGAGATCGAGCGCGTCCTCGCTCCCTGCGCCCGGCCGCTGGCGATCGACGCCGCCGTAAAACCCAACGTCATTCTCGTCGTCGGCGTGAACGGATCGGGCAAGACGACCACCATCGGCAAGCTGGCGGCGCAGTTTACGAGCGAGGGCCGCCGAGTCGTTCTCGCCGCCGGCGACACCTTCCGCGCCGCGGCGATCGAGCAATTGCGCATCTGGGGGGCGCGGCTCGGCTGCGAGGTCATCGCCCGCGCGCAGGGCTCCGACGCTTCGGCGCTCGCCTACGACGCCATGCAGGCCGCGCGGGAGAGCGGCGCCGACGTGCTGCTGATGGACACCGCAGGGCGGCTGCAAAACCGCGCCGAGCTCATGGCCGAGCTCGAAAAGATCATCCGCACCATGAAAAAACTCGATCCCGCCGCGCCGCACGCCGTGCTTCTCGTTCTCGACGCGACCGTCGGCCAGAACGCCCTGAGCCAGGTCGAGATTTTCGGCAAGGTCGCGGGCGTCACCGGCCTCGTCATGACCAAGCTCGACGGGACCGCGCGCGGCGGCATTCTTGTCGCGATCGCCGAAAAATTCGCGCTGCCGATCCACTACATCGGCGTTGGCGAAACAGCGGGCGATCTCGCCGCCTTCGACGCCGGGGAGTTTGCGCGGGCCATCGCCGGGCTCGACGCGGAGAGCGCCGCTACGCGGTAACACTTAAGCCAGAGCCAGAGCCTCGGCCTCAGCCTCATCGGCCCACGCAAAGCCCGCCAGCTGATGCCGCGCGAAGGTGAATTGCCGACGGGCATAGGTGCGGGTGTCCCGTTTTGCGAGTTCAGCGGCCTCGCTTAAGCTAATTTCGTCTCTGAGATGGGCGATCAGATGGCGCAGGCCATGCGCCCGCATGAGCGGCAGCGCGGGATCGAGATTGCGCCGGCGCAGGGCCTCGGCCTCCGCCAGGGCGCCGGCCTCCAGCATGGCGTCGAAGCGCGCATTGATGCGCCTCTTCAGCTCGTCGCGCTCGGGATTGAGAAAAATCGCCTGCGCGCCAGCGATGTCGAGCAAAGGCGGCATGCGGGCGCCCTGGAAGGCGGCGAGGCTTTTGCCCGTCGCCTCCAGAACTTCGAGCGCGCGCAGGATCCGTTGCGGATCGCTGGGCCGGAGGCGCGCGGCCATCAAAGGGTCGCGGCGGGCGAGCTCCGCGTGCAGTTCGGCGGCGGGAACGCTTGCCGCACGGCTGCGCAGTTCCGCCCGCACCTCGTCCGGCACGGTCGGAATGCCGGAGAGCCCCTGCGTCAGCGCCTTGAAATAGAGCCCGGTGCCGCCGACGAAAATGGGCGGGCGGCCCTCGCGCTTCGCCGCGCCGAGCGCGCCGCGCGCCGCCTCAAGCCACAAGGCGACCGAATAATTGACCGCCGCATCGACCTCGCCGAACAGGCGATGCGGCGCCTTCGCCTCCTCCGCGACGCCAGGGCGCGCGGTGATGATCCGCAGGTCGCGATAGACCTGCATCGAATCGGCGTTGATCAGGACGCCGCCCGTCGCAAGCGCCAGCCGCAGCGCCAGGGCGGATTTGCCGCTCGCCGTCGGTCCCGCGATGAGGATGGCTGAAGGCAGGCCTTGCGTTTTCAATGCCGTGCGGGGCGACCCCCGCTCTAGACCGTCGCCCGGCGCAGCTCGCGCGGCAGTGGGAAGAACACGCCCTCGTTCGCGGTCGAGATCTCCTCGACATGCAGTTCGAAACGCTGCGCGAATGCGTCCATGATCTCCTCGACGAGAATTTCGGGGGCGGAGGCGCCGGCCGTGATCCCGAGCGACGAAATATTGTCGAACAGCGCCCATTCGACGTCTTCGGCGCGCAGCACCAGACGGGCGAGCTTGCAGCCGGAACGCTCGGCGACTTCCTTGAGACGCTGCGAATTGGATGAATTCGACGAGCCGACGACGATCAGCGCGTCGACGATGGGGGCGATCCGCTTCACCGCCTCCTGCCGGTTCGTCGTCGCATAGCAGATGTCCTGGCGATGCGGCCCGACGATGCGCGGGAAGCGCTGCGTCAGCGCTTCGACCATGGAGTGCGTATCATCGACCGAAAGCGTCGTCTGCGTCACATAGGCGAGGTTGGAGTCGTCCTCCAGGTGCAGCGCGGCGATGTCCTCGACGGTCTGAACCAGAATGATGGACCCGGCCGGCAATTGCCCGAGCGTGCCGACCACCTCGGGGTGTCCGGCATGGCCGACGAGGAGCACCTTGCGGCCCTGCCTGTAGTGCAGCTCGGCCTCGCGATGCACCTTGGTCACCAGCGGGCAGGTCGCGTCGATGGCGAAAATATTGCGCACCGTGGCCTCGACGGGAATGGATTTCGGCACGCCATGCGCGGAGAAGATCACCGGCTGCGAGGTGTCGGGCACTTCATCGAGTTCCTCGACGAAAATCGCGCCTTTCCCCTTCAGCGTCTCGACCACATATTTATTGTGCACAATCTCATGGCGCACATAGACGGGCGCGCCATAGATGCGCAGCGCCTCCTCGACGGCGTCGATGGCGCGCACGACCCCGGCGCAAAAGCCGCGCGGGGCGCACAGAAGGACGTTCAGCTTTGGCTTGACGGACATGCAGCTCTCGGCCTGAGATGGAACAGCTGTAGGAGTCCGGCGGTTCCGCTGTCAAGAGCAGCACGGAGCCGTTGCTGCGAGGAGCTTTTCCCGAGGAGCTTTTCCGATGACGGATCTGGCTGATCTCTTCCCCGGCTTCGCGACCCATTGGATAGCGACCCGCGCCGGCCGGTTTTTCGTGCGGGCGAAGGGTGACGGACCGCCTCTTCTGCTGCTGCATGGCTATCCGCAAACCCACGTCGAATGGCATAAAATCGCGCCGCAACTGGCGGAGCGGTTCACCGTCGTTCTCATGGATCTGCGCGGTTATGGCTGGTCCGGCGCGCCGCGCAGCGAAAATGGCGCGCTTTACTCCAAGCGCCTGATGGCGCAGGACGCCATCGCGGTGATGGAGCAGCTTGGCCATATCCGCTTCAGTCTGGTCGGCCACGACCGGGGCGCCCGCGTCGCCTATCGCCTCGCGCTCGATCATCCGGAGCGGCTGGAAAAGCTGGCGCTGATCGACATCATCCCGACCGCCGCGCGCTGGCAGGCCCTCAACGCGGCGGAGGCGCTGAAGGCCTATCACTGGACGTTCCTGGCGCAGCCCGAGCCGATGCCGGAGACGCTGATCGGCGGCGCCGCGCCCTTCTATGTCGATTTCACGCTGGCGGGCTGGACCGCCGCGAAGGATCTCTCCGCCTTCGACCCCCGTGCGCTGGCCCATTACCGCGCCGCCTTCAACGAGCCCTCGCGCATTCACGCCGCCTGCGAGGATTATCGCGCCGGCGCGACGCTCGACCTCGCCACCGACGAGGCCGATCAGGCCGCAGGCAAGAAGATCGCAGTCCCGGTTCTGGTGCTCTGGGGCGGGCGCGGCCTCGGCGGCGGCGGCGCTTCGACCCTCGATGTCTGGCGCCAATGGGCCCACAATGTGCAGGGCCAGCCGATCGCAGGCGGCCATTTTCTGCCCGAAGAAAACCCGGAGGCGACGCTCGAGGCCCTGCTGGCGTTTTTGTGAGAACGGCGGCAAGACGCGCCGGCGATGGCTCCCCGGTTAGTCCGTCCAGCTTCATGCAACGTCGCGGCGGGAGATTGTGCGCCGTTTGGCCCTCAATCTTTGTCCGAAGGGACTCCCATGCCCGCAACCGAGGCCCTTCGGATCGCGTTTTTCGCCATGGGATCGCCGTGCAGCCTGTGGCTCTATGCGGATGATGACGACAAAGCGAGGCGGGCCGCCGGGGCGGCGATCGACGAAGTCCGGCGCATCGAACGCGCGTATTCGCGTTATCTGACGGATAGCCTTCTCAGCGAAATCAACCGCGTCGCCACGGCCGGAAGCGACATATCCGTCGATCCAGAGACGGCCCTCCTCATCGACCACGCTTTTTGCGCGCATGCGCTGTCCGACGGCTTGTTCGACGTCACGTCCGGCCGCATGAGAGAAATCTGGAACGACGAAATCAAATCGATCCCGCACGCCTCGGAGATCGCCTCGCGCCTCGCTTGCGTCGGATTGGAGAAAGTCGCGTGGCGGCGCCCGCGGCTCAGCTTTTCGGTTCCGGGAATGGAGCTTGATCTTGGCGGCATCGCCAAGGAATATGCGGCTGACCGCGCCGCCGCTATCTGCGCATCCGCGGGATCGCGGCATGGGCTCATAAATCTCGGCGGCGATATTTCGATCATCGGCCCGCATCCCGACGGCTCCCCCTGGCGCGTCGGCATCTGCGATCCATTCGGCGGCGGCGAAGCGATCGCAACGCTGTTCGTCGCCGAGGGCGGCGTCGCCACGAGCGGCGACTACGAACGATGTTTCGAGGTCGAGGGACGCCGTCTCAACCATCTCATCGATCCGAGAACGGGCTGGCCGGTCGAAGGCCTGCCCTCGGTCACTGTGGCGGCTCCGTCTTGCCTGCTGGCGGGAATGGCTTCGACGATCGCGATCCTGAAAGGCGAGGCCGGCCCGCAATGGCTGCGCGCAACCGGCGCAGCTCATCTTTACGTCGAGGAGACCGGCGAACTTGGCGGGTCGATCCGAATGGAAGCACCTCCAAAGACTATCCGGCAGCCGTTCCCCCATTGCGGAACTGCGTCATCAACTGGGACATGCCCTGGATGAAGTTTTGCCGGGAAACCGTACCAGAGCTGCTCGGATCCAGCGCCTGAAACACCGCGCTCGCGCCCATGGCGCTGAATCCAGCCGTGGGCTTCATGGTCTGGAAAGCCTGCGTGAACTGGCTCTGTGTGATCGATCCCGAGTTGCTCGTATCGATCTGCGAAAACAGGGTCGCCATTTTCTGGGCGGGCGGCATCCGCGCGCTGGCTCCCGACAACGCCTGCGGCGAATAGCTGCCGCCCACACCCGAAATCCCTATGCTCATGTAATTGCCCCCGGAAAGCTCCAGAATTGGAGTCTCAGAACCTATGCCGGCCGAAACTTGCCCGGAGTTTGCGTGGCTGAAATCGCGAGCGCGAGTTTATCGCCCCTCACCGTCTTTCCTGAAAAAACCGGCGCAGCAGCTCCGCGGCTTCGCTCTCGCGCAGCCCGCCATAAATTTCGGGCGCGTGATGGCAGGTCGGTTGCGCGAAAAAGCGCGGCCCGTGCTCGACGGCGCCGCCTTTCGGATCGCTTGCGGCGAAATAAAGCCGCCGCACGCGGGAAAACGAGATCGCCGCCGCGCACATGGCGCAGGGCTCCAGAGTCACGTACAGATCGCAATCGGCCAGCCTTTGCGAGCCAAGCGCGCGGCAGGCTTCGCGAATCGCCAGAATTTCGGCGTGCGCCGTCGGATCATGGGTCTCCAGCGTCCGGTTGCCGGCGCGGGCGATGATCGCGCCGTCCCGCGCTATGACCGCCCCGATCGGGACCTCGCCCCGCGCGCCGGCCGCCTCCGCTTCGAAGAAGGCGGCGGACATCGGATCGGGGGCGATGGGTAAGCCGTCGTTCCGCGCTCGCGCCATCGAGCTTTTCTCCCCTTTCCACCCGCGTTCTGGTAAGGGGAGTTTATGCGCGATGACCCGACGAAAGACCATCCTCCCTCTTCCCGCCCCCCGCATCGCCCGGCGCGGAAAAAATTCGCGCCCCTTTCGGGTGACGCGCGCGAACGGGCGCCAGCCAGACCGCCGGGCGACGCCGCCGCCGCGCCGCAGCGCATCGCCAAGGTCATCGCGCGGGCCGGCGCCTGCTCGCGCCGCGACGCGGAGGTCTGGATCGGCGAAGGCCGCGTCGCGCTGAATGGCGCCGTCCTGACCAATCCCGCGATCAATGTCACTGACGCCGACGAGATCACAATCGACGGCGCCCCGCTCGCCGCGCGCGCAAAAACGCGGCTGTTCCTGTTTCACAAGCCGCGCGGCCTCGTCACCACAGAGCGCGACCCCGAGGGGCGCCAGACCATCTTCGATTATCTGCGCGAACATTGGCCCGACGCGCCGCGCCTCGTCAGCGTCGGCCGGCTCGACATCAACACCGAGGGGCTTTTGCTCCTTACCAACGACGGCGGCCTTGCGCGGGTGCTTGAGCTCCCAGCGACCGGATGGGTGCGACGCTACCGCGTGCGCGCCAAGGGCTCGACCGACCAGGCCGTGCTCGACCAACTCCGCCACGGCGTCACGGTGGATGGCGTCGACTACGCCGAGATCGAGGCGACGCTGGACCGCGTGCAGGGCGCCAATAGCTGGCTCACCATGGGCCTGCGCGAAGGCAAGAACCGCGAGATCAAGCGCGTGCTCGAACATCTGGGGCTTGAGGTCAACCGCCTGATCCGCCTCTCGTTCGGACCGTTCCAGCTGGGGGAGATCGCAGAAGGCGCGCTAGAGGAAGTCAAAACCCGCGTGCTGCGCGACCAGCTCGGCCCCGCGCTGGCC
>Ga0181530_10000775_pt1 | contig 41386 bp, 40 predicted proteins | sample PEATcosm2014_Bin_42_FD_119769 | JGI IMG/M metagenome (GOLD analysis project Ga0181530, IMG submission 119769) | Peatland microbial communities from MTU Mesocosm Facility, Houghton, MI, USA - PEATcosm2014_Bin10_60_metaG | ecosystem: Environmental > Terrestrial > Soil > Wetlands > Peat | place...
AAGCTCCACAACGCACTTGTGCGGGATATCCGCGTCAATCGGATCGAGCTTGACGAGATATGGAGCTACGTCGGCAAGAAGCGCAACCAGGTTCAGCCCGGGGTAGTGTCCTTCCTTGGGCCATCCCGTTTCGATTGATGGGATCATTCGAATTAGGACACTACCCAGCCCGGCGACCCCAACACGGTCGGCGATCAGTACACGTTCATTGCCCTTGGCGGCGTCTCAAAGGCGATTATCGCCTATCGCACCGGAAAGCGGACTGCGGTCAATACGAGGTTCTTTCTGCAAGACCTGCGGGAGCGGGTTGACGGCGCGCCGGAAATTTCAGCGGACGCCTTCCGGGCTTATCCCATCGCGGTCGAGCGAGTGTTCGGCGCGGAATGCAGCTTCGGCACAATCGACAAGACCTTTTCCGTAGAGGCCGTACCGGAAGCGGCTCGCCGTTACTCGCCGGGCCGCGTAGTAGCTGTAGAGCGGAAGGTTGTACTTGGCGAGCCGGAGTACATTTCGACCAGCCTCGTCGAGCGGCAAAACCTGACGCTGAGGATGTCCCAGCGGCGGTTCACGAGGTTGACGAACGCTTTCAGCAAGAAGCTCGAAAACCACATGGCCGCCGTCGCCCTTTATGCCGCGCACTACAATTTCTGCCGCGTTCACGGAGCCCTACGCGTTACGCCGGCGATGCACCTCGGGATTGCCGATCATGTTTGGACAATCGGCGAGCTGGTCGATGCAGCACAGAGCGAGAACTACCCGGAGCCTCCACGGCGGAGCGGCCCATTCCGGGTTATTCAGGGAGGGCGCGCGTAGCGCCCTTACCCCTGAGAGTCCGAATTTCGGAAAGCGAGTGTCCTAAAACGGACAGTACCATCCGGATCGGTCAACCCTCTCCCGCAAACTTTTTTCGAGAGAGATTAGAGATGCGGAATTGCGGATTGACCGAAGCTCAGCAACGGTATCCCATCTTCGGACCGCCTGGGAGGATCGCATCGCGATGAGCATCAAGGGGAAGTCCTACATCATCGGCGTCTACGAGCATCCGACACGGCTCGCCACCGACAAGACCGTGCCGCAGCTCCACGCCGAAAGCGCCAAGGGCGCGATTGAGGATGCCGGGATCACCAAGGACGACATCGACGGCTATTTCTGCGCCGCCGGCGACACGCCAGGTCTCGGCGCGCTGTCGATGATCGACTACATGGGATTGAAGCTGAAGCACTGGGATTCGACCGATACCGGCGGCTCGTCGTACCTGCTGCAGGTCGGCCACGCGGCCGAGGCGATCGCCGCTGGCAAGTGCAATATCGCGCTGATCACCTTGGCCGGGCGGCCGCGCGCCGAGGGCATGGCGACCGGCACCGCGCCGCGCCAGCCGGCCGTGCCGATGCCGGAATCGGCGTTCGAGATCCCCTACGGGCCGGCGACCGCGAACATGTACGCGATGTGCGCGATGCGTCACATGCACCAATACGGCACGACCAGCGAGCAGCTCGCCTGGGTCAAGGTCGCCGCCTCGCATCACGCGCAATACAACGAGCACGCGATGCTGCGCGATGTCGTGACGGTCGAGGACGTGGTCAACTCGCCGATGATCGCCGACCCGCTGCACCGCTTGGATTGCTGCGTGATCAGCGACGGCGGCGGAGCGATCATCGTCGCGCGGCCCGAGATCGCGAAGAACCTGAAGCGGCCGAAAATCGCGGTGATCGGCTGCGGCGAGGCGCCGAAGAACCAGTATGGCGGCAAAAATCTCGACCTGACCCATTCGGGCGCGGTGGTGTCGGGCCCGCTCGCCTTCGCCGAGGCGGGGGTCAAACCCGGCGACATCAAATACGCCTCGATCTACGACAGCTTTACGATCACCGTGGTGATGCAGATCGAAGACCTTGGGTTCTGCGCCAAGGGCGAGGGCGGAAAGTTCGTGTCGGACGGCAACCTGATATCCGGGGTCGGCAAGCTGCCGTTCAATACCGATGGCGGGGGCCTGTGCAACAACCACCCGTCGAACCGCGGCGGCCTCACCAAGGTCGTCGAGGCTGTCCGCCAGCTGCGTGGTGAGGCGCATCCGGCGGTGCAGGTGAGGAATTGCGACATCGCGCTGGCGCACGGCACCGGCGGCTCGCTCGGCACCCGCCACGGCGCCGCCACCGTGATCATGGAACGGGAGTAGGGGTCATGGCCGACCGCAAGATCACCGCGCCGCAGCCCAATTCCGAAACCCAGGCGTTCTGGGACGCCGCGGGCGAAGGCAAGCTGCTGATCAAGAAATGCAACGCCTGCGGCGAGGTGCATTTCTACCCGCGCGCCAACTGCCCGTTCTGCTTCAGCGGCGACACCGTGTGGCAGCAGGCCTCGGGCCAGGGGACGATCTATACCTACAGCGTGATGCGCCGCGCGCCGGTGCCCTACGCGATCGCCTATGTAACCCTGGCCGAGGGTCCGACGATGATGACCAACATCGTCGATTGCGACCTCGACGGGATTAAGATCGGCCAGCAGGTCAAGCTGGTGTTCAAGCCGAGCGAGGGTGGCCCGCCGGTGCCGTGCTTCGCGCCGGTTTGATTGGCATTGTCATTGCGAGAAGCGGAGCGACGAAGCAATCTCCGTCGGTAGAGAGCCAAGGCGGACGGAGATTGCTTCGCTGCGCTCGCAATGACGCATGAATAGGAGACAACCACCGATGGACTCGCTCAACATCCAGGCATCGCGGCCGCTCGATATCAGCCCTGAGGAGTGGGCAGTACGGGTCGATCTCGCGGCCTGCTATCGCCTGGTCGCGCATTTCGGCTGGGACGATCTGATCCTGACCCATAATTCGGCGCGGGTGCCGGGCGAACCGGACCACATGCTGATCAACCCGATGGGGCTGATGTTCAACGAGGTGACCGCCTCGAACATCCTCAAGGTCGATTTCGAGGGCAATCTCGTCGCGCCCTCCGAGTACGAGCCGATCTACGCCGGCATCGTCATCCACGGCGCGATCTATCTTGGCCGGGCCGATGTCGAATGCGTCGTCCACACCCATACCGAGGCCGACATTGCCGTCGGCGTGCAGGAAGAGGGATTGCTGCCGCTGTCGCAATGGTCGATGCGCTTCCACAACCGGCTCGGCTATCACGATTACGAGGGCGTCTCGCTCGACATGGATGAGCGCACGCGGCTGCAGCACAGCATCGGCAACCACCCGGTGCTGGTGTTGCGCAATCACGGCCTGCTGGCGACCGGGCGCAATGTCGCCGAGGCCTTCTCGCACACTTATCATTTCGAGCGCGCGGCGGACGCGCAATTGAGGGCGCAGGCGGCCTGCGCCGCGGGCGGCAAGCTGGTGTTCCCGCCGGAGGAAACTTGCGAGAAGCAGGCGGCGCAGTTCGCCAATGCCGGCAACACGCCGCGTCTCGGCGGCCAGCGCGAATGGCCGGCGCTGCTGCGGCTCTGCGACAGGCTCGACCCGAGCTTCCGCACCTGAGGGAGCGCAACCCCCTCGAATTCCGCCGCCGCCGCTGTTATATCTCGGCGATGGCGATGAGTTGCGGATGGATGCAGCGAATTAGGCACCCGGTCCTCTTCTGAGGGTCGGGCCGCATTCGTTTTCGCCGCATCTCGTCCAGGAACTCACCATGCCCACGGATTACCGTCCGACCGTCTTTCTGCCCAAGACCGACTTCCCGATGCGCGGGGATCTGCCAAACCGCGAGCCGGTGATCCTCGCCCGCTGGGAAGCAATGGGGCTTTATAAAAAGCTGCGCGAGGCCTCGAAGGGCCGCGAGAAATTCGTGCTGCATGACGGCCCGCCCTACGCCAACGGCGAGCCGCATCTCGGCACCGCGCTCAACAAGATCCTCAAGGATATCGTCAATCGCGGCCAGCAGATGCTCGGCAAGGACGCGCCCTATGTCCCGGGCTGGGATTGCCACGGCCTGCCGATCGAATGGATCGTCGAGGAAAAATACCGCGCCAAGGGCGCGTCGAAGGACAGCGTGCCGATCGCGCAGTTCCGCAAGGAATGCCGCGACTTCGCGGCGCACTGGATCGAGGTCCAGAAGCGCGACTTCAAGCGCCTCGGCGTGGTCGGCGACTGGGACAATCCCTATCTGACGATGAGCTTCGACGCCGAGGCGCAGATCGTCCGCGAGATCGGCAAGTTCCTGATGAACGGCGGGCTCTACAAGGGGTCGAAGCCGGTCCTTTGGTCGGTGGTGGAGCAAACCGCACTCGCCGAAGCCGAGGTCGAATACGCCGATCACCGCTCGACGACGGTCTGGGTGCGCTTTCCGGTGGCGCATGCGAGCCGGCCGTCGCTGCGCGGCGCGGCGGCGGTGATCTGGACCACGACGCCGTGGACCTTGCCCGGCAACCGCGCGATCGCTTACAGCCCCGAGCTCGAATACGCGGTGATCCAAGTCGACGAGGTCGGGGAGAACAGCCGGGCGGTCGGGCCCGAGGACGGCGCGCTCGGCGAAAAGCTGCTGGTCGCGATGCCGCTGATCGAGGATTTCTGTCAGCGCGCCCGCATCGTGCGGCACACGATCGTCGACCTATTCCCGGGCGCCGCGCTGGCTGGCACGATTGCCAAGCACCCGCTCGCCGGCCAGGGCTATGAGTTTGACGTGAGGCTGTTGCCGGCCGGGTTCGTCTTGGCCGACCAGGGCACCGGGCTTGTCCACATCGCGCCTAACGCCGGCCAGGATGACTGGGAGCTGGGCCGCGAGCACGGCATCCCGGTGATCGACACGGTCGGACCGGATGGCGTCTACCTGCCGAACGTGCCGATGTTCGCCGGCCGCTCGGTCTACACCAGCGAGGGCAAGGAAGGCGACGCCAACGGCGCGGTGATCGCCGCGCTCGAGGCGGCGGGCGGTCTCGTCGCGCGCGGCACGCTGGTCCATTCCTATCCGCATTCGTGGCGGTCGAAGGCGCCGCTCATCTTCCGCAACACGCCGCAATGGTTCATCAGCATGGAGACCAACGGTCTCCGCGATAAGGCGCTCAAGGCGATCGCCGACACGCGCTGGGTCCCGGCGCAGGGCCGCAACCGCATCTCGGCGATGGTCGAGGGGCGACCCGATTGGTGCGTTTCGCGCCAGCGCGCGTGGGGCGTGCCGATCCCGGTCTTCACCAATAAGCAGACCGGTGAGCCGCTGCGCGACCAGGCGGTGATCGACCGCATCGCCGCCGCGGTCGAGCGCGAGGGCGCCGATGCGTGGTTCTCCGCCGATCCGGCCGAGTTCCTTGGCAATGCCTATGATGCGGCCGAGTGGGACAAGGTCACCGACATCGTCGAGGTGTGGTTCGACTCGGGTTCGACACATGCTTTTGTGCTAGAGAAGCGGCCCGAGCTGAAATGGCCGGCCTCGCTCTATCTCGAAGGCTCCGACCAGCACCGCGGCTGGTTTCATTCCTCGCTGCTCGAATCGTGCGGCACACGCGGCCGCGCGCCCTACGACGCGGTGCTGACCCATGGCTTCGTGCTCGACGAGAGCGGCCGCAAAATGTCGAAATCGCTCGGCAATGTAATCGCGCCGCAAGACGTCATGCGGCAGTCGGGCGCCGACATTCTGCGGCTCTGGGTCGCCGGCTCGGACTATTCCGAGGACATCCGCATCGGCCCCGAAATCCTCAGGCGCTTCGGCGACACGTACCGCCGCCTGCGCAACACTCTGCGTTATCTCCTGGGCGCGCTCGAAGGCTATTCCGCCCGGGAAGAGGTGGCGCCCGATGCAATGCCCGAGCTCGATCGCTGGGTGTTGCACCGCCTCGCCGAGCTCGACACGCTGGTGCGCCAGGCGGTCGAGGATTTCGATTATCACGCGATGTTCACCGCGCTGCATAATTTCTGCGCGGTCGACCTCTCGGCGTTCTATTTCGACATCCGCAAGGACCGGCTCTATTGCGACGCCGCCGGTGACCCGCTGCGCCGCGCCACCCGCACGGTGCTGGACCGCACCTTCGACTGCCTCGTGCGCTGGCTCGCGCCGATCCTCTGCTACACCGCCGACGAGGCGTGGCTGACCCGCTACGGCGATGCGCCGGGGCGCAGCATCCATCTCGAAATCTTCGCCGAGGTGCCGCGGTCCTGGCTCGACCCGGCGTTGGGCGAGCGTTGGGCCGAGCTGCGGGATTTGCGGCGGGTCGCGACCGGCGCGCTCGAATTGGAGCGCGGCGCCAAGCGCATCGGTTCGAGCCTGCAGGCCGCGATCGAGCTCTACGTTCCGGCGGAGATTGCCGCGCTGCTGCGCGACATCGATCTCGCCGAATTGTGCATCACCTCTTCTGGCATGGTGACGGTCGGTGCGCCGCCGGCCGACGCCTTCACCCTCCCTGACCTTCCGGGAATCGGGGCCGTCGTGCGCGACGCGCCAGGCGGCAAGTGCGAGCGCTGCTGGCGCGTGCTGTCCGAAGTCGGCCACGTCGCCGGGCATGACGATCTGTGCCGGCGTTGCGCCGGCGTGGTCGGCGAGCTGGCGGGTGTTGCTTGACGATCGGGCGCGGCGTCGGCACGGCAATCGCGGTCGTCGTCGTCGATCAGCTGAGCAAGCACGTGCTGCTCGAACATTTCGGCGAGGTCGCGTGCGTCGACCGCCACGAGCGGGTGACCGCGTTCTTTGACCTTGTGCTGACCTGCAATCGCGGCATGAGCTTTGGCTTGTTTAATACCGGCGACGGGCTGAGCGTGCCGCTGTTCTCGATCGCCGCGGTGGCGATCGTCGCGATCCTCGTGTTCTGGCTGTCGCGGGTGCGCAGCGATATTCTCGCCAACGCGATCGGCCTGATCATCGGTGGCGCGATCGGCAACGTGATCGACCGGTTGCGCTTTGGCGGGGTCATCGACTTTCTTTATTTTCATCTTGGCTCATGGTATTGGCCGGCGTTCAATTGTGCCGATTCCGCGATCTGCCTCGGCGTTCTGATAATGCTCTTCGAGGGGTTGCTCTCCCGCCGTTCGGAATCAACCAGGGACGATCCACTGTCATGACCGGGTTTTGGCGGATAGTTGCGGCAATTCGTCAATTTGTTTTGCCGGCGGCCGCGTTTGTCTTAGTCGGGATGGTGCTGTCGGGGTGCGATGCTTTTAAAAGAGCGGTCGGTATGGAAAGGACCTCGCCCGACGAGTTCGCCGTCGAGTCGCGCGCGCCACTGACCGTTCCGCCCGATTTCGACCTCCGTCCGCCGCAACCGGGCACGGCCCGGCCGCAGGAGGTCAGCTCGGCCAACAAGGCGCAGACCGTGATCGACAATGCCGGGCCGGGCGAGCCCGGCAAGCAGTCGCCGGGGACGCTGCATTTCCCCTCTGCCAGTCAGATCGATCCGAATTCCCAGATCGCCGATCAAAGCCTCTCGGCAAAGCTGCTCCAGACCAACGACACCGGCGACAACATCGTGGTCGAGAAGCGCGAGACCACGGTGCTGGAAGGGGTCCACTAGACTTCCGGGAGCGAGCGATGCGCAGCCTGTGGTCGGACCGCGACGGGGAGGCGATGGTGACCCGCTACGCGGCGACGGGGGTCAGCCGCGATATCGCGCTGCGCGTCTACACCTCGCGGCTCCTGGGCGGCGATCCGAGCCTCGTGCTGCACGGTGGCGGCAACACCTCGGTCAAGACGGTTGCGCGCGACCTCCTCGGCGACGAAGCCGAGGTGCTGTGCATAAAGGGCAGTGGCTGGGACATGGCGGCGATCGAGCCGGCCGGGCTGCCGGCGGTGCGGCTTCGGCCGCTGCGCACGCTGCGTGAGCGCGCGGCGCTCAGCGACGAGGACATGGTGCGCATCCAGCGCGCCAATCTGCTCGATCCCGGCGCGCCGAACCCATCGGTCGAGACCCTGCTGCACGCCTTCCTGCCGCACAAGTTCATCGACCATACCCACGCGACGGCGGTGCTGAGCCTCGCCGACCAGCCCGATGCGGCCGAGCGCTGCGCCGATCTCTATGGCGGGCGGCTCGGCATTGTTCCCTTCATCATGCCGGGTTTCCTCTTGGCCAAGAAGGCGGTGGAAATCTTCGAGGAAGACGAGGCGGTCGAAGGTCTGGTGCTGCTGAAGCACGGCATCTTCACCTTTGGCGACACCGCCGAGGCGGCCTACGAGCGGATGATCGCCGCGGTGACGCTGGCCGAGGAGCGGCTGAAACGCGGCCGGCGCAATGTGTTCGCCCCGGCCGTGCTGCCGCCGCGGATCGCCGATGCGGTCGCCGTCGCGCCGATCCTGCGCGGCGCCTGCGCGCTGCCGGACCCCTCGATCCCGGGCGATCACAGGCGTTTCGTCCTCGATTTTCGCGGCGGCCCGGCGGTGCTGAACCTGGTCAACGGCGCCGAGATCGAGCGCTATGGCCGCGCCGGCGTCGCCACCCCCGATCACACGATCCGCACCAAAAACTACCCGCTGATCGTTCCCGCGCCTGGTAGCGAGGAACTTGAGGATTTTGCCGCCGCCTCGCGCGCCGCGGTCGAGCGCTTCGTCGCCGATTACCACGCCTATTTTGCGCGAAACAATGCCGCGGTCGGCGGCATTAAGCGCGAGCTCGACCCCGCCCCGCGGGTGATCCTGGTGCCGGGGCTCGGGCTGTTCGGGCTCGGACGCAGCGCCAAGGATGCGGCGGTCGCCGCCGACCTCGCCGAATCCTGGGTCGCGACCGTGACCGACGCCGAGGCAGTGGGTACGTTCGAGTCGCTGCCCGAGGCCGAATTGTTCGAGATGGAATACTGGTCGCTGGAGCAGGCTAAGCTCGGCGGCGCGGTCGAGAAACCGCTCGCCGGCCAGGTCGCGGTGGTGACCGGTGGCGCCGGCACGATCGGCCTCGCGACTGCACGGGCGCTGCGTGGCGCCGGCGCCGAGATCGCGCTGCTCGACCGCGAGGCCGCCGAACCCGAGACCGCGGCGAAGAAACTCGCCGGGCTCGGCGTGGCCTGTGACGTGACTGACAGCGCGGCGGTCGCCGCCGCGTTCGCGCGGGTCGTCGCCGGTTTCGGCGGGGTCGATATCGTCGTCTCGAATGCCGGCGCCGCCTGGCAGGGCCGCATCGGCGAGGTCTCCGACGAGGTGCTACGCGAAAGCTTCGAGCTCAATTTCTTTTCGCATCAGTCGGTCGCGCAGCAGGCGGTCAGGATCATGTTGGCCCAGCAGAGCGGCGGCTGCTTGTTGTTCAACGTTTCGAAGCAGGCGCTGAACCCAGGCGCCGATTTCGGCCCTTACGGGCTGCCCAAGGCGGCGACCCTTGCGCTGATGCGGCAATACGCGCTCGACTACGGCACTCAGGGCATCCGCGCCAACGCGGTCAACGCCGACCGCATCCGCGGCGGCTTGCTGACCTCGCAGATGATTTCCCAGCGCGCGAAGGCGCGTGGGCTGAGCGAGGCCGATTACATGGGCGGCAATTTGCTGCACCGCGAGGTCGGGGCCGAGGACGTGGCCGAAGCCTTCCTGTCGTTGGCGCTGGCGCGCAGCACGACCGGTTCGTTCGTCACGGTCGACGGCGGCAACATCGCCGCCGCGCCGCGCTAGACAAATCGCTCCATCCCGTCGCCCGTTTGGCGCGATCAGGATTCGTCACGCGCCGCGGCGGCCGGTACAATTCCGTCCATGCGAGTCCTCTACCACTCCCTCTTGTCGGCGTATTCGCGCAAGGTGCGCATCGTGCTCGCCGAGAAGAACCTCGACTTCACGATGAAGGCGGAAAAAGCGTGGGAGCGGCGGCCGGAATTCCTCGCCTTGAACCCGGCCGGCGAGGTGCCGGTGTTGATCGAGCCGGACAGCACGGTGCTCGCCGGCTGCGACGCGATCGTCGAATATCTCGACGAGGTCTATCGCGAAAAGATGCTGATCGGGATCAACGCGATCGACCGCGCCGAGGTGCGCCGGCTGGTCGCCTGGTTCGACCTGAAGATGCACCGCGAGGTGACCGAGAACCTCGTCGGCGAGAAGATGATGAAGCGCTTTATCGGCGAAGGTCAGCCCAACTCGCAGGCGATTCGCGCCGGCCACGCCAACCTGCCGCATCACCTCGACTATATCGGCTATCTCGTCGACCGGAGGCGCTGGCTCGCCGGCGACCATTTCTCGGTCGCCGACATCACTGCGGCGGCGCAGCTATCGACGCTCGACTATCTGGGCGACGTGCCGTGGGAGCAACATGAGCTGGCCCGCGAATGGTACGCGCGGATCAAGTCGCGCCCGAGCTTCCGCGCGATCCTCGCCGACCACGTCCCCGGCCTGCCCCCGCCGCCGCACTACACGGATTTGGATTTCTGAGGGGGCCCGAAGCGCGCCCAAACAATGCACCACAGAGCGACAGAGGGCACGGAGGACGTCGAGCCTCGGAACCCTCTGTGCCCTCCGTGTCTTCGTGGCGATTAAATGCCGCTATTCGGCGGCAGACTTGGACTAAAGCCCCAGCAGCGCGCGCTTCGCGGTGAATTCGTCTTCGGTCAGGATTCCGGAGTCGCGCAACTCCTCCAGCATGCGAAGGTGTGCCGGCCGGCGCGGCGCGCCGACCGCGATCATGCTGCCGACCCGCAATTCCATCGGCGCCGCGCCCTGCTGCAGCAGGGCGAAGACAAAGCCGAGGACCAGCGCGCCGATCAAGAACAACAGCCCATGATAAGGATTTCCGGCCGCGAACTCGGTCAGCGTGCAGAGAAATAGCGCAATCGCGCTCGCCGCCGCGGCACCGCCCGCGCTGACCACCGCGACGAGCTGCCGGCAGATGAACCAGTAGCCGATCCCGATAATCGCCAGCAACAGGATGACCCCGAGCCAATCGCCGCGCACGGCGAGCAACAGCGCGATGATCAGATCGAGGCCGAGCGAGGCCAGAACCGAATAGGTCAGCGTCTCCGGCATGTTCGGAATGGTGACGTGCAGCATCGGCTTCCCCTTGGCCTGGCGCCGCGCGGCCTAGCGGTTATTGGCCGGCGCGGCCGTGTTCTCCTTCAATTCGAGCCGCTCGATATTGGTCTTGGCCTCCGCGTCGGCGTCGCTGCCGGGCGCGAGCTGGGTGACCCGCACCCAATCCTGACGCGCGCCGTTGAGGTCGCCCTTGAGGCGGCGGATGTTGCCGCGCTCGAGCAGCGTCGTGGGCGAACCGGGCGACAAATTGACCGCGCGATCGATATCGCCGAGCGCGGCATCGAGCTGGCCCAGTTGGCGATAGGCGGTCGCGCGATAGATCAGCGCCTCGACCCGACCCGGATCGGTCTTCAGCACGCGGTCGAGATCGCCGACCGCCTTGTCGTACGAGCCGCCGCTGCCCGCGGCCTCGGCGCGATCAAGCAGGATGTCCGTATCGTTGGGCGCAAGGTTGAGCGCGGCGCTGTCGGCGGCATAGGCGCGCGACGGGTCGCCGGCAAGGAGCCAGGCTTGCGCCGCCTGGTCGAGCACCTCGGCGCGCAGCGAATCGGGCGCGTGACCCATCGCCTTGGCCAGGCTTTCGAGCCGCGTCGCGCCTTCCTTGTATTGCTTCAGCTCGACCAGCGCGATCGCATAACAATGGTCGGCCGGATGCTCGCCGCCGCGGCCTTGCCAGCGCTCGGCGTAGTCGCGCGCCGCGGCGGGGTCGGTCTTGATCAGGCCCATGCACTGGTCGTACATCGCCGCGTCGCCCGCCGCCGGCCGCAGCGGCCCACCTCGCTGCGGCGGTACATAGGGCAGCACCGGTGGCGCCGGCGGCGGTGCCGCCGAGGCCGGCGGGCCGGTCTGCTCGGGGCCCGCGGCAAACGACGCCTCTCCCGGCTCGAGCGCGACGCTCAGCGCCAGCACAACGACAATCAAGATCGTCCGCCGCATCGCCGCATCGATAGCACACTCCCGATCAGCATCGAATGAGGAAGCAGTGCCGGCATTGCGGTCGAAAACCGCGCCACGCTACGATGGGATGCGAGGGAGCGCCGTAACCGATCGTGAATTCCATTGGCATTTGAGCGTCTGCGCCATGCGGCCGGCAGTTTCGGCAACATTGCCCTCGCGCTCAGCCACCGCAATTACCGCGTCTATATCAGCGGCAACGCAATCCAGCTGATGGGCACCTGGATGCAGCGGGTGTCGGTCGGCTGGCTGACCTGGACTCTGACCCATTCGGGCGCGTGGCTCGGCATTCTCTCGATGGCCGAGTTCCTGCCGGTATTGTTCCTGTCGCCGTTCGCCGGCGTCCTCGCCGACCGCCTCGATCGGGTCGCGATCATCCGCATTACCCAGCTGATCGGCTGCGCCCAGGCGATCCTGTTGGCGATCCTCGTCGCGACCGGGCTGATCTCGATCCACATCCTGTTTGCGTTGGTGACGCTGTTGGGGATCAACCAGAGCATGGCCCAGCCGGCGCGGCTGGCCCTGATCCCGACCCTGGTCGACCGTGAAGGGCTGCCGTCGGCGCTGGCGATCAACTCGATCGTGTTCAACGCGGCGCGGTTCGTCGGCCCGGCGATCGCCGGCGTGCTGATCGCGCGCTTCGACATTGCCGCTGCGTTTGCCGCCAATGCGGTCACCTACATCGCGTTCCAGATTTCGCTCGCCAATCTGCGCGACATCCCGCCCTTGCCGGTGCGCGTCGCGCAGAATGCGCTCAGGGCCTCGCTCGAGGCCTATAGCTATGCCAGCCGGCATCCGGGGATCGCGCCGATGCTGCTGCTGTTCGCGGTCACGACGATCGGTACGCGGGGCTTTATCGAGCTGTTCCCCGGCTTTGCCGACAGCGTGTTTCATCGCGGCCCGCAAGGCCTGGCGATGCTGACCTCGACCGTCGGCCTGGGCGCGATCTTCGGCGGGATATGGATGCTGTTCCGCTCGCAGATCGGCGGCCTCACGACGATCGTCATTGCCAATACGCTGGTGATGTCGCTGGCGACCATCGCCTTCACCGCGACCGACAGCTTTGTGATGGCGCTGCCCTGCGTGTTCATTTCCGGTGCGGCGATGGTGATCACCGGGATCGGCGCGCAGACGCTGATCCAGGCCTCGACCGACCGCAGCATGGGCGGCCGGGTCATGGCGCTTTACGGCATGATCTTTCGCGCCGGGCCGGCGCTCGGCGCGGTGATCATGGGCTCGGCGAGCGAGCGGTTCGGGCTGCGCCTGCCGCTGGCGATCGGCGCGTTGGTATCGATCGCGTTCTGGGCGCTGACCCTGCACCGCAAGAAGGCGATCGTGACGTCGCTCGAAGACCCGCCAGCGGGGGAAGACGGCGTGATCGCGCCGACCCCAGCCAAGAGCGGCGCGTGACGGCTAAACGGCGTCTGCTGTGCTTTGGGATGGGTTACACCGCACGCGCTCTCGCGCAGTGCCTCACCGACGATTGGATGGTCACCGGCACGAAGCGCAACGGCTCCGACGCTCTGCGCTTCGGGCGCGACCACAAGTTGTCGCCTTCGGCCTTTGACGGCGTTACCCATATCCTCATCTCGATCCCGCCGGACGAGCTTGGCGACCCGGTGCTCGATCTGCATGGCGGCGAAATCACCGCGCTCCCCGGCCTGCAATGGCTCGGCTATCTGTCGACCACCGGGGTCTACGGCACGCGCGACGGCGGCTGGGTCGACGAAACCTCCGAGCTGCGCCCGTCCAGCGTCCGCGGCCAGCGCCGCGTCGACGCCGAAGCCGGCTGGCTGGAGCTGCGCCGATCTCGCGGCGTGCCGGTGTATATTTTCCGCCTCGCCGGCATCTACGGTCCCGGCCGCAGCGCCTTCGATGCGCTTCGCGCCGGCGCCGCGAGGCGCATCGACAGCCCCGGCCAGCTCTTCTCGCGCGTCCATGTCGACGACATCGCGAGCGTGCTGCTCGCCTCGATCGCCCGGCCGCACCCCGACGCCATCTACAATGTCTGCGACGACGAGCCGGCCGCCCAGGCCGATGTCGTCGCCTATGCCGCCAGCCTTCTCGGCATCGAGCCGCCGCCGCTCGTGCCGCTCGTCGAGGCCAGCCTGTCGCCAATGGCGCGGAGCTTTTACGCCGACAACAAACGCGTCTCGAACGCGTTGATCAAAAGCGAGCTCGGCGTCACGCTGGCCTTTCCGAACTACCGTGCCGGACTGGCGGCAATCCTGACCGCGGGCGGCTAATGCTTGCCGAAAGCGCCGCCGTCCGGCATCGTCGCGGCCCACGGGTAAGTGTGAGGGCGAGGGAGGATTCGATGGCCTACAATGTGCTGATGATGGGGGCCTCCTACGGCTCGCTTCTGGCGATCAAGCTGTTGTTCGGCGGGCACAAGATCACGATGGTCTGCCTGCCGAACGAGGTCGAGGCGTTCAACAGCGACGGCGCGCATGTGCGTATGCCGGTGCGCGGCCGTGCGACCCCGGTTGACCTCGACTCGCGCAAATTGCCGGGGAGTCTCCGGGCCGCCGCCACCGGCGACGTCAACCCGAAGGATTACGACCTCGTCGTGCTGGCGATGCAGGAGCCGCAATACCGCTCGCCGGGGGTGCGCGAGCTGACCGACGCGATCGCGCGCGCCAGGGTGCCGGCGATGTCGATCATGAACATGCCACCGTTGCCCTATATGCGGCGCATCCCCGGCCTCGATGCTGACGCGCTCAAGCCCTGCTACACCGACGCCAGCGTCTGGGACAATTTCGAGCCCGGCAAGCTGACCCTGTGCAGCCCCGACCCGCAGGCGATCCGCCCGCCCGGCGAGAAGATCAATTTCCTCTTGGTCACTTTGCCGACCAATTTCAAATCGGCGCGGTTCGAAAGCGACGCCGACACCAAGATCCTCGAGACGATGCAGCATGAGATCGAAGGGATCCGCTACGACCCGGGCGACGGCGACCCGATCGACCTGCCGGTCAAATTGAAGGTCCACGAGTCGATTTTCGTGCCGCTCGCCAAATGGGCGATGCTGCTGACCGGCAATTACCGCTGCATCACGGCCGACGGCGCGATCGACATCAAGGACGCGGTGCACGCCGACCCGGAGAAGTCGCGCTCGGTCTACAACTGGGTCATGGGGGTGTGCACCAAGCTCGGCGCCGACCCCGCCGATCTGGTTCCGTTCGAGAAATACGCCAGCGCGGCGCATGGGCTGGTGCGGCCGTCCTCGGCGGCGCGTGCTGTCAACAACGGCGCGACGAACATCGAGCGCACCGACCGGCTGGTGCAGTTGCTTGGCGCGCAGCTCGGCATGCAAAACCCGATCGTCGACGCGACGGTCAAACAGGTCGATGCCCGGCTTGAAGCCAATCGGAAAAAGGCGGCTTGAATACTTGCGGTGTCATTGCGAGGAGCGCGCAGCGCGACGCGGCAATCTCTCTCCGATGAGGGCCAAGGCGGAAGGAGATTGCTTCGCTGCGCTCGCAATGACGGTTAAAAGATGAAAGGCAACGTCCTCGGCTTCGATCCGGACAGCAATACCGGGGCGATCAGCGGACATGACGGCCGGCGCTACGAGTTCGTGACGCTGGATTGGCGCGGGCTGGGCCGGCCGGGGCGGGGCGAGACCGTCGACTTCGTCGCCGACGGCACGCGGGCAACGCAGATCTACCCGCTCGGCGCCAGCTTCAACCCCGACGAAGCCGCGACCGCCAACACCGTCTACATCCTCTACCTTGTGAGCCTCTTGGTCGGCCTCACCAGCATCGTCGGCGTGATCATGGCCTATGTGAACCACGCCGATGCGCCCGAATGGGTGCAGACCCATTACCGCTTCCAGATTCGGACATTTTGGATCGGACTGCTGTACGGGGTTATCGGCCTGGTCACCTGCATCATCGTGATCGGCGTGTTCTGGCTGATCTTCGTGCTGATCTGGTGGATCGTGCGCTGCGTCAAGGGAATGCAGGCGATCTCGCGCGGTCTCCCCTACGAACGCCCCGCCAGCTGGTTGTGGTGACGCCGAGCCTTACCTCTGCGTCGAGGTAACCCGCGGCCTTGGCAACTTTCGCTTGGGAGCGACATTTTGTACTATCCCCGGGCAACCTCCGGGGGATGGGCATGAAGGGCAACGTCATCGGTTTCGACCCCGATACCAATACCGGCGCGATCAGCGGCCATGACGGCAAGCGCTACGATTTCGTGACCGCGGACTGGCACGGTCATTCCCAGCCGCACCATGGCGATATCGTCGATTTCCAGCCTGATGGCGACCGGGCGACCCAAATGTATCTTGTGGAGGCTGAATACGCGCAACCGACGCTCGGTCAATTTCTCTTCTCGCCGCATGGGCGAATCTCACGCTCGCAATACTGGCTCAAATGGGTTGTCCCGTTCTTGGTGATCTATGTGATCCTGCTTGGCCTGACGCTGGCAACGCAAGGCAGCGTCGCCGGGGGAATATTCGGTTTCATCCTGGTTATCTTTGCGTTGGTGATGCTCTGGCCGAGTATCGCCACGCTTGTGAAGCGTGTGCACGACCGCGATTGGCCCTGGCCGTTCATTCTTTTGCTGCTGGTCCCGATCGTCAGCCTCTGGCCGGCGATCGAGATCATGTTTCTGCGCGGCACGATCGGCGGCAATCGCTTTGGCCCCGATCCCGTTCCGCGTCAGTGAGGCGCCGCGATGGCCGACCGGTAGGTAGCAGGATCGGCGAAAGCAAGGCGCCGCAGGCATGAAGGGCAACGTCATCGGCTTCGATCCGGACACCAATACCGGTGCGATCATCGGCCATGACGGCAACCGCTACGACTTTGTCAGGCAGGACTGGCGTGGGCCGGCACCGCCGCGGCGCGGCGATCTGGTCGATTTTCAGGCCGTGGATCAGCGGGCGAACGAGATCTACCTGGTCGAACCGGCTTATGTCGCGCCGAGCTTCGCCGATTTTTACTTCTCGGCATCGGGCCGGATTTCACGATCGCAGTATTGGCTCAGATTTATCCTGCCGTACGTCGTGATCGTGTTCGTTCTCCAAGCAATAACCGCAGCGAGTGGCACCGGGTCAGCGTTGAACGTGACCCTGACGATAGTATCGGGCCTGTTTGGTTTGGTCGTGGTGTGGCCGTCGATCGCGATCATGATCAAACGTATCCACGATCGGAACAAATCGGGGTGGTATCTTCTCTATTTGTTGGTGCCGTCGTGCTTGTTTGTCGGTTTGGCGTGCGCTTGGCTGGGCGCCGCGATATTCGCGGGTGAGGTGGACCCGGATGCGGTCGCCGTCCCTCCGATTGGCGTCCTGGGTGCCCTGACCATCATTGCCGGTCTCGTCCTGTTCGGCATCGAGATCTGGTTTTTCGTCGAATTCGGCTGCCTGCGCGGGACGATCGGCGCCAATCGGTTCGGGCCGGACCCGGTACGATAAGATCAAAGTTCGGCTTACGCGGAAACGCGCCAACCTGTCCGCCGCAAATCAAAAGGGCCGGGAAACCCCGGCCCTTTTTTAATGCACGGGCTGCTGCTCAGCAGGACGACGAGCCACCCCCATCGCCGCCTCCGCCGCCGTCAAAGCCGCCGTCGCCACCCCCGCCGCCGTCGTAGCCGCCGCCATCGCCGCTCCCGCCGCCGCCATCGTAGCCGCCGCCCCCGCCGCCGTCATAACCGCCGCCGGCGCCGCCGGCTGAATAGTCGTCGCTGCCAGCGCCGCCCTGGCCGCCTCCGCCATAATTATTGATCACGGTCTCGCCGAGGCCGCCGCCCATACCCATTCCACCCATGCCCATGCCGCCCATTCCGCCGAGCCCGCCCGCAAAGCCGTGCCCGAACAGCGACGAGATGCCCTCGAACAGTAAGGCGCCGCCGGCCACGCCCGCCGCCGTCGTCGCGGCCGAGCGCAGGAAGCTGTTGCCGCCGCCGCCGAACATGCCGCCCATCGGCGACGCGGCCGGTTGAGCATAGCCGGGCTGTGCGTAGCCGGGCTGCGCGTATTGCGGCGGCGGGGGTGCGGCCTGCGGCGCCCGCGTCCACGGGCCGCCCGACGGCACGCTGGCCTGAGGCTGCGCCTGGCTGCCGCCACCCAAGAGACCGCCGAGGAAGCTCGTGCGCGGCGCCGGCGCGGTCTGGCTGGCGAGCTGCTGTTGGAGCTCGGCGATGCGGTTCTGCGCGGCGTGCAGCGACAGGTCCTGGATCAGCACCGTCTGCACCAGGAAATAGGGCGCATCAGGCATCTGTGTCATCGCCTGGCGGATCAGCGCGTCCGCTTCGGGATCCTTGGGTTGCCCTCCGGCGCTTTGCAGCCGGGTCAACAAGGTCGTGATCAGATCGCGTTCTTGCGGTTCCATGAATACCTGCCCGTCGCAAAAAGGCCGCCGGCACCGGCGGGGCCGCGCTAGATGTGGGGAGCGGCGAGGGCGCGTCAATGAGGCGAGTTGGTCAGCCCCGACCCTCGAGCTCGATCGCGTCGTAACGGCGGATGCGGTAGATCGCGATCGAAACCAGCCAGCTCAGCGCGAAGATCGCGATGATCAGGTAGCCGAGCGCGCCGAAATTATCGTTGAGCGTACCGACAAAACCCCAGAAGGGCCCGTCGAGCGCCAGCTGGCCGCCGATCAGGCCGAGCACCTCGATTCCGCCGACGATCACCGCCACCAGGACCGACACCGCGGTGATTGTCAGGTTGTAGTAGAGCCTGCGGATCGGCCGCGCGAACGCCCAGCCATAGGCGCCGAGCATCAGTACGCCGTCGGTCGTGTCGATCAGCGACATGCCGGCAGCGAACAGCGCCGGGAACACCATGATCGACCAGATCGAGAGTCCGCGCGAAGCTTCCGCGGCGGAGATCCCGAGCACGGCGATCTCGGTCGCGGTATCGAAGCCGAGCCCGAACAGAAACCCGAGCGGGTACATGTGCCAGCTTTTTGTCACCAGACGGAACACCGGCCGGAACAGCCGGGCGAGCAATCCGCGCTGCGCCAACAGCCGGTCGAAATCGTCCTCGACATAGCTTCCGCCGCGCCGAACCTCGCGAAACGCTCGGCAGACGCCGCCAAGGATAATCAGGTTCGCCAGCGCCACGGCGAAGAGGAACAGCGCCGAGACTCCGGTGCCGATCAGCCCGCCGACCTCTTTCAGCGACGCGAAACGGCTCTGCAGCGCGGCGGTGGTCGCGGCGATCGTGAGCGAGGCGAGTACCACGATCGTCGAGTGGCCGAGCGCGAAGAAGAAGCCAACCGAAACCGGCCGCTTGCCGGCTTGCATCAGCTTGCGGGTGACGTTGTCGATCGCGGCGATGTGGTCGGCGTCGACTGCGTGCCTGAGGCCGAACGTATAAGCGAGGAACGCCGTGCCGAGCAGCACCGGGTGCGCGCGAAACGCGATCAGCGCCCACGCCCAGGCGACGAGGTTGGCGACCGCTAGGATCGCATAGATTCCGGCAAGCTTGCGGCGCACGAAACGCTCCTACCCCCAACGGTCCCGCCCCGTGCATAGCCGATGCCGGTTGTCGCCGGCAACGCCCGCATCCTCTAAGATAGAACCGGCGCGCCGCGCCGGCGCAAAACGGAGGGTCCCATCATGGCGAAACGCGGCTTCCAGATGATCGATGCCGAGATGCACGTGATGGAGCCCACCGATCTGTGGCAGCGCTACATCGACCCCGAGTTCGCCGAGCGCGCGCCGCGCCGTCTCAGCGAGCGCAAATGGGACATCCGCACCATGGTCGAGGGCGAGGTCATGGCGGCGATGCCGGGCGGCGATTGGCTGGCGGTCAGCGACGCCGAGGAAACGGCGCTCGCCACGCGCTACGCCGAGGAGATTGCGCGCGGTTTCGACCCAGAGTCGCAAGTGAAGGCGATGGACAAGGAGGGGCTCGACCTCGCGATCCTCTACCCGACCTCGGCGACGTACGTGACCGCGTTCACCCGCATGGACGCGCGCTTCGCGGCGGCGGCGTGCCGTGCCTAGAACGACTGGCTTTACGACTACATCCAGGCGGCCGACCCCAAGCGCATGTTCGGCGCCGCGGCGATCTCGGCGCACGATGTCGACAGCGCGGTCGCCGAAACCCGCCGCGCGATCGGCGAGCTCGGCATGAAGGCCGCTTTTCTGCGGCCCAACATCTACAACGAGCGACCGTGGCACGACCCCTATTACGATCCGCTGTGGGCGGTCTGCCAGGAGTTGAATATCGCGGTCGGCTTTCACGAGACCACCGGCTCGCGGATGAAGGCTTGCGGCACCGACCGCTTCAAGACAATGGGCATCGCCCATATCGCGACCCATTCGATGGAGCAGATGCTCGCCTGCATGGACATCATAACGGGCGGGGTCATGGAACGCTTTCCGCGGCTGCGCTGCGCCTTTCTCGAAGCCAATTGCGGCTGGCTGCCGTTCTGGCTGCACCGCATGGACGAGCATTACGAATGGCGCCAGCCCTATGGCGAGATGACCCACCTCTCGATGCCGCCGTCAGAGTATTTCCGCCGCCAGGGGTTCGGCGCGGTCGAATGCGACGAGAGTTTCGTCACGCATGTCGTCGATGCGATCGGCGATGACAATCTCGTCACCACGACCGACTACCCGCATGGCGACGCGAAATACCCCAACGCGATGGATTTGTTCCTCGCGCTGCCGCTCGCCGACAAGAGCAAGAAGAAGATCCTGTGGGACAACGCGTTGCGGCTCTACGCGCTGTAGGTCCCGGAGGAGCGCCGCATTTACCAGCACCATCCCGGCTTTCGCCGGGATGGTGATAGGGAAAGGTGATCGCCATGAAAATCGGGTTCATCGGGGTCGGCAATATCGGCGCGCCGATCGCCGGGCAATTGCTCAAGGCCGGCCATGATCTCACCGTTACCGACCTGCGGTGCGAGGCGGCTGCCGCGTTGCTCGCTGCCGGCGCCACCTGGGCCGATACGCCGGCCGAGATCGCCGCCGGCTGTGATGTCGTCGTTACCTGCCTGCCGGGCCCGAAGGAGATGGAACGCGTCTGCCTCGGCGATGGCGCTCTCGTTGCGCACCTCAAGCCCGGCGCGCTCTACATCGACCACACGACCAACGCCCCGGCGCTGGTGCGCCGCGTGGACGCGGCGCTCGCGGCGAAAGAGGTGGCGATGCTCGACGCGCCGGTCAGCGGCGGAATGGAGGGCGCGCAGACCCGCGACCTCCTGGTGATGGCCGGCGGCGATGCGGCGGCCTTCGGGCGCGCTCGGCCCATCCTCGACGCGATCGCCAAACGTGTCATACATACCGGCGGCATCGGCACCGGATCGATCGCCAAGATCATGCACAACAGCGCGACCTTCACGCTCGATCTGGTGATGGCCGAATGCTGGACCACCGGGGTCAAGGCGGGGATCGATCCGGCGGTGCTGGTCGAGGTGTTTTCGACCGCCGCGCTCGGCAACATGATGAATTTGAAGGTGCGGCTGCCGGCGACCTATTTCCGTGGCGATTTCGAACCGCGGTTCTCGCTGGCGCTGGCGCGCAAGGATCTGGGTCTGGCGCTCGATCTGGCGCGCGAGACGGGCACGCCGATGCGCCTCGCGGCGATCTGCGAGGCGGAGATGGCAGAAGCGGTGGCGCGCGGTTGGGCCGGCCGCGACGCGTCGATTTTCCTCACGCTGCAAGAGGAGCGGGCCGGGGTCGAGGTGCGGCTGCCGCCCGGCAAAGCCGGCGCCAGAAACGGGTAGCGGGGCTGCCGATATCGAGTTTGACTTGGGCCCGCCGCCAGCTTAGCGCTGGCTGCAGCAAGATTCAGGCGGCCCGGAGGAAACGGCATTGAAGCGCAGACTGCCGAGGCGGGGAGCGCGCCGCGCTTGCGCGGGCCTTGTCGTGCTCGCGATCATGGCATGGGCATCGCCGTCGCAGGCGCTCGACACCGTCAGGATTTCCGCCTTTCAAGGGGCCTTCGTGAACCTGCCGGTCTATGTGGCGAAGGCGTTCAAGCTGTTCGAGAAGCATGGGGTCGAGGCCGAGCTGATCTACGGCACCGGCATCCAGGTCACCAACATCATGGTCGGCGGGTCGGCCGATTTCGGCGCCTTCGCGGTCGAGCACGGCATCACGATCATCGGCAAGGGTCAGGACGTCCGGCTGCTCGTCGTTAACCAGACCCTGCCGCCCTACGGCCTCATCGTGCGCAACGATGTGCCGACCCCGAACGCCGGCAAACCCTATCCCGAGATGCTGAAGGATTTGAAGGGGCTGAAGCTCGGCATCACGACGATCGGCGCGAGCACTGACATCACGCTGCGCTTTCTGCTGCACCAGGTCGGCATCGAGCCCAACGATGTGAAGATCATCCCGGTCGGGGCCGCGGGCCCGCAAGTCGCCGGGCTCAAGAACGGCCTCATCGACGGCGCGCTGTCGGCCGAGCCGGCGCAATCCGAGGCGGTCGATGGGCTGAAGATCGCCAAGCTGATCCTCGATATCCAAGGCGGGCAGGGCCCCGAGATCTTCCGCGACTACGCCTATAACGGGGTGTGGACCACCGGCGCCTATCTGAAGAAATACCCGGAACGCGCCCATGCCGTCGTCGACGCGATCGTCGAGGCCGAGACGATGATCAACGATCCCACCCATGCCGACGAGGTCGCCCAGGTCGCAATCGACAACATGCCGGGGTTCGACCCGGCGATCCTGCGCGCCTTCATCGCCAAGTACCGCTCGGTCTTCCAGCCGATCGCGACCCAAAAGCAGATCGAGAATGTCGAAACCTATCTGCAGGGCGCCGAGATGCTGAGCGCGCCGATTCCCTACGACAAGATCGTCGCGGCCGATTTCATGCCCCGCGACTTCACGCCGCCGGCCGGCAAGTGAGCGAGGCCAACCTGCCGGCCCCGGAGGCCTCCGGGGCCACGGTTGCTACCGAGGCGGTGGTCGAAGTCAACATTGCAAGCGGCGATCCGTTCCGGCGCCGCGTGGTCATTGCCCGTACCGCGCTGTGCATTGGTGCGCTGGCCGCGTGGCAAGCCGCGGTCGCGGTCGGGCTGATCGACCCGTTCTGGATTTCGAGCCCCTATCTTGTCGCGGTCGAGATGTGGCGCTTGCTTGTCAGCGGCGAATTGCTGACCGATGTCTGGATGACGGTGTCGGAAGCGCTGATCGCCTTTGTCGTGTCGTCGGTGCTGGGGGTGATGAGCGGCCTCCTGCTCGCCCGCTCGCCGTTCTGGGACGATGTCATGGCGCCGATCATCGTCGCGCTCAACAGCCTGCCGCGCATCGCGCTGGCGCCGCTGATCATCCTGTGGTTCGGCGTCGGCATCACCGCCAAGGTGGTGACAGCCTTCACGTTGGTCTACTTCATCCTGCTGGTGAACACGCTGGGCGGGGCCAAGAACGTCGACAACGACATCATGACGATCGCCCAGCTGATGGGCGCCTCAAAGCGCGATTTGCTGTGGAAAATCACGCTGCCCTCGGCGTTGCCGTGGATTTTCGCCGCGCTCAGCATCGCGCTGACCTATTCGCTGCTCGGCGTGATTGTCGCCGAGATCCTCGCCTCGAACCAGGGGCTCGGCTACCTGATCGCCAGCAGCGCCGGCAATTTCAACACCGCCGGCGTCTTCGCCGCGCTCGTCGTGCTTGCCGCGATCGCCTGGGCGTTCAGCACCGCGATGCGCAAGATCGAAGGCTGGCTGTTGCGCTGGAAACCGTCGGTCAGCAGTGCCTGAGCCGAAGATCCGCCTCGTCAATATCGGCATCACCTTCCGCCCGCGCGACCGCGAGGCGGTGGTCGCGGTGCAAAACGTGTCGCTGGCGGTCGAGGAAGGCTCGATCGTCACAATCGTCGGCCCGTCGGGCTGCGGCAAATCGACGATCCTCAACGCGGTCTCCGGCCTGTTGACCCCGAGTTCGGGCTATGCCGAGATCGGCGGCCAGCGCGTTAGCGGCATTCGCCACGATGTCGGCTACATGTTCGCGCGCGACGGCATGATGCCCTGGCGCACCGCGCTGCGGAATGTCGAGTTCGGGCTCGAGGTGCGCAAAATCGCCAACCGGCGCGACGTCGCCCGCGACTGGCTGCGCCGGGTCGGGCTCGAGAAGTTCGAGGATCATTACCGGCACGAGTTGTCGCAGGGCATGCGCCAGCGGGTCGCGGTCGCGCGGACCTTCGCGATCGACCCCGACGTGCTGTTGATGGACGAGCCGTTCGGCGCGCTCGACAGCCAGACCCGACTGTTGCTGCAGGAGCTGTTCCTGACGGTGTGGGAGAGCACCCGGAAGACCGTGCTGTTCGTGACCCACGATCTGCACGAGGCGATCTTTCTGTCGGATGTCGTGGTGGTGTTCACCAACCGGCCGGGGCGGGTCAAATCGGTCATCCCGATCGATCTGCCGCGGCCGCGCGTGCCGCCGGCCGAATTGGCGACCGCGACCGAGTTCCGCGACATCTATGCGCGGATTTGGGGTGATCTGCGCGACGAGGTCCGCGTCTTCGAATAAGCGGCCCCTTGCTACAGCGGGAAGACTTCGTGCAGTTGCGGCATCTCGACTTGGCTGCCGGCGAGATGAGGCGCCAGCGCTGTCATCGCCGCTTCCTCGCCATGGACGAGGTAGGTGGTTTCCTTGCCGTCGATCCGGCCGTGCCAATCGACGAGTTCCTGCTGATCGGCATGAGCGGAAAACCCGTTGATGGTGTGAACCCGCGCCCGTACCGAGATTAGCTCGCCAAACAGATCGACTTCGGTGGCGCCGTCGATGATCCGGCGCGCCAGGGTTCCGCGCGCGGCGTAGCCGACGAAGACAATACTGGCTTCCTCCCGCCACAGATTGTGGCGCAGATGATGCCGCACCCGTCCGCCCGCGCACATGCCCGACCCGGCCATGATGATGGCGCCCCCGCTGATCCGGTTGATCGCTATCGACTCAGCCGGGTCGCGCGTGAAACGAAGACCGGGAAAACCGAACGGGTCCTCCCCACGCGCCATCAGGTCGGCCACCGCGGCGCCATAGCAGCCGGGGTGTCGCCGGAAGATCTCGGTCGCGGCGATCGCCAATGGTGAATCGAGAAACACCGCCATCGATGGCGGCAACCGGTTCTGTTCGATTCCCTGCCGCAGCACGTAGAGGATTTCCTGCGCCCGTTCGAGCGCGAAGGTCGGAATGATCACATTCCCGCCGCGCGCGAAAGTGTCGGTAATCGCCGCATGCAGCTCTTCGACCGAGGCGGTGAATGGCCGGTGCAGGCGGTCGCCGTAAGTCGACTCCATCACCACGATTTCGGCGCTCGCGGGCGTGGCGGGGGGCGCGAGCAAGGGGCGCCCGGTATTGCCGAGATCGCCCGAGAACAGCACCTGGCGATGTCGCCCCGCTTCCTCCGCCTCGATCAACACGCTCGCCGAGCCGAGGATGTGGCCGGCATCGAAAAAGCTCGCCCGCAAGCCGGGCGCGAGGTCGAGCGTGCCGCCGTAATCGACCGCCCGACCGAACCGCTCGATCGTGTCGAGCACATCGAGAAGCACATAGAGCGGTTCAACTTCCACGTCCCGGCTACGACGGCGCGCGTGGTGCTGCCGCCGTCGCGCGTCCTCCTCCTGCAGGTGGGCGGCATCGAGGAGGACGAGGCGCGCCAAATCGCGGGTAGCGGCAGTCGCGACGATCTCGCCGCGAAATCCCCGCTTGACCAGCAGCGGGAGGCGCCCGCAATGATCGAGATGGGCGTGGGTCAGCACGACGATTTCGATCGAACGCGGATCGAAGCCGAAATCGGCCGCGTTCTCCTCTTCGAGGTCGCGGCTGCCCTGGATCATACCGCAATCGATGAGAACGCGGCGGCCGGCGCATTCGAGCATATGGCAGGACCCGGTGACGCTACGGTCGGCACCGTGGAAGGACAGTCTCATTTGTCGCTCACCCTGGCGGGGCCGCAGATTTCCTCGATCGTGCCCGGGGCGAGCAACGGCGAACCGCGCATCTCGTACCACAGCAGGATGTCGCGCCAGATATCCTTCGCCGTCTCGGCGTACCAGAACAACTCGCGGTCTTCCGGGTCGATCGTGCCCTCGGCCACCAGGAAGTCGGCGTCGAAGACGCGCCGCCAGTATTCTTCGCTGACCAGGATGACGGGCACCGGCTCGATCTTGCGTGACTGGGCGAGCGTCAACACCTCGAAGACCTCGTCCATCGTCCCGTACCCGCCGGGAAAGGCGACCAGCGCCCGCGCTCGCATCAGGAAATGCAGCTTGCGCATCGCGAAATAGTGAAAGCTGAAGCAGAGGCCAGGACTGATGTAGGGGTTTGGGTATTGCTCGTGCGGCAGCGTGATGTTGAGCCCGATCGACTTCGCGCCTGCGTCATGCGCGCCCCGGTTGGCCGCTTCCATGATACCTGGGCCGCCGCCGGTCATCACCATGACGCGGCCGCCGATCGCCTTGTCGCCGCAAAGGCCGACCAGGTGGCCGAATTCGCGGGCGACGTCGTAATAATGGCTTTTGGCTTCGATGCGCCGGGCGATCGCCAGGCGCTTGTCGACCGCGGCATCATTTGGACGAGCGGCGAGCGCTGCGGCCAGCGCATCGCGGTTACGGCGCGCCGTCGTCGGTTCGGGGATGCGGGTGCTGCCGAATACCACGATCGTATGGGCGACATCATGTTCGGCGAGGAGCTGCTGCGGCTTCTCGTAATCAAGCGCGAGGCGGACGCCACGCATATCGCCGCGCCGCAGGAAATCGGGGTCCTGGTCGGCCTCGCGATAGGACGGGTTTGCGGTGATCGCTGCGATCCTCGTCGGAGCGTCCGGATCCTCCGAGCTCGGTTTCGGCCGATGCTCGGGCAAAGGCTGCCGGCGTTGCGATGCCGGCATTGGCTGTTTCATCGATCCGTATCCGCTGCAGAGAGCAGCCAAGGATACAGCAACCGACCGTAGCGATTGTCGTTGATCGACATCAATTCATAGCCGGCTGTCTCGGCGTAAGGATGACCAAAGTCGATCCACTCGCACCCAAGGTGATGGCGATGACCCAAACAGCTCGTTCGTTCCCGCCCGGCCGTCGCATCTCTGGCCGCGCGCAGCGGGACCACGTCCTCGACCCCTACCAAACGCAGCAGAAGCTACATGAGCCGACCGTCTGCGAGGGGTGCGGCGCCGTCTATCACGCCGGCCGCTGGCAATGGGGTCCGTCTCCCGAACCGGCGCATAAGGGTCATTGTCCGGCTTGCCGGCGAATTGCTGAGGAGCTACCGGCCGGCATCGTGACCTTGCATGGTAGCTTTGCCCGCGATCACAAGGACGAGATCGTCGGCCTCGCCCACAACGAGGAAGCGGCCGAGCAGGCAGAGCATCCACTCAACCGGATCATGGCTATCGAGGAGAGCGATGAGGGGCTGGTGATCCGCACGACGGATATCCATTTGCCTCATCGCCTCGGCACGGCGTTGAAGCGCGCCTTCCATGGCGAGCTCGACATCCATTTTGACGAGGCAGGATATTTCGTCCGAGTCGACTGGCGCCCGCCGGTTCGAGCTGGCGGACGAGTCGGCGCCGCCTGAGCGTCCGTTCCGCCAGGGCGGGCGGCGCCGCGCGGCCAACTGCGAGGCGATGAACTAGCCGATGCCGTGGCGCACGCGGCGATAGCGGCTACCGACCTGTTCAGCCCGTGGCGGTCGGCTGGGCGGGTGACCAGCGCCATTCGCGTACTTCCGGCATATCCTCGCCATGCTCGCAGATATACGCCTTGTGCTCGATCAGCTTGTCGCGCATCGCCTGTTTCACATAGGCGGCGGTGTAGCCGAGCTGCGGCAGGCGGTCGATCACGTCGCTCACCAGGTGAAACCGGTCGAGGTCGTTGCGGACGACCATGTCGAACGGCGTCGTCGTGGTCCCTTCCTCCTTGTAGCCGCGCACATGGATGTTGTCGTGGTTTGTGCGCCGGTAGGTCAGCCGGTGGATCAGCCACGGATAGCCGTGATGAGCGAAGATCACCAGTTTGTCGGTGGTGAACAGCGCGTCGAAATCGGGGCCGGTAAGGCCGTGCGGATGCTCCTCGTGCGGCTGCAGGGTCATCAGGTCGACGACGTTGACGACCCGGATCTTGAGCTCGGGCAGCAGCTTGTGTAGCAGGTCGACCGCGGCGAGGGTCTCCAGCGTCGGCACGTCGCCGGCGCAGGCCATCACCACGTCGGGCTCGCCGCCTTTGTCGTTGCTCGCCCACTCCCAGATGCCGATACCGGCGGTGCAGTGCTTCACCGCCTCATCCATATCGAGCCATTGCGGCGACGGTTGCTTCCCGGCGACAATCACATTGATCCGGTCCCAGCTCTTCAGGCAGTGATCGGTGACGAACAGCAGCGAGTTTGCGTCGGGCGGCAGATAGACCCGAACGATGTCCGACTTCTTGTTGCAGACATAGTCGATGAACCCCGGGTCCTGGTGGCTGAAGCCGTTGTGGTCCTGGCGCCAGACATGCGAGGTGAGCAGGTAGTTGAGCGACGGGATCGGCCGCCGCCAGGGGATTTCCCGCGCTACCTTCAGCCACTTGGCGTGCTGGTTGAACATCGAATCGATGATGTGAATGAAGGCCTCGTAGCACGAGAACAGGCCGTGGCGCCCGGTCAGCAGGTAGCCTTCCAGCCAGCCCTGGCAGGTGTGCTCGGAGAGGATCTCCATGACCCGCCCGTCCCGCGCGAGATGGTCGTCGTAGGACAGGGTTTCCGCGTTCCAGGTGCGATCTGTCGCCTCGAACAAATGCGAGAGGCGGTTTGAGGCGGTCTCGTCCGGGCCGAACACGCGGAAATTTCGGCGCACCGCGCTCCCTCGCATGACGTCGCGCAGATATTCGGCCATCACCGCAGTGGCCTCCGCATCGGTCGCGCCGGGTATATCGACCTTGACAGCGTAGTCAGCGATCTCGGGCAGATCCAGCCCGCGCATCAAGAGGCCGCCATTGGCGTGCGGGTTGGCGCTCATCCTGCGCTCGCCCGCCGGCGCGAGCGCGGCGATCTCCGGCCGCAAGGCGCCGCTCTCGTCGAACAGCTCGTCCGGGCGATAGCCCTTCATCCAAGTTTCGAGGAGCTTCACGTGCGCGGGATGCGTCGCCATCTCGCCGAACGGCACCTGATGCGAACGCCAGAACCCCTCGGTCCTGAGGCCGTCGACCGTCTTGGGCCCGGTCCAACCCTTCGGCGTCTTGAGGATGATCATCGGCCAGGTCGGGCGCTCGGTCTGGCCACCTCGTCGCGCTGCTTCCTGAACGGCGCGGATGTCGTCGAACACCTGGTCGAGCGTCGCCGCCATCTTCTGGTGCATCGTCGCGGGATCATCCCCTTCGACGAGGTAGGGTTTGTAGCCATAGCCGATAAAAAGGCTCATCAGTTCATCGCTTGGAATGCGCGCGAGGATCGTCGGGTTGGCGATCTTGTAGCCGTTGAGGTGCAGGATCGGCAGCACAGCCCCGTCGGTGACGGGGTCGAGGAACTTGTTGGAATGCCATGACGTGGCCATCGGGCCGGTCTCGGCCTCGCCGTCGCCGACGACACAAGCGACGATCAGGTCCGGATTGTCGAACACCGCGCCGTAAGCGTGCGACAGCGCGTAGCCAAGCTCGCCGCCCTCATGGATTGAACCCGGCGTCTCGGGTGCGACGTGGCTCGGGATCCCGCCGGGAAAGCTGAACTGCTTGAAGAGGCGGTGCATGCCGAGCTCGCTTTGCGCGACATGGGGATAGACCTCGCTATAGGTGCCCTCCAGCCAGGTGTTGGCGACGACACCCGGTCCGCCATGACCGGGGCCCGACACATAGATCATGTCGAGGTCGCGCGCCTTGATGACGCGGTTGAGGTGCACATAGACAAAATTCTGCCCCGGCGTGGTGCCCCAATGGCCGAGCAGCCGCGGCTTAATGTGTTCGAGCGTGAGCGGCTCTTTCAGCAGCGGGTTGTCGAGCAGGTAGATCTGACCGATCGACAGGTAGTTCGCCGCCCGCCACCACGCGTCGATCAGCGCCAGTTCCCGATCGGATAACGGCGTCGCAGCTGCCTGAGGTGTGGTGCCGTCTGCCATGAGCAACTCCTAATAAAGGGCGAAATTCGACATCGGCTCAACGAGCTGCGCCGTACTATTCGCCCCAGAACAAGAACAAGCCGGTATCGCCCGGCATCCCGCCGGGAAAATCGAGGATCCTGGCGCGGAGATTAAAACCCTGCGGCTTCAGATCGCGTTCCCAGCGCAAATAGAGCTCGGCCGCCTCGCCGCGGAGCGTCTCCGGCCATTCCGGTCGATCCGAGTTGATCGCGCGGCCGCCGTCGCCGCATAGCTGGCTCGGAAAGCGCAGCAGCATGAACTCCTTGTCGCCATGCTCGGCTGCCTGGCGGGCGCCATGCATTAGCGAACGCCAGCTGGTGTCGGAAATATGGCGATCGATCAGTTCGGCGACGTGCTGGTGAGTTTGCTCCACCAGAGCGGAGCGGTGCTCCTGGCGCTCTTCCGTCTGTTTATGCTCGTGATCGGCGACAAGACCGCGAAAATCCGCCCCCGTCGGCTGGGCATCGTCAGGACCGGGGCGGTTCGGGGCCGCAGTCGTTTGTACGACTCGATGATGGCGCTGCAAGTGAAGAAAGCGATTGTCGATCTCGGTCAGGGTTTCGCCCAACCGCCCCCTACCGTGGCTCGGCGCCGGCTTCGGGTCCTCCTCCGCTGCGAAAGCGCGCACCAAATCAGCGCGACTGACGATGCCGACGATGCGTCCGTCCGTGACCACCGGCACGCGCTTGATGCGACGGGTGGTTAGCAGTTTGGCGATCCCGCCGATCTCGGTATCTTCGCTGATGGTGGTCACCGGGCTCACCATGGCGTCGAGCGCGGTGTGCTTGGGCTTCCGCAGGCTCGCGAGAAAGTCGGGATTGAGTTCCTCGCCGTCGGCGAGGAGCGTCAGCCACCAATCACGACGTGCCTCGCGATCGGACTCGTCGCGGCCAATAAGGTCCCCCTCGCTGATCATCCCGATCGGCGCGCCCGCGGCGTCAACGACCGGCACGGCGCTGATGCCGTGATCGCATAGGATCTTGGCGACCTCGCGGGTCGGCGTGTCGGGACCGACCGACACGACCGTGGCGGTCATCACATCGCGCGCCTTCATCGTGGTACTCTCCTAATCGTGTCGAGCAGCCGTTGTGTGTGGCGCGCGACCATCAGATTCTCGTCGGTCGCCACGACCCAGGCGGAGGCCGCCGAGGCGGCCAGCGAAATGCGCGGCCGGCCCGCTTTATTCGCGGTCTCGTCGAGCGTGACGCCGAGCCAACCCGCGTCTCGGCAGACGCGGGCACGGATTTCGGCCGCGTGCTCGCCGATCCCGCCGGTAAACACGACCGCATCGAGCCCGCCCAGGGCGGCGGCGAGCGAGCCGAGTTCCCGACCGATGCGGTAGACGAACAGATCGACCGCCTCTTTCGCGGCGGGCAGCTCGCTTGCCAGCAGTGTGCGCATGTCGCTCGACAGGCCGGAAACGCCGAGCAAGCCCGATTGTTCATTGATCAGCGTCTCGATGGCGGTCGCATCCATGTTTTCGTGCTGCAGCAGGTAGAGGATCACGCCGGGATCGAGCAGGCCGGTGCGCGTGCCCATCACGAGGCCGTCAACCGGAGTGAACCCCATTGTCGTTGCAATACTGCGACCATCATCGATCGCGCACAGGCTCGCGCCATTGCCGAGATGAGCGACGATAAGCTTGCCGCGCGCGCATTCGGGCGCGACTCGCGGCAGCGCCGAGACGATGTATTCGTAAGAAAGCCCGTGAAAACCGTAGCGACGGATCCCTTTGGCCGTCAGCTCGCGCGGCAGTGCGAAAAGTCGCGCGAGTGTCGGCTGCGACTGATGGAAGGCCGTATCGAAGCAGGCGACTTGCGGCACATCGGGCGCCGCCGCGGCGAAGGCGCGGATCGCGGCAATGTGGTGCGGCTGGTGCAGCGGCGCCAGCGGCACCAGCGCCTCCAGTGCCGCGATTACCCGGTCGTCGATCAGCACCGGCTGCGAAAACTGGCTGCCGCCATGGACGACGCGATGGCCGATACCGCTAAAGCCGGCTTCACCGCCCCTATGGCCAGCGAACCAGCCGTGGATCGCGGCGATCGCGGCCTCGTAGTCGTTGCCCGTCATTTTCTGTTCGGTGAGCGTGCGGCCTTTCGCGTCGGAAACTTCCAGCTGCGCGGTTGTGCCGAGGCCCTCGACCTGTCCGTGCGCGCCCGGCGCGAGCGAACGGTCGTCGGCCGTCTCGAACACCGAGAACTTGATGCTCGATGAGCCGGCATTGATCACCAGGATCGGTTCACGCATCGACGCTGTTCTTCCTCCGTCCAGCCGGTAAACGTCCGCGCGCATCAAACGTCGATGATGACCTTGAGCGCGTGCGTGCGCGCCGCGCCCGTGCTCTTGAGGTTTCGAGGGCCTCACTAGCCGCGGCGCGCTGCGGCGCCACTGATTCAGATCAACGTCGGCATCGACCGGTTGTGCGACGAACTCGGCTATAATTGATCCTCGGACGCCACCCGAGCAAAGAAGCTGTCGTGAAGACACGTCTTGTCGAAACCGGAGCGAGCGCAGTGGATGATGATCCGCGCGATCATCGCTATCGGCGCGAGCTGCGCGATCTGCAGATCGAGCTGGTCAAGTTCCAACGCCATCTGATCGCACGCGGCGACCGCATCGTCGTGCTCCTCGAAGGCCGCGATGCCGCCGGCAAGGACGGGACCATCAAGCGGATCGTCGAGCATCTAAGCCCGCGCGACACGCGCGTCGTCGCGTTGCCCGCGCCGTCCGACCGCGAGCAGACGGAATGGTACTTCCAGCGCTATGTCGAGCATCTGCCGGCCGCGGCCGAATTCGTCCTGTTCAACCGCTCCTGGTACAACCGCGCCGGCGTCGAGCGGGTGATGGGCTTTTGCAACGACGAAGACGTGCAGCGGTTTTTCACCGACGCGCCGGTCTTCGAGCAGATGCTGTTCAACGCCGGGATACGGCTGTTCAAGTACTATCTCGACATCGACCGGCACGAGCAGGCGCAACGCCTCAAGGAACGCCGGAACGATCCGCTCGCCCAATGGAAGATCAGCCCGGTCGACAAGGTCGCGGTCAAGCATTGGAATGACTACACGCGCTCTCGCGACGAGATGTTTCGGCGCACACACTGGCCGCATTCGCCGTGGTACATCGTCCGCGCCGACGACAAGCACGTGGCGCGCCTCAACCTGATGCGCCATCTGCTGTCTCAGCTGCCTTACCGCGGCAAGAAGCGCGATCTGCTGGAATTCGACCCGGGCGTGGTTTTCGCCTTCGACGAGACGCGGCTGCACGACGGTTCGATCGCGCGCTGAGCCAAAGGCTAAAACCCGGCGGTCCACCAGGCGATGCCGCCGCCGGCAAGCGCGAGCAACACCAACGCGCCCGCCGGCGCGATCGCGGCGTGCCCACCGGCAAACCCGGCGGCATAGGCGGATTTGAGGATGTTGTTGGATGAGGCGGCGATCAGGATCGCCGCGCCCGCGATATCGGCCGGCAGCGGGGCGGCGCCGCCTTCGGCGATGCTCAGCACAAACGGATCGATGTCGGTCAAGCCAACGATACCGGCGAGCCCGTAAAGGCCGGCTTCGCCAAATCGAGTGCGGACCCAAGCCGCGGCGAGCGAGACCACGACAAACAACAACGCGAAGATCAGCGCCGCGCTAAGTTCCAGCGGATTGCCGGGAGCTTCGGCGTCGGGCGAGGCTTTCGTCGGCGCGACGCTGATCCGATACCAGATCGCCCCCAGGATCAGCCCGAACACGGCGAGCGCGATGAGCGCAGGGGCCAGGGCGACGGCGAGCGGCAGATCAAAAAGCGCGACGATGATCAGCATGCGCAGATACATGATCGCCGTCGCCAGGATGATCCCGGTCTGAGCTTGGCCGAGCAGCGCCGGGTTGGCGCGGGCCCGGCGGGCCAGCACCACCGTCGTCGCGGTCGACGAATAGAGCCCGCCGAGCACCGCCGTCCACAGCCCGCCTTCTCGCGGCGCTACGAAGCGCTGCAAAAGGTAGCTGGCGTAGGAAACCGTGCAAACCGCCAGCACGGCGAGCCACACCTGGCGCGGCGTGATGTCGGTCAGGGTCGTCACGGGCTCGCTCGGCAGAAACGGCAGCACGAGCCCGGTGAGGAGCAGGAACTTGCCGGCCGTGACGATTTCGCCGACCTCAAGCCGCCGTGCGAAGCCGTGCAGCTTGTCGCGCGCGGTCAGGAGGAGCACCGCGATCACCGTGATGCCGATCGCCACCCAGGGCGGCTCGGCAAACGCCGTGGGCCCGAGGAGATAGGCCAGCACGTTACAGATCGCCGTCATCAGCCCGACATTGGGCTGGCCCTCACGGTCAACCTCGCGGATGTGCCGCCAGTAGTAGCTGGTAAGCCACGCGCCCAAGACCAGCAGGCCCGCGGCAAACGGCAAGAGGCGAGTGGCATCGAGCCGATACAGTAGGGCTCCGCTCAGCGCCAATAGCGGGAAGCTGCGAACGCCGCCCGGCCGCGGTTCTCCGCCCTGGCCGTAAAACTCCTCGAAGGCGAGCCCGAAGAAGAAGCCAAGACCGAGAAGCAGCAGAAAGCCCACGGCTGGGCTCGTTGTCACCGTGAATGCCATGTTGCGGCGATTGTGCCTCTCCCGCCTTGCTTCAGGTCAAGCGAAAGGAGTGGGGCGCGTACGTAGTTTCCCTTACGGAATATCCCTTAAGGAGCATTCCTGATTTCGCCGCGCGCCATAAATCGCGATCGTCCTGGCAATCCCAATGCGGGATGGAGGGATCGATGTACAGGCAATTCGGCGTTGGCGGTGTCACCGAGGTCTTCGACAAGTCGCGCGCCACCGATGCGGCAATCGCCCAGTCCGGACAGCTCGACGTGCTCCTCGCCCTCGAGCAGATCGGCGCCCGTCGGAGCTTCGAGCGCGACGATGAGATCTACGCCGAGGGCGACCGCGCCGATTGCTGGTACAAGGTGGTCTCGGGCACCGTTCGCATCTGCAAGCTGATGGCTGACGGCCGTCGGCACATCGCCGAGTTCTTCTTTGCCGGCGACTGCTTCGGTCTCGACGGCGACGGCGAGCGGAGCTATTCGGCCGAGGCGATCGGCGATGTCATCGTCATGCGCTTCCCGCGCGCCGCGACGGAGCGGCTGATCGATGAGCGGCCGGAACTCGCCCGCCGCATGTGCAACATGACATTGCGCAGCCTCGCGCACGCCCAGACCCGGATGTTGTTGCTGGGGCGCATGACGGCGGTGGAACGAGTCGCCAGCTTTCTGCTCGAACTCGCCGACCAACGCGATGTGCGGCGCGTCCTTGAGATGCCGATGTCGCGCAACGACATCGCCGACTATCTCGGGCTGACGATCGAGACCGTGTGTCGGGTGCTGTCGGCGTTCAAGCGTGACCACGCCATCGCCATTCCCAACCCGCACCGGATCGAGATTTGTGACCGCGACGCGCTCGAAGCGGCGGTTTATGGCTGAGCGACGACGCCGACCAAAGGCCCCTGCGAGCGCGCGGCCATGTTTCCTCAGCAGAGAGCGATCGGTTCGTGTCCTTCTCCGGGCACGCGGTTGCCGTCGACATGACCACCGGTCGGACTGAAGTCGAGCCGCGTCGTCGGGCGATCTGCATTGTCGATGACGATCCATGGGTTCTCGATTCGCTGACCATGCTGCTCGAAACCCATGGTTTTGAGGTTCTGACTTTTGGCTCCGGCGCGGAGCTGCTGGCCGATCAACGGCGGCGGGACGCCGGCTGCGTGATCGTTGACCACCACATGCCCGGGATGAGCGGGCTCGAAGTCGTCGAAGCCCTGCGCCGCGCAGGGGTCCTTGTTCCGACCATCCTCGTCACCGGCCGGCTGGATCCGGGCATCGCACAGCGTGCGGCTCAGCTTGGCGTCGCCGCGGTACTGGAAAAGCCGTTCTCCACTACCCGGCTCGTCGAGCTGATCAGCGCCGGGCAGGATGGGCGCTGATGGCCGCGGTCGCGGCTTCGGGTGACGGTCAGCCAGGTGCGCTCCCCGACGGCGACGCTATGGGAGAGAACCTGGCGCCACTGCCCGAGGGGTTGCTCCGCTACATCGCCGCGACGACGTGGCTGCACCAGCTTCCTCTGGTCGCGCTTACCATCGCTGTCTTTCTGCTCGAAGTCGTGCCGCTTGAGTTGCAACGCCGCGTCGTCAACGACGTGACCAAGCATCGCGAATACGGCGCCATCGTGCTGATTTGCGCCGCCTATCTCGCTGCGGTCGGTCTGCAAGGGTCGATAAAGCTCGGGCTCAACATCTACCGCGCATGGGTCGGCGAGCGCGCCAAGCGCAATCTGCGCCGCCGCATCTGCACCGCCGAGACCGCGGGCGCGACGTTCGCCCAGTCCCGCGGCACGGCGGTCTCCATGGTGGTCGCCGAAATAGAGCCTATCGGTAACTTCATCGGCGCCAGCGCGTCCGAGCCGCTGTTGCAGACCGGCATCCTCACGACCGTGATCGCCTACATCATCCACGTTGATATTCTGATGGGGGCGGTGGCCCTGGCGCTGTTCGCGCCGCAGCTTGTCTTCGTGCCGCTGATGCAGCACGCGATGAACCGGCGCACCGGCGCGCGCGTCTGGCTGCTGCGCCAGATCGGCGCCGGGCTGATTGCCCGAGAGGCGGAGACACATATCCTCGATCCGATTGACTCGGCGCGGATTGATCGCGTGTTTCACCTCAACATGGGAATCTTCGAGTTCAAGTTCACGATGAACTTCCTGATGAACCTGTGCGGCCATCTGCAGATCATCGCCGCGTTGCTGATCGGCGGATGGCGGGTTTTGCAGGGCGATCTGGAGATCGGCGGCGTCGTGGCCTTTATCTCCGGGATCGGCCGGCTCAACGACCCATGGGGCGATCTCGTCAACTATTTCCGCGACCTCAGCGTCACCGAAGTCAAGTTCAAGCTCCTGACCGGCGCCACCCCGCGGCCCATCCCGGCTCGCTTGGCCGGGATGCCTGCTGGCGATTGACGTGCATCAACGCGCTCGCCGCCCGATCGGGTATCTTCTTGGTCCTCGACCGAAACGGCCAGAGGGGGAAGAGCAATGATCAAGACTATCCTCGTGCCGGCGACCGGCAATGAGACTGATGCGGCATGTTGCGCCGCCGCGTTGACCGTGGCGCGCACCTTTGCTGCCCATATCGATGCATTGCACGTCCGCATCGATCCGGTCGAGGTCGCGGTCGCAATGTCGGCGGACGGCGCCGGAGGCACGCTGCTGGAAGGGATCATCGACGGCCTTACCCGCGACGCCGATCAAGGCGAGGCAAAGGCCCGCTCTCGTTTCGACGAGTTCTGCACGAGCGAGGAGCTGTCGATCGTCGCGGCACCGGCAGATATGAGCGCGAAGCCGTCGGCCCAGTGGCATGTCGAGACCGGCCAGGAAGCCCGGTGGATGGCCAGCTATGGGATGACCGCCGATCTGGTCGTGGCATCGCGCGGGATACCAGGCGACAACGCCGTCGCACGCTCCAATCTTGAGGCGTTACTGCTCGAAACCGGGCGGCCGCTGCTGATTCCCGCCGCCGCGCCGCCGCGGCTTGCCGAGCGGATCGCGGTGGCCTGGAAGCCGACACCGCAGGCTGCCCGCGCCGTTGCCTACGCTATGCCGTTCATGGCTCGCGCCAAGGAGGTCGCCGTGTTGACGGTCGAGGAGGAAGAAGGCCGGCAGGACGGGGCGGAGCGGCTCGTCGACTATCTCGCCTGGCACGGCGTCAAGGCTGTCGCCGAGCGGATCGCGCCCGGGCCGCACGGCCCGGCGGAGACCCTTCTTGCCGCCGCGAGCGCCAGGGCGGAGCTGCTGGTCATGGGCGGATACGGCCATACGCGGCTCAGGGAGTGGGTGTTCGGCGGGTTCACCCAGCGGGTGCTCGCCGATGCCCCGCTACCCGTGTTGCTCGCCCACTAGACCAGGATTCATTTCGGTTGCATTCCGGCGGCGAGCGCCAGCCGGATCAGCTCCGAGAGGCTGCGCGCGCCCATCTTGTCCATGACCCGGGCGCGGTGGATTTCCACGGTGCGCGGGCTGATCGCCAGATCGTAGGCGATCGACTTGTTCGGCAGCCCCGCCAGCAGACCTTCCAGCACTTCGTGCTCGCGCGGCGAGAGCAGGTCGAGCTTTGCCGCGGCCGCAACCGTTGTCGGGTCGGGCTCGCCGCCCGCCTCCAGTGTCGCGAGTGCTGCTTCGACACTCGCGAGGATGGTCTGCGAGGCGAATGGCTTCTCGATGAAATCGAGCGCGCCGGCCTTCATCGCCCGCACCGCCAGCGGTACGTCGCCGTGGCCGGTGATCACGATCATCGGGAAGCGCAGCGAGCGGTCGTTCAGATGGCGCTGCAGCTCGAGCCCGTCCATCTCCGGCATGCGGATGTCGACGATGAGGCAGCCGAGCGGCAGTGCTGGCGCGGCCTCGAGAAATTCCCGCGCCAGGCCGAAGCTGCGCACATGGTGGGCGCAGGCCTCGAGCAGTATCGAGAGCGAGTCGCGCACCGCTTCGTCGTCATCGACGATATAGACGTGTCGGTCATCCGGCATCGGCAGGATCGTCTTGGCTGGCCTTGGGCAGAGTGAGGCGGAATACCGTTCCGCCATTCCCCCATTTCTGCGTGTCTCGGGAAGTATCAATAATCCCAGAAAACAAGCGATTTATAGCCGTCATATCCCTTTCTACGTCTCCCGTTGTATCCTACAATCTCACTCCCGATGGGGGATTGAGTGGGGGATTGCAAAGTTTCCACCATGCCCAGATCGTAAAAGAGATGGCCCGTACTGGCAAGCTGACAGCGGTGGAGGTCGCGAAGGAGAAGGGGCCGGCCGTGTTGCACGATGGCGGCGGCCTGTACCTGCGCGTGTCGAGGCCGCGGGCTGGTGGCGACGGCCGCGAAATGGCCGCCGCCAAATCCTGGGTGTTCCGGTTTCAGCTCAGCGGCAAGCGCCGCGACATGGGGCTCGGTGCCTACCCCGACGTCTCGCTTGCCGACGCGCGCGGCAAGGCGGCGGACGCGCGCCGCCGGCTACAGGATCGCACCGACCCTCTTGAAGCCAAGAGAATGGAGCGCCGGGCGCAACGTCTCGCGGAGGCGAAGGGCCGCGCTTTCCGCGAGGTCGCAGAGGAATTCATTAACCGGAACGAGGCGGGATGGCGCAACGCGAAACACCGGCAGCAGTGGCGCAACACGCTTGCCACCTACGCCTATCCAATCCTCGGTGATCTTGCCGTCTCGGCGATCGATGCTGGGCTTGTCGTGCAAGTGCTTGACCCGATCTGGTCGACGAAACCGGAAACCGCGAGCCGCGTGCGCGGGCGCATCGAAGCGGTGCTCGACGCCGCTACCGTGCGCGGCTTTCGGCAGGGCCCGAATCCGGCGCAGTGGAAAGGCAATCTCGCACACGTCCTCCCTCCGCGTGGAAAGGTGCGACAGGTCGAGCATCACGCCGCGCTGCCCTTCGAGGAGTTGTCCGCGTTTCTGGTCGCGCTGCGGAGCCGGTCTGGCATGGCTGCGCGGGCACTAGAATTCGCGATCCTGACGGCGGCGAGGACGGGGGAAGTGCTCGGCGCGACGTGGCGTGAAATCGATCTCGACGGCAGGGTCTGGACCATTCCTGCGCGACGCATGAAGTCCGGCCGCGAGCACCGGGTCCCGCTCTCAGCAGCGGCGCTGGCGCTGATCGAACACGTGCGGCCGCTCGCGCTGATGCAAGACGGCAACGTCGATCCGGCTGCACTGGTATTCCCTGGACTGAGGCGGGCGCTGCCGATGTCCGGCACGGTCATGCTGATGCTGCTGCGCCGCATGAAGCGCGGCGACCTGACGACGCATGGCTTCCGGTCCACCTTCGCCGATTGGGCGGCCGAGCGCACCGCCTACCCGCGCGAAGTAGTCGAGATGGCGCTCGCCCATTCTGTCGGCAACAAAGTCGAAGCCGCTTATCGCCGTGGCGATCTGTTTGAGAAGCGCCGGATGTTGATGAGTGCCTGGGCAGAGTTTTGCCAGAGACAGGCACCGACTTCCGCCACAGTGATTGCGCTCCCCGGCCGGCGATAGTTTTCTTCGCCTACGACTGGCGCCGTGAGGACACAATGCAAGCACGGTCCGGCCCATTTTATGTCGGACAGTTAGCCCGCGCCCTAGCCCGGCAGGCGGGACTCGCCACGGTCGACGAACACGAGGCCCTACAGATCGAGGTTGATATCTTCCAGTGGTACGCGCGGGATGACTTTGATCACGGCGAGGTGTTGGTCACGATAGCGGATGATCCGCGAAGCCCGAGGCCGCTCCGTGAAGCCGACGTCGGAGATGAATGGCGGCATCTTTACATTTGGCACACAGCCATAATGCTGACGGAGGCGGGAGCGCGTCGTTACCTCGCCGGCTGCGGCTTGCTTGGCGCGAAACGCGTGCTCAAAGAATGGTTTGGCCAAGAAAATTCGTGCGGGCCGGTACGCCCATCCAACACTGAGCTCGGCGCGTGGATGCTGGAGCACGTCAAGACCGGGAGCAAACGCGACCAGACAATAAAAGATTGTTGCACGGAGACCGGCGCGACGTGGCGGCAGGCCGTAGCTGCATGGAAGCGGTACCGGGAAGAGCTGGACCTGAGACAGGGTCAGAAGACGGTAGTCCCTCAATCGGGCAACTGACATCGAGCACGCTCGATGTTGTCGCTCGCTGCTCGACGATGACGGCGAGCGACGTCTTATAATATCTACCCGGTCCGTCGACCATCGGACGGACTACCCAAATGTCGATACCTTCGTGCGGCCTCGGTAGGGATCAGTTACCGGAGCGCGCGCTCTACTCGCCGCGCGAGACTGAGCATATCCTCGGTGTCAGCCACGCCACCCTGTATCGATTAATCGCCGCTGGTCGCCTCGATGCTCGCAAAGTCGTGGGCAAGACTGTCATCACGGCCGCTAGCATTGAGCTCTTCCTCGCTGAACTGCCGTCTGCTGAAGTTCACTCGAGACCGACCGCCCGAATGCGCGGGCAAGCATGAGCAGGGAAGGGTCGCCGGGAGGACCGGGATGACCGCTCGGCCTGCCCTAGCGGACCAGTCTTCCCAAGCGCTCGAACACGATCGCGCGCTCTCACTCCATTGGCACCTACGGGACCCGAGCCTCCTTGATCGGCTGGATTTGCCCACTCCGCGGAATGCTGCCCGCGCGCGAGTTCGGTCCCTGGTCCTGACCGAGGCAGCAGTGATCGGGCATGCAGAACCCGGACGATCGATCAGCTACTCGCGCCGCAGAGACGCTTACACAGACCAGCAGCGTTACCGTGGGAGTGCGTATTCATACCGGAATGTGGTTGGTGAGATAGACCTGATGGCTCACCTCGGGGAGTGCCCCCGGCTGCGCCGGACATCATCGCGGGCTACGATGAGATGCCCGCCATAAGCAGCGGGACGGCCGAAATACGACTCATTGGTCTGTTGGCCCTCGACGTCAACAACATGAATGCGGCTTGGTTTCTCTCCCGCACGACCAGCTATCCGCCGGCCTATGAACTTTGTCAGATCGATGCGCCGACGACTTGGCCGTACAACCGCTCTGATGGGGCGTTATGGTCGGTGCGCG
>Ga0181530_10000777_pt1 | contig 41326 bp, 47 predicted proteins | sample PEATcosm2014_Bin_42_FD_119769 | JGI IMG/M metagenome (GOLD analysis project Ga0181530, IMG submission 119769) | Peatland microbial communities from MTU Mesocosm Facility, Houghton, MI, USA - PEATcosm2014_Bin10_60_metaG | ecosystem: Environmental > Terrestrial > Soil > Wetlands > Peat | place...
CAACACCGACCCGACGAAGGAGGCCGACGGCGAGCGGTCGAGCATCAAGACGACGCATCCGTTCCTCGGCGATCCAGCGGTGCGTCAGGCGCTCAACCTCCTGGTCGACAAGCTCTCGGTCGAAAAATACATATACGGCCGCACCGGCACCGCGACCGCCAATTTCATCAACAATCCGCAGCCGTTTGTCTCGAAGGACACGTCCTACGCGTTCGATGTCGCCAAGGCGACCGAGCTTCTCGACAAGGCCAGCTGGAAACCAGGCGCGGACGGAGTCCGCGAGAAGGACGGCGTCAAGCTTAAGCTCGTCTACCAGACCTCGATCAACGCGCCGCGCCAGAAAACCCAAGAGATCGTCAAGCAGGCCTGTCAGAAAGCCGGCATCGATGTCGAGCTGAAGACGGTGCCGTCCTCGGTGTATTTCTCGTCCGATGTCGGCAATCCCGACACTTACGCCAAATTCTACACCGACATGCAGATGTTCACGACGACGATGAACCAACCCGATCCGGGCGACTTCATGCGCCAGTTCCTGTCGTCCGAGGCTGCCAGCAAGGACAACAAGTGGCAGGGCCGCAACATCACCCGTTGGCGCAGTGACGAATTCGACGCGCTCTTCCACGCCTCCGAGCACGAGACCGATCCGGTCAAACGCGCGGCGCTGTTCATCCTGATGAACGATCTGGTGATCAAGCACATCGTGGTGATCCCGGTCGTCTACCGGCCGGCCGTCGCGGCGGTCTCGAACAAGCTGCATGTGCTGCTGTCGGGCTGGGACAGCTATATCTGGAACTTCCACGATTGGTATGCCGATGCCTGATCCCGCGCGAACCATCGGGGCCATCCGCCGCCACGAGCGCCCCCGCGAGCGCTAGTGCTCTACTATCTCGTCAGGCGCTTGCTGCTCGCGGTGCCGAGCCTTCTCGGCATCAGCATCGTGCTGTTCGGGATATTGGCGCTCGCCCCGGGCGACCCGTTCTCCGACCTCGCCAGCGATCCCTCGATCCCGCCTTCGGTCGCCGCCGGGCTGCGCGCCAAATTCGGCCTCGATGACCCGGTCTACCTGCGCTACTTCCACTGGCTCGCGGCGATGCTGCACGGCGATTGGGGCTTCTCGTTCGCCAGCCGGATCGGTGTCAGCCGGCTGATCCTGCAGCGCCTGCCGACGACGCTCGCGGTGATCGGCGCCTCGCAAGTATTGGCGCTGCTGATCGCGCTGCCGGTCGGGGTCTATGCCGGGGTGCGGCCGTATTCGTTCTTTGATCAGGTCGCGAGCAGCTTGGCCCTGGTCGGTTTCTCGTTGCCCACCTTCTTCACCGGGCTGGTCCTCATCCTGGTGTTCAGCGTCAACCTGCACTGGCTGCCCTTTGTGTACCGCAGCGACATCGGCGGCAGCGGGCTCACCCTCTATTGGGCCTATATCCGCCAGGCAATCATGCCGGTCGCGGTGCTCGGCCTCTTTCAGGGCGCGGCGTGGACCCGGTTTGTGCGCGCCTCGGTGCTCGACGTGGCCCGGCTCGACTACGTCACCACGGCGCGCGCCAAAGGACTCTCCGAGCGCATCGTGATCACCAAGCACATCGTGCGCAATGCGCTGATCCCCGTGGTGACGCTGGTCGCACTGCAGATGCCGATCATCTTCAGCGGCGCGATCATCACCGAGCAGATCTTTCGTGTTCCCGGGATTGGGTCGCTGCTGATCAGCGCGATCCTGGCGAACGACACTCCGGTGATCATGGCAGTGACATTTGTCTTCGCCTGCCTGGTCATCTTTTTCAACCTGATCGCGGACCTGCTCTATGGCTGGCTCGACCCCCGCATCTCCTACCGCTGAGCTCGCCGCCGCCCCCGTCGTGGTGCGGGCGCGACGAACCACGCTCGGAGGCGAGGCATGGCGCCGCTTCCGCCGTCATCGGCTGGCGCTGGTCAGCGCCGGGATCCTGTCGCTGATCATCCTGACGCTGCTGCTGGGGCCGACCGTCTGGCGGGTGCCGATCAACGCGATCGATTTCAGCGCTCAAATGGACGGACCGAGCCTGACGCATCCGCTCGGTACCGACGATCTGGGTCAGGATCTCCTCGCCCGCATGATCTATGGAGGCCGCATCTCGATGGCGGTCGGGATCGCGGCGATGCTGGTGGCGGTGTTTGTCGGAGTGTTGATCGGCTCTGTGGCCGGGACCGCGCGCGGCAGTATCGACATGGCGCTGATGTGGGTGTGCGACCTGTTCCTGTCGCTGCCTCAATTGCCGCTGCTGCTGCTGATCATCTATCTGTTTCAGGATTCGCTGCGCAAGATGGTCGGGCAGCAGCTCGGCACCTTCATCCTGATCGTCGCGGTGATCGGCGGGTTTCGCTGGATGTCGATCGCCCGGCTGGTGCGGGCGCAATTCTTTTCATTGCGCGAAAAGGAGTTCGTCGAGGCGGCCCGGGCGCTCGGCGCCTCGACCTTGCGTCAGGTCGTGCACCACATCCTGCCGAACGCGATCGGCCCGGTCATTGTTGCCGGCACGATCGAGGTCGCGAACGCGATCATCGCCGAGTCGACGCTGTCGTTTCTGGGCCTCGGATTTCCGCCGGACATCCCGAGCTGGGGCCGCATCCTTTACGATGCGAAGGACTATCTCGATTCCGCGCCGCACTGGGCGCTGTTTGCCGGCGGCGCGATTTTTTTCACGGTGATGACGATCAACTATATCGGCGATGGGCTGCGCGACGCGCTCGACCCGCGCCGGGTCATCTGACGGCCGAGGCGATCGCGTGGCCGAGGCGCTGCTCGAAATTCGCGGGCTCAAGACGCATTTCAAGACCGATGACGGCATGGTGCAGGCGGTCGACGGCGTCGATCTGACGATCGAGCGCGGCGAAACCCTGAGCGTCGTCGGCGAGTCGGGATGCGGCAAGACCGTCACCGCGATGACCGTCCTTAAACTGATCGCGATGCCGCCCGGCAAGATCGTCGCTGGTAGCATCCTGTGGAAGGGCCGCGATCTCGTCCCGCTCGACGCGGGCGAGATGCAGCACATCCGCAGCCGCGAAATCGCGATCATCTTTCAGGAGCCGATGACGTCGCTGAACCCTGTCTACACGGTCGGCGACCAGATCGCCGAGGTCGTGCGCCTGCACCAGGGCCTCAACCGGCGCGAGGCGACCGACCGGGCCATCGAGCTGCTTCGCCTCGTCCACGTCCCGGCGCCGGAGCGGCGGGTGCGCGACTACCCGCACCAGCTCTCGGGCGGCATGCGCCAGCGGGTGATGATCGCGATGGCGATTGCCTGCAGCCCCGAACTCCTGATCGCGGACGAGCCGACCACCGCACTAGACGTGACGATCCAGGCGCAGATCCTCGACCTGCTGGGCGAGATGAAGTCGCGCTTTGGCATGGCGATCATGCTGATCACCCACGCGATGGGCGTCGTCGCCGAGACCGCGCAGCGGGTCGCGGTGATGTATGCCGGTCGCGTGGTCGAGGAGGCGCCGGTCGTCGAGCTGTTCGCGCACCCGCTGCACCCCTACACCCAAGGGTTGATCCGCTCGATCCCGCGGCTCGACTCGACCAGCGGCAAAAAGGCCCGGCTCGAGGCGATCAGCGGCACCGTGCCGAGCCTGCTGGATCCGCCGCCCGGCTGCCGCTTTGCGCCGCGCTGCAAATACGCCAGCGCCGCGTGCACCGAGGCGGTGCCCGATCTGCGCACGATCGAGGGTGACCACAAAGTCGCCTGCATCCTTTATTGACCGGGGCACGGCGCGGCGCGATGAGCGAACCCCTGCTGCGGGTCAGCCACCTGGTGAAGAACTTCCCGGTCGCGCGCGGAATACTCTCCGGCACGAGCGAGCAGGTTCATGCGGTCGACGACATCAGCTTCGAGATCGGCGCGGGCGAAACCCTGGGCCTGGTCGGCGAAAGCGGCTGCGGCAAGTCGACCACCGGCCGGTGCGTGCTGCGGCTGATCGAGCCGACCTCGGGCAACATCGCGCTCGAGGGAACCGACATCACCGCGCTTGAGGCAAAAGCGCTCGGCGCGGCTCGCCGCGACATGCAGATCATCTTCCAGGACCCCTTTGCCTCGCTGAACCCGCGCATGACCGTCGGCGCGATCATCGGCGAGGCGCTGACCATCCACAAACTCGCCAAGACCCGCGCGGAATACGAGGACCGCGTCGCCGAGCTGTTGCAGCTTGTCGGCCTCAATGCCGACCACTCGCGGCGCTTTCCCCATGAATTCTCCGGCGGCCAGCGGCAGCGCATCGGCATCGCCCGGGCTCTGGCGGTGGCGCCGAAACTGATCGTCTGCGACGAGCCGGTGTCGGCGCTCGACGTCTCGATCCAGGCGCAGATCGTCAACCTCCTGGCCGACCTCCAGGATGAGTTCCGCCTCGCCTATCTGTTCATCGCCCACGATTTGGCGGTGGTGCAGCATATCAGCACCCGCGTCGCGGTGATGTATCTCGGCCGTATCGTCGAGCTCGCGCCAGCCGAGGAGCTCTACAAGAACCCGCGCCACCCTTATACCGAGGCGCTGCTCTCCGCGGTGCCGACCCCCGATCCGACCGCCAGGAAGCAACGCATCCGCCTCGAAGGCGACGTCCCCAACCCGATCCACCCGCCACCGGGGTGCCATTTCCACACGCGCTGTCCGATCCGCGAATTGCCGCTGTGCAGTACTGTCCGACCGGAATTGAAGCAGACGGCGGAGGGCCATTGGGTCGCCTGCCATTTGCGCTCGTAGCGCGGCCGGCGCCGACACAGGGCCGCAATTCTTCATCAATCGTCAACGAACCCCTTGGCATTATTGCGATGTATCGATTGCGCCAAGGCGGAATCCTCATGCGTTCGCACCTTCAAGGACAGCCTCTTGACGACGCCGGCGCTACCGCGATCGAGTACGCGATGGTCGCGCTGTTCATTTCGATCGCCGCGTTCAGTGTGCTGGTTTCGATCGGCAGCTCGGTCAGCGGCGTGTTCCAAACCATTACCAACAGCTGGTAATCCGCTCCCGCGTCTTGAGGCCGGGGCCGAAACGCTCCATGCTCGCGCCGGCGCCGTCATGCGCGCCGCATCACCAACGAGCAGGGGCCCGTGCGATGAGCGAAACCGGCTGGCAGCCCTCCCTTCTCTACCCTGACCCGGCAATCATCACGCTCGACCCGCGGTTCGAGCGGATCAGGCCGCCGTTCAACGCTTCGGTCGAGCGCCTCTACACCGGCTGCCGCTGGAGCGAGGGGCCGGTGTGGTTCGGCGATGGCCGCTTCCTGCTGTGGAGCGACATCCCCAATAACCGCATCCTGAAATGGGAGGAGGAGACCGGTGCGGTCAGCGTTTTCCGCAAACCGTCGAACAACTCGAATGGCAATACGCGCGACCGCCAGGGCCGCCTCGTCACCTGCGAGCACGGTGCGCGCCGGGTGACTCGCACCGAGCATGACGGCACGATCACGACCCTGTGCAACCGCTATGACGACAAACCGCTCAATTCGCCGAACGACGTCGTCGTCAAATCCGACGGCTCGATCTGGTTCACCGATCCGCCGTTCGGCATTCTTGGCGAATACGAGGGCGACCGCGCCGAGCCCTCGTTGCCGGTCACGCATGTCTACCGGATCGACGGACGCACCGGCCAGGTGACGATCGCCGCCGACGACGTACGCGGCCCCAACGGGCTCTGCTTCTCTCCCGACGAACAGCGCCTCTATGTCGTCGAGTCGCGCGCCCAACCGCAGCGCGCGATCCGGGTCTTCGACGTTGTCAACGACGGCACGAGGCTGACCAACGGCCGCGACTTCGCCGATCTCGGCGCCGGCACACCCGACGGGTTCCGCTGCGATGTCGACGGCAATCTGTGGTGCGGCTGGGGGATGAGCGCGGAGTTGAACGGGGTCGCCGTGTTCGCCCCCGACGGGACGATGATCGGCCGCATCGCCCTGCCCGAGCGCTGCGCCAACCTTTGCTTCGGCGGCACCAAGCGCAACCGCCTGTTCATGGCGGCGAGCCATTCGCTGTACTCGGTCTATGTCGGCAGCGAAGGCGCGATCGGCGGCTGATCCAGTTATGGTTTCATCGTGATGCGGCGGCGCAGCCTGTTGACGGCGACGGCGGCGGGGGTGCTTGCCGGCAGATGGATCGAGCCGGCCCCGGCCAGGGCCGAGACGCTGCATTTTCCGCCGGGTTTTGTCTGGGGAGCGTCCACCTCATCGTGTCAGATCGAGGGGCGCGGAGATCGCACCGCCGACAGCATCTGGGATGCGTTCGCCCTCAAGCCGGGCGCGATCAGCGACGGCAGCAACCCGGAGATCACTTGCGACAGCTTTCACCGCTACCCCGAGGATATCGCGCTGATCGCGCGCGCTGGGCTCAAGGCTTACCGCTTCTCGATCTCGTGGCCGCGAGTGCTGCCGGATGGCACCGGGCAGGCCGATCCGCGCGGCCTCGATTATTACAGCCGGTTGGTCGATGCCGTGCTCAAAGCCGGTATCGCGCCATGGGCTTGCCTGTTCCACTGGGATTTGCCGCAGGCGCTGCAGGATCGCGGCGGCTGGGGCAACCGGGACATCGCCGGGTGGTTCGTCGATTACGCCCATCTGGTGGTGCGTCGGCTGGGCGACCGAGTGTCGCACTGGGTCATGTTCAACGAGCCGCAAGTGCACGCGATTATGGGGCACGGGCTCGGCGAGCATGCGCCCGGACTGCGCGGCCGCGAACCGATGGCCGCCGCGGTGCATCACCAGAACCTCGCTCAAGGCCGCGCCCTGGCGGCGTTGCGCGCGCTTGGCGGTACCGGACTCCAGCTCGGCACCGTGATGAGCCTGCAGCCGGTCCGCCCGGTCGACGGCCTCGCCGCCAACCAGGAAGCCGCCGAGATCTGGGATGCGGCATGGAACCGCGCCTATCTCGACCCGCTGTTCCGCGGCACCTATCCCGCGCGCTTCGCGCCGCTCGTCGAAAAGCTGGTGCAGCCCGGAGATCTAGAACAGATCCGCGAGAAGATCGATTTTCTCGGCGTCAATTACTATGCGCCGATGTATCAGCGCGCCGATCAGCAGGGACTTGTCGGCACCAATTGGGGCGGGATTCCGGCCGGGATGCCGACCACCGCGATGAATTGGGCGATCGACCCGACCGGCCTCACCGATATCCTCGCGGATCTCCGCAACAATTACGGCAATCCGCGAATTTACATCACCGAGAACGGCGCGTTTTTCAAGGAAGCACCGGGCCCCTCCGGCCGGATCGACGACATGGAACGCATCGGCTACCTGCACGATCATATCGCCGCCTGCCACCACGCGATCGCGCAAGGCACGGACCTCCGCGGTTACTTCATCTGGACGTTGGTCGACAATTGGGAATGGACACACGGCTACACGTCGAGATTCGGGCTCGCCGCGCTTGACCGCGCTACTCTGACGCGCCTGCCAAAGGCTTCATACGATTGGTTTGCTCGCGTCGCGCAGACAAATACCCTATAAGGCCCTCTACTCAGGCGCGATTGGCCCACGGTTGATGCGGCGCAAGCCAGCGCGACCGGCGCGGTGGCACTGTCAAAGGCTTAGCGGAACCAAACACGCTTTCCTGTAGTATAATCAGGCGATTTATTATATAGTGCCTGTTCTCAACTGTCGGAGGAACCCGATGAAGCGTGCCCTGGCCCTCTGTTCGCTCCTGATCATGGCGGCCTGCGCGCCCCTGATGGCGCCACCGCCACCGCCACCGCCACCGCCGCCCCCGATGGCGGCTAAGGTGTTCACCGTTTACTTTGCGTGGAACCGGTCATGGGTCGGTCCGCAGGGTATGGCGATCCTGAAGCAGGCAGCGGATACGTTCAAAGCCGGTGGAGTGGTGGCCGTTCAGGTTACCGGCTACACCGATACCTCGGGTTCGGCGCGCTACAACCAGCGTCTGTCGGTCCGCCGCGCGCGTCACGTCGCCCACATCCTCGCCCATATGGGCGTGCCGTGGAACGCGATGACCGTTGCCGGCCGTGGCGAGAACGATCTTGCCGTGCCGACGCCGAACGGCGTGCGCGAGCCGCGCAATCGCCGCGTGACGGTGGTCGAAGGCTAGGTTGAAGCGGCGGCGACCTCGCGTCGCCGCCATTTCCTAAAGACATGGTCGAAGGCATCCCGGCCGGGATGCCTTCGATGCTGTGTGTCTGAGGTTCGCGTGACCCCGATGATAGCGGGCGATCGAGCTACGCCACTCGCTCGTAGGCGAAGCGGCGGATTTTCGTGACGTCCCGCCCCTCGATGCGGATCAGCCGCGTCGATCCGGCGCGGCGCGGCGAATGCAGATCGCCTTCGTTGTACACATAGGCCATGCCGGGCGTCAGCGTGTATTCGCGGCGCAGTCGGACCTTTCCCGGCTCGCTCTCGCTAGCCGGCGCTAGCTTGTCCCAGTCGCTCATCACCGTCTCGCCCATCGCCTGGCCATAGATCGCCCAGGTAGGGCCGTGATCGTGCGGCGCGCTTTCCTTAGCGCCATGATAGACATGGGCAAGGATGCAAAACCCGTAATCGGGATCCTCATAGAGGATCTTGCGCTCCGGCCCATCCGCCGGCAGGTGCTTGGCGACAAAGGCCTCGTCGGCGCATGCCTTCTGGACCAGGGCGCAAACCTTCTTGCGGCCCTCTGGACCCGGGTCGGCGGCGATGATGCGGTGCATCTCCGTCGACATTTCTTCGATGCTGTATCCCATCGGCAAATCTCCTTCGTTGACCATCGGCGCCGCGGCAGTTGCGGTGCTCGAACCCTCTGCGCAGCCCGCCCACCGGTTGAGTCGAGCCAATGCGGTCAAGCCTATTCCCGGCATCGATTCCGGGCAAGACCGCTTGGGAGCGACAGGTGCGGGACGACAGACTGCGAGCAGCGCGGCGATATGACGCTGCGACGGGTGCGATCAACCGGCGGGTCCGGTAGACTGGTTTGTGAACGATCGAGGGAGATCGACGGCGATGGCTTCCGATCCCGACGCGGCACCCGAATCGGTATCGCAGCAACGGGCGCGTCTCGTGCTGGCCGCCGGGTTCGCGCTGATCGGCCTGTGGATCCTGCATGACTTCCTGCCGGCGATCGCCTGGGCCGTCGTGCTGTCGATCGCGCTGTGGCCGCTCTACCGCCGATTGCAGCTACTGTTTCCCGGTCGGATCGGGCGCCTGGTCGCGCCGGCGCTGCTGACCCTCGCGGTCGGGGTCGTCTTCGTCGCGCCGCTGATCCTGCTAGGCATCGCGATCGCGCAGGAGACCCGGTTTCTCGTCACGATGATGATAGCAGCGCGGCATCACGGCGTCCCGGTGCCGGACTGGCTCGCGCAGCTGCCGATCGTCGGCTCGACGATCGCCGATTGGTGGCACACCAACCTGTCCGATCCGGAGATGGCCGAAGATCTGTTCGGCCATCTCAATCCGCGGGTCCTCGCCGAATCGGCGCGCGAATACGGCGGCGAGGTGATCAGACGAGTTGTCACCTTCCTGTTCACGTTGTTGACGCTGTTCTTCCTGTTCCGCGAAGGCGGCACGCTCGCCGAGAAAATGCGCACCCTTAGCGACCGGGTCATCGGCCTGCGCGGCGAGCGCATCGGCCGCCACATGATCGCGGCGGTCCACGGCACCGTGAACGGATTGGTGCTGGTCGGGCTTGCCGAAGGACTCCTCCTCGGCGCGGTCTATTTCGCGACCGGCCTGCCCTACCCGGCCTCGGCGGGCGCGGCAACCGGCGTGCTGGCGGTGATCCCGTTCGGCGCCCCGGTGATCTACACGATCGCGTCGCTGTACATGCTGTCGGTCGGCAAGACGCTGGCGGCGATCATTATTTTCGCCGCCGGTAGCGTCGTCGTGTTTGTCGCCGACCACTTCATCCGCCCAATCCTGATCGGCGGATCGGCGCGGCTGCCGTTTCTGTGGGTCTTGCTCGGATTGCTCGGCGGCCTCGAAACATTGGGCTTCATCGGGCTGTTTCTCGGCCCGGCAATCATGGCCGCCCTGATCGCGTTGTGGCGCGAATGGACCGAAGCGCCAGCGGACGAAAGCATCCTGCTCCCGCCGCCGACACGACGGTCATCTAGCGGCGGGCGTGGGCGGCGTCCATAGCGGCGAGGCGCGCGTCCTTTTCCAGCTGGGTCGCCCGCTGATTGAGGTAGGGGCGATCGTCGACGTCGCGGAACATGGTCATCAGGAACGCGAAGCGCGAGCCGCGGTGCGCGCGGGCGACGACTCCGTCGTTGAGGGCGGCAAAGGGCGGGATCGGCGCCTGGGTTGAGATGGACAGCATCGTGTGCTCCTTGCATCTTGGTCCCCTCGTCTGCTTCACGCGCCGTGCCGGCCCCGGCGGGGTTAACCATCGCGACGGAAAGCAGCGGAACGCCGCCGGATTTAGGGTTAACCGGTGGCGCGACCGGCCGCGCGCTCCCGCAATTTGCGACGGAAAATGAGAGCAGCGCTCGCATTGCGCCACCATTCGACAGCCTCTTCCGCAGAGAGTGTTGACTCAGCGCGGCGTCCGCATTTTTCTTCGTCACTACCGTAGCTCGCCGCCCGCGATCCCGGTTCCGAACGGGGACGGTCCTGGAGGAAGCATGAGGTACGTTTGCGAAGCGCCCGACGGCAAGACCTGGTTTCGGATCGAGACCGAAGCCGAGGCGGCCGCCGAATCGGAAACGATGCGTCACGCCGTCGAGAAGTATTTCCGCAAGGAGCAGGAAAAGGCCTCGGCCAGCTTCCAGCCGGTCTCCAAGGTTTCTTTCGAGCAGGAGATCGGATTGAAGGCGCATGTCCAGCGCGAGATGCCGCTGTTCCTGACCTTGCGCGACGGCGAGGGCAACCCTCTCGCTACGGCCATGCTGCCGCCGGGCGGCAAGGACGACCGCAGCTTCCGCCCGATCATCGTCGGCGCCGGCAACGCCGATCCTTACCCCGAGGAGGGTGAGGCGATTCGCGCCCTCGCCGAGCATTACGGGATGACGCTCGAGCGCGCGCGCTGCTATCCCTACCGCCGCGACTGATTTCAAACGCCTCCAGACGATGGGCGAGCGCCTCGCGCCGCTGATCTCGGCGGCGCGCATCCGCCGACGGGTGAGCGAGCTCGCCCGCCAGATCGGCGAGGATTACAGCGGTGCACCGCTGACCCTCATCATCGTGCTCAAGGGCGCCACGGTGTTCGCCGCCGATCTGATGCGCCACATCACGGTGCCGTTCGTCATCGATTTCATCAGCGCGTCGTCGTATCGCCAATCGACCCGCTCCTCGGGCACCGTGCTGATCCGCGACCAGAGCGGCCTCGATGTACGCGGGCACCACGTCATCCTGATCGAGGACATCGTCGATACTGGCCTTACGATCAGCTCGATCATCGAAAGCCTGCGCAAGCTGGAGCCCGCCAGCCTCGACGTCTGCGCGCTGCTGCACAAGCGGATCGCCGGGGCAAAGCCGGTCGAGATCCGCTACAAGGGGTTCGACGTCCCCAATGTGTTCGTGGTCGGCTACGGCATGGATTACGCCGAGCGCCACCGCAACCTGCCCGGCATCTGCGAGCTGATCCTCGACGGCTGAACCGCGATCGCGTTTTATCAGCAGGCCGACCTCCTGTTATCCTCCAGTTACCGATGGCAATAACAGGAGGCGCTTCCTCCCATGCCTCCTGTTTCTCCTCCTCCGCCCTTCGGCCGCCCCTGTCGAGGATCACGGGGTCCCCGGTCATGGCTGTTTTATCAGCGGATTTACAGCCATCATCCCCTTCCGCGATTGCGCGTGCCCCACATTGAGCAGGCCGCCCGAGCCAACTTTTCTGTTATCAGCTCGTCGACGAGGCAGGGCTCGGCCTTGCTGCGCCGACGCCGTGCCGCGATCGACCAGCAGTGTGGCTATTTTTCGGGTCCGACCGCCGGGAGCAGCCCGCCTGTTGCCTTGGCGAGTTGCTCGCTCGACAGCTCGTCCTTGGTCATCGGCGCCTTCGCCCCTTCCGGCTTGGCGGTAGCGGCCGGCTTCGGCTGCCCTTTACGTGTCGGCTTGTTCATCGCGGTTCTCCCGAAAATCCAATCTGCACGGGCACCTATCCCGGTCGAAATTGATATTTAGCACTCCACCGCGCTCCGCGATGTGAAGTGGTCCACACTCCACAAATATTTTTTCGACCCGCGCGGCATTGGCCTACGCGCCCAATTTCTTTTTCAGCAGCTCGTTGAGCGCCACCGCAACCTGCCGGGCATCTGCGAGCTGATCCTCGACGGGTGATGGCGGCCGGCCGACCCTTGACAAACTAACCTCTCCCGTTGCGTTTAGCCTGCATCTGCTCGGAATCTGCAGGTTTTCCATTTTTCGCGCGGCTTTTACATAAGGCGATTATGTACTTGCCAAACACGGACCCCAGCCGCCCTTGATCTGCCCCGACATGTTAAAGTGATAGTTTGGGGAATAAGGGGCCGAGGGACATGCTCGACATCGCGGGCGGCGTTGTTATCGCGGCCTTCATCATCGGGTTGTTTGCTGTCGGGTTTCAGCAGGTTCTTGTGGATGAGAATCGTGCGGCCTCCTGTTGGGGGCTTGCTCTGATGCTCGTTTCCGTCGCGCTGGCAATTTGGCTCGTGTTTTTACGCGATGCGCTGCCAGTGGCGTGGCCACAATTGAAATGACGACCCGGCTATGGCTGGAACCGACCAGCCGCAATCGCGGCATCCTTGGCCTTCAGAAAATACGGACAGGCACCGGGCCCCCGTTCGGACATCGCCTAGCCTCAGCTTCCGGCAAGTTGTCTATGTGCATTGTGGCGACGGAAAGCGGCAACCCTTGAGCCGGCAATAGAATCACCAAGGGCTCCAGGCCACCACATGGGCCGCCATCACACCTGACTTTCGCTTTCATTCCTCTGCCTTTGGCTTGTCGGGCTTCGGTTTTGCGGTCGCCAATCGCCTAACTTTAAGAACAAAATAGGAACTTTTCCGGACTAGTCAAGGGGGTAAACGGCGGAAGGCGCTGCCCCGCGGGTCAAGCCCGCGGGCTAAAGGCTTTTCCGCCCTACCCGCCCAGCTTTTTTCGCAGCAGATCGTTGACCAGGGCCGGGTTGGCCTTGCCTTGGGTCGCCTTCATCACCTGGCCGACAAAGAAGCCGAGCACTTTGGGGTTCGTCGCGTATTGCGCGACCTGGGCCGGGTGGGCGGCGAGCGCGGCGTCGACTGCTTGCTCGATCGCGCCGCTGTCGGTGACCTGGCGCAGGCCCTTGGCCTCGACGATCGCCGCCGCGTCGCCGCCGGTCTCGACCAACTCGGCGAAGACATCCTTGGCGATGCGGCCGGAGATCGTGCCGTCGGCGATCAGGTCGATGAGACGCCCGAGCGCCGACGCGGTCACCGGCGAATCCTCGATGCCGAGGCCCTTCTTGTTCAATGCGCCGAACAGGTCGCCGGTGACCCAATTGGCGGCGGTTTTCGGATCGCGCCCTTGGGCGACCGCCTCGAAGAACTCGGCGGTCGCGCGTTCGGCGACGAGCACCCCGGCCTCCTCGATCCCCAGACCGTAATCGGCGACAAAGCGCGCCCGCTTGGCATCCGGCAGTTCGGGCAGTTCGGCGCGCAGCTTGGCGACCCAATCGGGGTCGAGCACCAGCGGCAGCAGGTCGGGGTCGGGGAAATAGCGGTAATCGAAGTCGTTTTCCTTGGAGCGCATCTTCCGCGTCTCGCCGTGCGCGGTATCGAGCAGCCGCGTCTCCTGTACGATCGCGCCGCCCTCCTCGATGATCGCGATCTGCCGGCGCGCCTCGATCTCGATCGCCTGCATCACAAAACGGATCGAATTGAGGTTCTTGATCTCGCAGCGCGTGCCGAACGGCGCGCCGGGCTTGCGCACCGAGACGTTGCAGTCGCAGCGCAGCGACCCCTCCTCCATGTTGCCGTCGCAGGTGCCGAGATAGCGCAGGATCGAGCGCAATTTGCGCAGGTAGATGCCGGCCTCCTCGGCGGTGCGCAAATCGGGCTCGGAGACGATCTCCATCAGCCCGATGCCGGCGCGGTTGAGGTCGACATAGGTGTCGCGCGCGTGCTGGTCGTGCAGGCTCTTGCCGGCGTCCTGTTCGAGGTGCAGCCGGGTGATGCCGATCTCGCGGGTCGAGCCGTCGGGCATGTCGAGCGTGACGTGGCCATGCCCGACCACCGGCTGCTGGTATTGCGATATCTGATAACCGGCTGGGAGATCGGGGTAGAAGTAGTTCTTGCGGTCGAAGACGCTGGTCAGGTTGATCTCGGCGTCGAGGCCGAGCCCGGTCTTGACCGCCTGCTCGACGCAATGCCGGTTGATCACCGGCAGCATCCCGGGAAACGCCGCATCGACGGTTGAGACCTGGGTATTCGGCTCGGCGCCGAACGCGGTCGCCGCGCCGGAGAACAGCTTGGCGTTGGCGACGATCTGGGCGTGGACCTCGAGCCCGATGACGATCTCCCACGCTCCGGTGCGGCCTTGGATCATCCCTGCGCTCCGGCGATGAAGCTCGGAAGATGTGTGAAGCGCGCCGCGCTTTCCAGAACCTGGCCGACGCGCAGCACGGTTTCCTCGTCGAAGGCGCGGCCGATCACCTGCAGCCCGGCCGGCAGGCCTTCGGACAAGCCGGCCGGCACCGAGATCGCCGGCAGCCCCGCGAGATCGGACGACACCGTGAAAATGTCGTTGAGGTACATCGCGACCGGGTCGTCGCTCTTTTCGCCGATCGCGAAAGGAACGGTTGGCGCGGTCGGCGTCAGGATGCAGTCGCAGCGCTCGAACGCAGTGGCGAAGTCGCGGGCGATCAGGGTGCGCACGCGCTGCGCCTTGAGGTAATAGGCGTCGTAATACCCGGCCGACAGCACATAGGTGCCGATCAGGATGCGGCGGCGCACCTCGGCGCCGAACCCGGCGGCGCGGGTCTTTTCGTACATGTCGTCGAGGCTGTCGCCATCGACCCTGAGGCCGAATTTCACGCCGTCATAGCGCGCGAGGTTCGACGACGCCTCGGCCGGGGCGATCACGTAATAGGCCGGCAGCGCGACATGCGTCGTCGGCAGGCTGATCTCGACCGGCTCGGCGCCGGCGCTTTTCAGCCAATCGATGCCCGATTGCCATAAGGCCTCGTTTTCCGGCGACAGATCGCTGACGCCGGCGTGGTCGCGCGGGATACCAACCCTGAGGCCCCTGATATCACCGGTCAGCGCCTTCTCGTAATCGGGCACCGGCAGCGGTGCGGAGGTCGAGTCGCGCGGGTCGTGCCCGGCCATCGCGCCGAGCATGATCGCCGCGTCGCGCACCGTGCGGGTCATCGGCCCCGGGTGGTCGAGCGAGGAGGCGAACGCGACCACCCCCCAGCGCGAGCAGCGGCCGTAGGTCGGTTTCAGCCCGACAATGCCGCAAAAGCTCGCCGGCTGCCGGATCGAACCGCCGGTATCGGTGCCGGTCGCGCCGAGCGCGGCATGCGCCGCGACCGCGGCCGCCGAGCCGCCCGACGAGCCGCCCGGCACCAGCGGCCGGTTGTCTCCCGGCCGGCGCCAGGGGTTCTCGACCGGGCCGTAATAGCTCGTCGTGTTCGACGAGCCCATCGCGAATTCGTCGAGATTAGTTTTTCCCAACATCACCGCGCCGGCGGCCCACAATTTCTCGGTGACGGTGGACTCGTAAGGCGGGATGAACCCGTCGAGGATGTGCGACCCGGCGGTGGTCAAGACGCCCTTGGTGCAGAACAGATCCTTGATCGCCAGCGGGATACCGTCGAGCGGCAGCGCGTCGCCGTTCGCCAGCCGCTGGTCGGACGCGTCAGCCATTTCCAGCGCGTGCTCCGGCGTCGCGGTGATGAAGGCGTTGAGCGGCTTTGTCGCCTCGACCGCCTCGTTGTGGGCGGCAGCAAGCTCTCGGGCCGAGAATTTCTTCGCCCTGAGCCCGTCGCGCGCCGCGGCCAGGGTCAGATCGGTAAGGGCGGTCACTCGACCACCTTGGGCACCGCGAAGAAACCGCGCGCGGCGCGCGGCGCGTTGCCGAGCACACCAGCGGGGTCGCCGCCGTCGGTCACCACATCGTCGCGCATCGGCAGGGTCATCTCGGCGACGCTGGTCATCGGCGGCACGTTTTCGGTGTCGACCGCCATCAGCTGCTCGATCCAGGTGAGAATGCCGGAGAGTTCGGCGGCGAGCGGTTCGAGCTCGTCGTCGGCGACGCGAATGCGCGCCAGGGTGGCGATGCGCGCCACGCTGGCCTTGTCCAACGCCATGATTTCAAAGTCTTTCGCGGCAAAAGCGCCAAGCGCCAAAACGGCCAAGCCACGCTATCATCGGGCATGATCCTCGGCAACCCCGCGGCGCTCCGGGAGGCGATGCCGGCCGGCGCGCGGCTGATCGGCCTCGATGTCGGCAGCAAGACGATCGGCCTCGCGCTCAGCGACACCAGGCTGGTCATCGCCAGCCCGCTCGACACGATCCGGCGCCGGCGGTTCCGCGAGGACATGGCGGCGTTGTTCGCGGCGATCGACACGCACGGGGTCGGTGGGGTGGTGATTGGCCTCCCGCTCGCGCTCAGCGGCGGCGACACGCCGCGTACCCAGTCGGTGCGCGCTTTCACTCGCAACCTCTTGGGCCTGCGCGACCTGCCGGCGCTGCTGTGGGACGAACGGCTGTCGACCGCCGCCGTCACCCGCGAAATGATCGCCGCCGACATGACCCGGAAGCGCCGGGCGGAAATCGTCGACAAGGTCGCTGCGGCTTACATCCTGCAAGGATGCCTCGACGCGATGAGCGCGGCCGCGTCGCGTCTGGCAGCACCCTAGAGAGGGTGCTGCTAACACCCTGGCAAAGAACGATTTTAGGATTGCTACAGCGGCGCGACATTACCATGCTATCGGCGACAATTACCGCGAGGACGGGCCTTGAGCGTCTCCGTTTCATCCGAGTACCGGCTGACGACGGCTGAAATCATCTATCGGCTGCCTGACAAACCGGAGGAGCTGCAGACCTTTATCTGGCAGAAATTCGACGTCGCGCCGGATTTCCCCGAGCTCAGCAAGTTCCTCGAGTTCTGGCGCAAGAATATCGACGGCGCCTTGTACTCGGTGAAGGTGGGTCAAGGCCGCACCCCGCCGCGGCGTTTCCCGCATATCGCCCCGCCCGCGGATGGGCGACATTAGGGGATGGCGCTCTCAAGCCGAAGTATAAGTTCGTCTTTCCCGCGCGATCCCCGGGTCAAGCCCGGGGAGGAACCCAGGGGCGAGCGACGTAACGACCGCCCCTGGACGCCCGCTTTCGCGGGGGAGACGAACAAAGAGCGCGCGGTCACGATCTGGCTGCTGGTCTGTTGCGCGATGATCTTCGCGATGGTGGTGATCGGCGGCGTCACGCGGCTGACCTGGTCGGGGCTGTCGATCACCGAATGGCGGCCGGTGAGCGGGATCGTGCCGCCGCTTTCGGCGGCCGATTGGGCCGGCGAGTTCGCGAAATATCAGCAGACAGCGCAATACAAACTCCTCAACGCCGGCATGAGCCTCGCCGACTTCAAGACGATCTTTTTGTGGGAATATGTGCATCGGCTGTGGGGCCGGCTGATCGGCTTTGTCTATGCCCTGCCCTTCCTTTATTTCCTCGCCCGCGGACGCATCCCGCGGCGGCTGACCTGGCCGCTCGCCGGGATTTTCGCGCTCGGCTTGTGCCAAGGCGCGCTCGGCTGGTACATGGTCGAAAGCGGCCTCGCCGACCGCATCGAGGTCAGCCAATACCGGCTCACCGCGCATCTCGCGCTGGCGTTGGTGATCTACGCCGCGACCCTGCGGACCGCTCTCGGGTTGCTTACCCCCACCCCAACCCTCCCCCGCTTGCGGGGGAGGGGGACGGCAATCGCCGGCGCACCTGACGCGCTCCCTCCCCCGCAAGCGGGGGAGGGTCGGGGTGGGGGCTGGCGCCGCGCCAGTGAGATCATTCTCGGCCTCGTCGGCCTAACGATCGTCGCCGGCGGGTTTGTCGCCGGGCTCAATGCCGGGCTCACCTACAACACCTTCCCGCTGATGGACGGCAGCTTTATCCCGGCCGGCTACGCGCAGCTCGAACCGTTCATCCGCAACTGGTTCGAGAATGTCGCGGCGGTGCAGTTCGACCATCGCGTCATGGCGATGACGACAGTCGCCTCGGTCATCGCACTGTGGCTCGTCGGGCTGCGCACCACCCTTCCTCCCGCGGCAAACCGCGCGCTGCATGCGCTGCTCGCGGTCGCGCTGTTGCAGTTCGGTCTCGGTATATCGACCTTGCTGCTGGCCGTGCCGATCCCGCTCGCCGCCGCACATCAGGCGGGCGCGGTGCTGCTGTTGACCTCGGCGATCGTGCTGCGCCACCGCCTGCGCTCCCCGGTGGTCCCCGTTGACCCGGACTAGCGGCACCGAGGGTTACGCCGAAGAGGCAGCGGCGCTCGTCGTACAGTACGAGAGCATTACCTTCGAGCAAACGCAGGGATCGATCATTCACCTGTTCCCAACGTTGCCAAGCCGGGTACTCGACATCGGTGCGGGCACTGGTCGGGATGCGGCCGGGTTTGCGGCGCTGGGCCATCGCGTCCTGGCGATCGAGCCGACCGACGAATTGCGCACACGCGCGGCGGCGCTTCATCCGCTGCCGGAGATCGAATGGCTGAACAACAGCCTTCCCGATCTCGCACTGGTGAGGCAGCGCGACGAGTTGTTCGACGTGGTCATGCTGACCGCGGTCTGGATGCATCTCGACGAGGGGCAGCGCCGCAGGGCGATGCCGAATGTAGCCTCGCTCGTGCGCCCCGGCGGGGTCATGATCTTGTCGCTGCGCTACGGCCCCGTTCCTCCGGGGCGGCGCATGTTCGCGGTCCCGGCCGAGGAGACGATCCGCCTGGCGCAGAAGGAGGGAATGGAACTGACGCTGCATCGCCCCCATCTCGATAGTGCGCTGATGCGCCCCGGCGTCAGCTGGACTCGCCTTGCATTTGCGAGACCCGCCGTCGCGGCCCTATAATTTTGCGCGCCGATTGAGGGCATGATGGCGAAGCGCGGCAAATCCTCGAAGCTCGTGAGCGACTGGCGGAAGCTGGCCGAGGCGGAGCTGCGCGGCAAGCCGGTCGCGGGGCTCGACTGGACGACGCCCGAGGGCATCATCGTCAAGCCGCTCTACACCGAGGCCGATCTCGAGGAGATCGCGGCGGCAGGGTTCCCGTTTCGCGATGCGATCCCCGGCCAGCCGCCCTATTTGCGCGGACCGCGCGCGACGATGTACGCCAACCGGCCGTGGACAATCCGGCAATATTCCGGGTTCTCGACCGCCGAGGAGTCAAACCGCTTCTACCGTGACAACCTCAAAGCCGGACAGATGGGGCTGTCGATCGCGTTCGATCTGGCGACCCATCGCGGTTACGACAGCGACCATCCGCGCGTTACCGGCGATGTCGGCAAGGCCGGGGTCGCGATCGACTCGGTCGAGGACATGAAGATCCTGTTCGACGGCATCCCGCTCGACAAGATGAGCGTGTCGATGACGATGAACGGGGCGGTGCTGCCGGTGCTGGCCGGGTTCATCGTCGCCGCCGAGGAACAAGGGGTCGCGCGGGAGCAGCTCCAGGGGACGATCCAAAACGACATCCTCAAGGAGTTCATGGTCCGCAACACCTACATCTACCCGCCCGGGCCCTCGATGCGGATTGTCGCCGACATCATCGAGTACGCCGCCCGGCACATGCCGAAGTTCAACTCGATCTCGATCTCCGGCTACCACATGGAGGAAGCCGGGGCGACATCGGTGCAGGAATTGGCCTTCACCCTGGCCGATGGGCTCGAATATGCGCGCGCGGCGCTGTCGCGCGGGCTTAACATCGATGAGTTCGCGCCGCGTCTGTCGTTCTTCTTTGGCATCGGCATGAATTTCTTCATGGAGATCGCCAAGCTGCGCGCCGCGCGGCTGCTGTGGGCGCGGCTGATCGAGCCGTTCGGCCCAAAGAACAAGGCGAGCCTCGCGCTCAGGACGCACTGTCAGACCTCGGGGGTCAGCCTCACCGCGCAGGGTCCACACAACAACATCGTCCGCACCACGATCGAGGCGCTCGCCGCGGTGCTCGGCGGCACGCAATCGCTGCACACCAATTCGTTCGACGAGGCGCTCGCGCTGCCGACCCCGTTCTCGATGGGGATCGCGCGCAACACCCAGCTGATCCTCGCCGAGGAGACCGGCATCCCGCATGTCATCGACCCGCTCGGCGGCAGCTATTACGTCGAGAGCCTGACCCATTCGATCGCGACCGCGGCGATGGTGCTGATCGACGAGGTCGAGGCGCTGGGCGGGATGACCAAGGCGGTCGAGAGCGGCATGCCGAAGCTGCGCATCGAAGCCGCCGCGGCGCGCCGCCAGGCGGCGATCGACCGCGGCGAAGAGGTCATCGTCGGGGTCAACAAGTACCGCGCCGAGGACCAGGCCGAGGTCAACCTGCTCGATGTCGACAACGACAAGGTGCGCACGGGGCAGATCGCCCGGCTCAACCGGCTGAAGAAGAGCCGCGATCCCGAGAAATGCGCGGCGGCGCTCGCGGCGCTGACCGAGGCGGCGAAGAGCGGCACCGGCAACCTTCTCGAACTGTCGATCGCCGCGAGCCGCGCGCGGGCGACGGTCGGCGAGATCTCCGACGCGCTCGAGGTTGCGTTCACCCGCCATCATGCTTCGACCCAATCGGTCAGCGGCGTCTATGGCGGGCAGTATCGCGACGATGAAAGCTTTCACCGCATCCAGCGCGAGATCGATAATTTCGCGCGCGAGGAGGGCCGCCGGCCGCGCATGCTGGTGGTCAAGCTCGGCCAGGACGGGCACGACCGCGGCGCCAAGGTCATCGCCACCGCGTTCGCCGATATCGGCTTCGACGTCGATATCGGGCCCTTGTTCCAGACCCCGGAGGAAGCGGCGCGGCAGGCGGTCGAGAACGATGTCCACATCGTCGGCGTGTCGAGCCAGGCGGCGGCGCACAAGACACTGGTTCCGGCGCTGATCGCGGGGCTGAAGCGCGAGGGCGCCGGCGACATCCTGGTCGTGTGCGGCGGGGTCATCCCGCACGCCGACTACGACTTCCTGAAAAAGGCCGGGGTCGCCGCGATCTATGGTCCGGGAACCAATATTCCGCGCGCGGCGGCTGAGATATTGTCGCTGATCCGCAAGCAACGCCTCGCGGCGTAACTTCTTCCTTACGTCAATATTACAATCTGGACTACTCAACCGGGGGTACATGCGCCGCCTAGGCAGAAGTCGCCGCCGCTTGTATAGTCAAAGCAGAACAGGGAGGGGGATAATGGCCGACGAAGCAAGAAGCCAAGGTGCGTCACCGCACCTGGTAGCGAAGATCATTGCCAGCTACGTCTCGCACCACAATGTTTCACCGGAGCAGATTCCCGAGTTGATCACCTCGGTGCATCGGACGATCGTCGGGCTCGGCCAGACGGCCGAGGTCACCGCCGCCGCCCTGATCCCGGCGGTGCCCATTCGGCGCTCGGTGCAGCGCGACGTGGTGATCTGCCTCGACTGCGGCTGGAAGGGCAAGATGCTGCGCCGGCACCTGACGACACGGCACGGGCTCAGCGCCGAGGAATATTTGAAACGCTGGGGGCTGGCCGGCGACCATCCGCTGACCGCGCCCGCCTACTCGGCGCAGCGCTCGAACCTGGCCAAGGAATTGGGCCTCGGCCGCGGCAGCCGGGGCGGGGCCGGCCGCGGCCGGCGTCCGCGCGGGTAGGGTTATCAAGTGCGGCGACACATCCGTGCCGTGAGCTCGCGGAGGCGTGAGCTTACTTGATAACGCGCTAGCACCGGCGGACTCCTTCCTCGGTGATGATCATATCCATCGGAATGTCAAACGATTGCGGGTAGATCGTCGCGATCTCCTGCGCCGCGAAACCGACGCCGATCGCCAGCGGCCGCGGTGACAGCGCGGCCAATGTGCGGTCAAAATAGCCGCCCCCATAACCGAGCCTATAGCAGGCGCGGTCGAAGCCGACTAACGGCGCCAGCACCATCGCCGGAACCACGATGTCGCGCTTTTCGGGGATGGGGATGTCCCAGACACCGGCAGCGAGAGGCTCGCCGGGCGCCCAGCTCCGGTATTCGAGCGGGCCCTTCCTGTCGATCACGACCGGCAGCGCGACCGAACGGCCGGAAGCGATCAGCGCATCGATCAGCGGGCGCGGATCGAACTCGGCGCGAAACGGCCAGTAGACCCCGAGCACGCCGGGCCGCTCGCCGATCAAGTCTTCCAGGCTGGCGGCGATAAGCTGGCCGGCGGTGCGCCGAATTGCCGGCGCCAGCGCCATCCGCCAAGCGATCAGCCGCTCGCGCTCGGCGCGGCGCCAGGCTTTAATCTCGTCGGGGTTCAACGGCGACATTCTGCTTCACCGTATCTTAACCCGCTTGCGGGGATTAGAGGCGCAAACTACCGACATTCGAGGGTTACGGAGATGCGGTCGAGAGTGGCGGCGTTTCTGCTCGTGGCACTGGCGCTGGCGTGCTGCCTGCAGCCCGGCAATGCAACGGCTGAGGACGCTGCGCCAAAACATTTTCTGTGGAAAGTGACCGGCTCTAAAGGTGTCGTCTATTTGTTCGGCACGGTTCATATCGGAAAGCCAGATTTCTACCCGCTGCCCGCCATCATCGAAGACAGCTTTAAACACGCCGATACCCTGGTCGAAGAAATCAAGCAAGACCCATCCGACGCCGCGCAAATGAGGCGGTGGGTTGCCGAGCATGGCCTCTATCCCGGCAGCGACATGATCGCCAACCATCTAAGCGAAGAAACCATCAGCCATCTAGCGATATATCTGAGAGAGAAATCATGGCAAGAGCAGCAGGTCATCGCCAAGATGCGACCGTGGGCGATCGCCGCGATGATCGACGACGCGGACGAGAAGCGTCTGGGCCTCGATCCGGCAAATGGTCTCGATAAACATTTCCTGACGGAGGCCGAAGGCTCGCGCAAGCCGGTCGACGCCCTGGAGACATTCGCCTCGCACCTGCAATTACTCAGCGATATGGCGAGCGACGTGGAAGATAAATACCTGATGCAGACCCTCGCTGAATCCGAAAAGCCGACCTCGCATCTGGAGATGACGATCGATGCCTGGCGCGCGGGCGACAGCGAAAAGCTGCAAGAGCTGCTGACCCAAACCGTCAACGATTATCCGCGGCTAAAACCGCTGATGAAGCGGCTGCTCGACGATCGAAACGACGCGATGACCGAAAAGATCGAGCAGTTCCTCTCGACAAACAAAACCTATTTTGTCGCCGTCGGCGCCGCTCACATGGTCGGCGAGCACGGCATCGTCAGCCAGCTACGCGCCAAGCAGCTATCCGTCGAACAATTATAGGCGTCAGAACAGCCCGGTGATCCGGCCGTCCTCGCTCAGATCGATGCCGTTTGCCGCCGGCACCCGCGGCAGACCGGGCATCGTCATGATCTCGCCGCACACCGCGACGACGAACTCGGCGCCGGCCGACAGACGGATTTCGCGCACCGGCAGGATGTGATCGGTCGGCGCGCCCTTGGCGTTGGGGTCGGTCGAGAAGCTGAACTGCGTCTTGGCGATGCACACCGGGAAATGCCCGAACCCACCCTTCTGCAGCTCGGTTAGCCGGGCCTCGACCGCGCCATCGCAGGCGATGTCCTTCGCCCGGTAGATCTTCTGCGCGATCGTCTTGATCTTGTCCCGCAGCGGCATCTCGTCGGGGTAGAGCACCTGAAACTTAGCGGCGCCGCTATCGGCGATGCGGGCGACCGTCTCGGCCAGCGGCGCGGCGCCCTTGCCGCCATTAGCCCAATGGTCGGCGATCACCGCTTCGACCCCGTGAGCGGCGCATAGCTCCTTGAGCTTGGCGTGCTCGGCCTCGGTGTCGGCGCTAAAGCGGTTCACCGAGACGACCGCCGGCACGCCGAAGCCGCTCAGGTTTTCGAGATGACGCGCGAGATTGGCGTAGCCGGCTTCGAGCGCCGCGACATTCTCGGCGCGCAGCTGGTCGCGCGCGACGCCGCCATGCATCTTGAGCGCGCGCACGGTAGCGACGACGACCGCGGCATCGGGCTTGAGGCCCGACTTGCGGCACTTGATGTCCATGAATTTCTCGGCGCCGAGATCGGCGCCAAACCCGGCCTCGGTGACGACGTAATCGGCGAGCTTCAGCGCGGTCTTGGTCGCGATCACCGAGTTGCAGCCATGCGCGATGTTGGCGAACGGCCCGCCATGGATGAAGGCCGGGTTGTTTTCCAGCGTCTGCACCAGATTGGGCGCGACCGCGTCCTTCAACAGCACCGCCATCGCCCCGGCCGCATTCAGCTGGCCGGCGCGCACCGGCTCGCGCGCCCGCGTCTGGCCGACGATGATGTTGGCAAGGCGCCGCTTCAGATCGTGCAGATCGTTCGACAGACAGAAGATCGCCATTACCTCGGAAGCGACGACGATGTCGAACCCGTCCTCGCGCGGGAAGCCGTTGGCGACCCCGCCCAGCGATGAGGTGATCTGGCGCAGCGCCCGGTCGTTCATGTCGAGCCCACGCCGCCAGGTGACGCGGCGGGAGTCGATGCCGAGCTCGTTGCCCCAATAAATGTGATTGTCGACCATCGCCGCGAGCAGATTGTTCGCGGCGCCGATCGCGTGAAAATCGCCGGTGAAATGGAGGTTGATGTCCTCCATCGGCACGACCTGGGCGTAGCCGCCGCCGGCGGCTCCGCCCTTCATCCCAAAACTGGGACCAAGGCTCGGCTCGCGCAGACAGATGATTGCCTTTCGGCCGATATGGTTGAGCGCGTCGCCGAGACCGACGGTCGTCGTGGTTTTGCCTTCGCCGGCCGGGGTCGGGGTGATCGCGGTGACGAGGATCAGCTTGCCGTTGGGCCGCTTGTCGAGCGACGCGACGTAGTCGAGCCCGACTTTCGCCTTGTAGCGGCCATAGGGCGACAGCGCCTCGTCGGGGATGCCGAGCTTGGCGGTGATCTCGCCGATCGGGCGCATCGTCGCGGCCTGGGCGATATCGATGTCGGATTGGGGGTTTTTGTGCTGGTCGGCTCCGCGCGCCACGGCTGGTCTCCTCGCCATCGCTATCGTGTTGGCCCAAGGTCTTAGACCTTGGAACCGAGCGCCGCAACCGCCGGCACGTCGCAGCAATGGGAACGTAGCCGTTGCATTCGGTGAGGATGGCGGCAATATTTCTCGCGGCGGCCGCGTATAACCGCCATCGACCGCTCTTTCCCCTGGAGTTGAGGCCGACGATGAACGCTCCGACAAACTCACGCTGGCGCGCGCGACTGGTTTTTGCCGGCATCGCCGGAGCCTTGGCGATCGGCGCGCTTGCCGCCCTGCCCGCGCCGGCGCAAGCCCGGGTCTGGGTCAGCGCGCCGTGCTGCGGCTGGTACGGCCCCGGCGCCTATTACGGCTATTATCCGCCGCCGTACTATTACGGGTACGGGTCGCCGGGGGCCTACTATTCGCCGCCTTACCCGCCGCCCGCGGGGCCGGCGCCGTCGGCCTACACGCCGCAATCCGCCTACCCGGCGCCGAGCACGGCGACTCCGGGCGCGGCCGCCGCGATCACCTACACGAACAAGCCGGCCTTCACCAACGCCGCCGGTCAGCCCTGCCGGCAATACATGGCCAATGCCGGCAGCGGCCAGCCGGTTTACGGCACCGCCTGCCGCATGGCGGATGGCCAGTGGCGCGTCGTCAACTGAGCTTGGTCCCACAGGCCTCGGCTTGACCTTGCGCCGAGGCACCTGACATCTTCGCCCCGCGTTTGCGGCGGGGAGACCTGATATGGCGCGGCCGATTGTCTATGGCCCGGCGACGAGCCCTTATGTGTGGAGCGCGCGGCTCGCGCTCGCCGAAAAGGGCGTCGCGCACGAGCTGGTCGAGGTGGCGGCGAGCGAGTTTCGCGCCGAGCCGCACCTCTCGCGTCATCCGTTCGGCAAGGTCCCGGCCTTCGAGCATGACGGCTTCGCGCTCTACGAGACGCAGGCGATCCTGCGCTACATCGACGAATGCTTCCCCACCGCGCCGCTGCAGCCGATCGAGCTGCACCCGTTCGCGCGGATGAACCAAATCATGGGCATCGTCGACGCCTATCTGGCGCCGAGCCTGATCGGGGGTGTGCTCTTTCCGCGCATCGTCGCGCCCCGGCTCGGCCTGCCGACCGACGAGGCCAAGGTCGCGGCCTCGCTGCCGCAGGTCAAATTGTGCCTCACCGAGGTCGCCCGCATCGCAGGCGACCAGGAATTCCTCGCCGACGAGATGCTGAGCCTGGCCGACCTGATGGTCGTGACACCGCTGTGCTATTTCAAAAAGTTCCCGGAAGGCCAAGCCCAGCTCGGCGATTTGCCGGCGCTCTCGGCGTGGCTCGGGCGCATGGAAGCGCGCCAGAGCCTCCAGGTGACGCGCCCGCCGGGCGTATAAATACTTGGCGTGAGGGCGAATTATTTACGAAAAATTACCGCTTATTAGCGGCAATAGTGTCGATCCCGCCCCTTGAACGTGGCGAACGCGTTCGCATTTCTAGCAACCTATTGGCGATACCGTGATCGGACGCCTGACATGAGTGCTATCGAAGTCGTCGCCAAACCGGAGTTTGGCAAAGCAGAGCTGGAATGGTTGCTTAACTTGCGCCAGACGCGGGCCCATAGCTCGGGGCCGCCCGCCTTTACCTTGGTCTTTCCCGGCGCGGACTCGACGATGAAAGAGGTCGTGCAGCATGTCGAGGCGACATGCGCTTTCACCTCCCGCATCCGCTTCTGTCTGCGCTCGGCGATCATCGTGCCCGATTTCAACATGAGCTGGTTTCACGTCTTCCTCGTGCCCGACGAATGCTTTGGCGCGATCATCCGCCTGCACGACCGGCTGCATGTCGGCCCTCTGGCGAGCTGCCTGCGCCCGGAGGTGCCGTATATCCCGCACCTGACCGTCGCCAGCGCCAAGGAACTCGACATGGCGCGCCGAACCAAGGCGTCGCTCAACGCGCGAGACCTCGCCATTACCGGACGCATCGACAAACTCGAGGTGCACGAAAACAGATCCGACGGGCCGCGATGCATCGCCAGGATCGAACTGGCCCGGCGGGTGTTTCACTGACCTCGGCTAACGGACCGGCCGCAGCAGACGGAACGGGTTCGGCAGGCGCCCCAAGGCCTCGTCGAGGCGCGCCCTTGCTTTGGTCAGATGCGCGACATCGGCGAGCCGGCGCTCGAGGAAGGCCTGAGTATCGGCAAACCCGTCGGACCGGTCGTCGAGCCAATAAAGCAAGGTCGCGGCATAGATGCCGGCTAAGGTGGCGCGTTTGGTGTAAAAGCTGAAATCGGTCGCGGTGTCGCCGGCCGCGTACCAGATGCCGTCGACGGTCTCGTAGACAAGGCGCAGCCCGAGCGCGGCATGCGGCGGCATCGCCAGCACCGACAGCGCGCGGCGCACCGCCTCGCGCCACGGCGCGACGATTTCGAAGCGCAACAAAACCGCCCGCTTGATCCGCGCCGGGGTGCTGTCCGCCTCGGGCGGCGCGCTCTCGAACCAGTCGAGCATGCGGCGATCGGCCCAGCGGCTGAACCCGGCGACGAGATCGGGCGCCCCGCGCGGGAACAGCGCCTCCGCCTCCTGCGCCGTCATGCCGATCGCTTTCGCCGCGACGCGCAGCGCCGCATGCGACCAGCCGTCAAACGCCACGTCGGGCAGCATCGCCTCGATCAGCCGGTCGCGGTCGCGCTCGGCCAGCGGACTTTTCATTTGGCCGGCTCGGCGGCGAGGAATTCGGCGAGATCGATCGGGTGGCGCTGCAATTCCTCGAGGAACACCAGCAGCCGGTGATCGGTCATCCGCTGCGGGTAGAGAATGCCGTCGAGATGGTCGCATTCGTGCTGCACGACCCGGGCGTGGAAGCCGGCGGCTTCGCGTTCGATCGCCGCGCCATCGAGGCCGACGCCGCAATAGCGTATCTGCAAGTAGCGCGGCACGACCCCGCGCAACCCCGGCACCGACAGGCACCCTTCCCAGCCAAGCGCCATCTCGCCGCCGGCCGGCTCGACCACCGGGTTGATCAGCACGGTCAGCTCCTGCTCGCCGTCGCCCGGCAGGTCGCTCGCCCGCTCGCCGGCGACGCGGAAGATGACGATGCGATGCGGCGCGTGCACCTGCGGCGCGGCGATGCCGGTGCCGCCGGCATCCTCCATCGTCTCGAGCATGTCGGCGACCAGCCGGCGCACCCAGGGCGCCTTCGGGTCCTCGACCGGAGCCGCCGGCGCGCGCAGCACCGGGTTTCCCATGCGGGCGATCTTGAGCAAAGCCACGGTGCAAATATGTGCCGGCGGTCGGTCCGGGTAAAGCGACCGTCGGGTAATGGGTCAGTTTGAAGTTTTGTGGGGCATCGACAACCAGAGGAATCCCGACGCTGATGCACAAATAATTAGGTCATCTCGATTTCGTCGCGATTTCTGGGGTAAAACAAATAAGAAATCGTGATGGAGGCCGACGATGAACGGGAAAAAGCTGGTCTTGATCGTTTCACTCGCGCTGATGGCATCGGCCTGCGTCGCGCCCGCGCCGCCAACCACCCTTACGCCTCAGCAGCAGGGCGCGACCGACACGAAGCGGTTATTGCTGCTCATGGACAAGGACCAGAACGGTAAGGTGTCTCGGGCGGAATTCATGAGTTTCATGAGTTCCGAATTTGATCAGCTGGATACCAACCATGATGGGCAATTGGACGTTAAGGAGCTATCGCCGTTGCAATTCGGGCGTGTTGGCGGCACCGACCGATAGCGGAGTTGTTTGACCGCGCCGGTCCGCCGCGCTGGTCCACCTCCGGAAGATCACCCGTCAGCCTGGAGGAGATCGCGCACCCAGGCCGCGATCGCGAAAAGCCGCGCATCGCCACCCTCGAAGCCGACCACCTGGAGCCCGAGCGGCAACCCCTCCGCCGCCAGCAGCGGCAGCGAGACGGTCGGCACCCCGAGCAGCGAGAACGGCACCGCGAAAATCGGGTTGCCCGTCGAACTCAGACCGACCGGCGCCGGCCCCGTCGCCGGGAGTGTTATCGCGCCGTCGTAAGTTTGCGCGAGCGCCGCGAATTGCGCGCGGATGTCGCGGCGCCTTGTGAGCGCGACGCCGTACTCGGCCAAGGTCATCGCCTCGGCCATCGCCAGCCGGTCGAGCGCCGAGCGGCTGAGCTTTGTGGCATCGATCTCGCGGTAGGTGTTGAGCGGCCAGCGGCCCTCCCAGGCGTTGATCCGCCGGGTCAATGGTTCGGCGTCCGCGATCGCCGTCTCAAGTGCCGCCAGGTTGGGGTCGTCGCGGCGGCTGGCGATTTCGACGCCGGCCGCGGCGAGCTGCGCGGCCGCGGCCTCCAATGCGGCGCGCGCGTCGGGCGCCGCGACCGCCCAGCCGTTGGTTTCGAGCAGTGCCAGCCGGCGCGGGCGGCTCAGCGGCGGCGGCTCGGACGGCCCCTGCACACCCGGGTAGCCGGGATCGCCGCCGACGCGCGTGGCTATGGCTGTCGCTACCAGCCAGGCATCCTCGAGCGAGGCGGCGAGCAACCCGGTGCAACTCTGGCTGAAACAATCGTAGCTGCCGCCGCGGTTGATCCCGCCGACGCTCGGCTTATAGCCGACGCAGCCGCAAAAGCTCGCCGGGCGGATGATTGAGCCGACGACCTGCGTGCCGAGCGCCGCCGGCACCATGCCGCAGGCGACGGCGGCGGCCGAGCCGCTGCTCGACCCGCCGGGGGTACGCGCCGGGTCCCACGGGTTGCGGGTATTGCCGAGCGGCTCGCTCGACGCGAACTCGGTGGTGACGGTCTTGCCGAGGATCACCGCGCCGGCCTCGCGCAGCGCGGCGGTGCTCGCCGCGTCGCGGCCGGTTCGGGTGCCCTCCCACGCCGGCGACCCCTGACCGGTCGGCATGTCGACGGTCTCGATGATGTCCTTGATGCCGACCGGCATGCCGTCGATCGGCGACAGCGGACGGCCGGAGCGCCAGCGCCAGGTCGCGCGGTCGGCGACCGCCCGCGCCGCTTCGATGTCGTGGCAGACAAAGGCGCCGACCGCCGGCTCGAACTCCGCGAGCCGCGCGAGGCAGCGTTCGAGCAGGTCGCGGGGGGAGTCGCCGCCGGTTGCAAAATGCGGAACCGCGGAGAAAAACGGGGTCGACAGGGGGGTTGGCATCGTGGTGCCTCTCGGAGTTTTCGGCGGATCGCGGCGTTTTGGACGCTCACGGCTTCTCAGCCGCCGACGGAAATGCTAGTCTTGGGCCAAGACGGCGCCGCCGTCACCCCGCGTGTGCCTTGTGGAGAAATGCGCCCGTGCAAGTCCTCGTCCGCGACAACAACGTTGATCAGGCCCTCAGGGCCCTCAAGAAAAAGATGCAACGCGAGGGCGTGTTCCGAGAAATGAAGCTGCGGCGCAATTACGAAAAACCTTCCGAGCGCCGCGCGCGCGAAAAAGCCGAGGCGGTGCGCCGCTACAGGAAGCTCTTGCGCAAGCGCATGGAGCGCGAGGGGTACTAGGCTCCGCCGTCATTGCGGGCGGCGCGGTGATGACCGGCCTCCTCGCGCTGGTATTGAAGACTTCTCGGTAAAGATCAGATCGGTAATCGTGCCGAGTGGCAGCGAAGCGTGGCCGCTTGACAGCGTAAAGCACACCCAGCCATTCTTTTTTGTATGAGGTGGATAGCGCTTACTGTGCTGATCGTCGCTTGTGTCGTCGTCGGACTATGGATCGGCGCGCGAATAACCCGCTCGGCAGATAATTAGCGGAGTGCTACTCCAGCGCCTTGACGATCTCGTCGCACATCTTCTTGGCGTCGCCGAACAGCATCATCGTGTTGTCGCGGTAGAACAGTTCGTTCTCGACCCCGGCGTAGCCCGAGGCCATCGAGCGCTTGACGAACAGCACGGTCTTGGCGTTCTCGACATCGAGGATCGGCATGCCGTAGATCGGCGACGTGGGGTCGGTCTTCGCCGCCGGGTTGGTGACGTCGTTGGCGCCGATGACGAAGGCCACGTCGGTCGAGGCGAAATCGCGGTTGATCTCGTCGAGCTCCTTGACGTCGTCGTAGGGCACGTTGGCCTCGGCGAGCAGCACGTTCATGTGGCCGGGCATGCGCCCGGCGACCGGGTGGATCGCGTAGCTCACCTTGACCCCATCCTTCTTGAGGTCGTCGGCCATCGCCTTCAACGAATGCTGCGCCTGCGCGACCGCCATGCCGTAGCCCGGCACGATGATCACCGAGCCGGCATTCTTCAGGATAAACGCGGCGTCCTCGGCGCTGCCCGATTTGACCATGCGGTCGCCGGCGCCGTGTCCGGCAGCGGCCACCACGGCTTCGCCACCGAACCCGCCGAGGATCACGTTGAAGATCGAGCGGTTCATCCCCTTGCACATGATGTAGCTGAGGATCGCGCCCGACGAGCCGACCAGCGCCCCGGTGATGATCAGGAGGCTGTTCGACAAGGTGAAACCGATGCCGCAGGCCGCCCAGCCCGAATAGGAGTTCAGCATCGAGATCACGACCGGCATGTCGGCGCCGCCGATCGGCACGATCAAGAGGAACCCGAAAGCGAACGCCAGCAGCACGAGCAGCGCGAAAACTGGCGCGGCCTCTGTCATCACGAACAGCACGATCAACAGGATCAGCAGCGCGCCGAGCGCGGCGTTGACCAGATGCTGGCCGGTAAAGGTGAGCGGCGCGCCCGACACCAGCCCCTGCAGCTTGGCGAAGGCGACGATCGAGCCGGTGAAGGTGATGGCGCCGATCGTCAGGCCGATCGCCATCTCGACGAGGCTCTCGACGTGGATGTTGCCCCTGACGCCGATGCCGTAATCCTCGGGTGCGGCAAAGGCCGAGACGGCGACGCAGACCGCGGCGAGGCCGACCAGGCTGTGGAACGCGGCGACGAGCTGCGGCAGCGCGGTCATCTGGATCTGGCGGGCGATAAAGCTGCCGATCGAGCCGCCGATCACGAGCCCGGCGATGATCAGCCAGAAGCTGACGACATGCGGCGTCGCCAAGGTCGTCAGGATGGCGATGACCATCCCGGCGATGCCGAAATAATTCCCGTTCCGCGCCGTGTCCGGCGAGGACAGGCCCCGCAACGCCATGATGAAGCAGATCGAGGCGATCAGGTAGAGAAAGGCGGAGTAGCTTTCGCCCACGTTTCTTCTTTCCGTTATTTCTTGCGCTGGAACATTTGCAGCATGCGCTGGGTGACGATGAAGCCGCCAAAGATGTTGACCGCGGCGAGGGTCACCGCGATGAATCCCATGATCTTTGCAAAGCTGAAGCCATGCGGCCCGGCGGCGATCAGCGCGCCGACGATGATGACGCTCGACACCGCGTTGGTGACGCTCATCAGCGGCGAATGCAGCGCCGGGGTCACCCGCCAGACGACGTAGTAGCCGACAAACACGGCGAGCGCGAACACCGTCAGCTCGAAGACGAACGGCGTGCCGGCCACCGCCGCCGGCGGGCTGGTGATGGCCAGCGTCTGCGCCAGGTCGCGCAGCTGGTTGGCAAGCGTCTGGGCATTGCCGGCAAGCGCGCCGGCGGTCTGAGCGAGCGCGGCGGGGTCCGCCATGAATCCTCCGTCAGCTAGTCTGGGCGGCGGGAGGAAGTGCCTCCGCCGGTGGCGGAGGCGGCGCCAGCGCCGGGTTGACGACCGCGCCGTCCATCGTCAGCAGCGCCGCCTTGACGATCTCGTCCGAGGTATCGATGTGCAGCGCCTTCTCCTTGACGAGCAGCGCGAGAAAGGCCTGCAAATTTCGTGCGTAGAGCAAGCTGGCATCGACCGCGATATGCGCCGGCGCGTTGGCGTAGCCGATGATCCTGACGCCGCCCGCGGTGGTCACCGTCTCCTCGGGCTTGCTGCCCTCGACATTGCCGCCGGACTCGACCGCGATGTCGGCGACGACCGAGCCCGGCGCCAGTGCTTCGAGCATCTCGCCGGTCAACAGGATGGGCGCCTTGCGGCCCGGGATCAGCGCGGTGCAGATCACGATGTCGGTGCGTTTCAGCGCCGCGGTGATCACCTCGCGCTGGCGGCGCTGATAGTCCTCGCCCATCTCGCGGGCATAGCCGCCGGCGGTCTCGGCGCTCTTCGCGGCCTCCTCGTCGACCATCAGAAAGCTGGCGCCGAGGCTCTCGACCTGCTCCTTGGCGGCGGCGCGCACATCGGTCGCGAAGACGACCGCGCCGAGCCGCCGCGCGGTCGCGATCGCCTGCAGCCCGGCGACCCCCGCGCCCATCACCAACACCCGTGCCGCCTTGATCGTACCGGCCGCGGTCATCATCATCGGGAAGGCGCGGCCGAACTCGGCGGCGGCGTCGAGCGCCGCCTTGTAGCCGGCGAGGTTCGCCTGCGACGACAGGACATCCATGGTCTGCGCGCGGGTGATGCGCGGCACCAGCTCCATCGCCATCGCCGCGATCCCGGCCTTGGCATAGGCCTGGACATCGGCGGCGTTCTCGAGCGGCGACAGCAAACCGATCAGCGCCGCGCCCTTCTTGATCAACTTGAGCTCGTTGAGTTGCGCGCCCTTGCCGAGCAGCGGGCGCTGCACCTTGAGGACGATATCGGCGTCGTCGAGTGCGGCGGCTTCGTCGGCGGCGATCGTCGCGCCGGCGGCTTGATAGGCCGCATCGACGAAAAAGGCGCCCTCGCCGGCGCCGCTCTCGACCGCGACCTCGAGCCCCATCCCGACCATCTGCTTGACGGTGTCGGGCGAGGCTGCGACCCGCCGCTCGAACGCGCGTCTTTCCTTGACGATGGCGACCTTCATCGCGCGACCGTCCTCTATCGGCGGTGTCATTGCCAAGCCCGCACAGTGCCGCAGGGCGAATTCAATGTGAAGCGTATGTGGGGGTTAGCGGCCATGCGTGCCATGCTTCCGACGTAATTTGCCGGCATGGTAGATTTGCCGTTGTCCGCATTGCGCGACCCACCGGAACGATCCACTCGGCTTGGAGATTGCATGTTACACGCGCCGCCCGCCGCGAGACGCCGGGCATTGGCCGGAATAATCCGGAGGCAGCACCGTTGTCCTCGCGTTGGAGTTTTGGGAAAGCATCGGAGCGCGCGGGTTCACGCGTGATTCCGGCGAGCGCACGGTTCAGCGATCAGTTGATCGCGGTGCTGCCGCGGTTGCGGCGCTTCGCCGCCGGCCTGACCCGATCGGCGAGCGACGCCGACGATCTGGTCCAGGCGGCATGCGAACGGGCGCTGGCGCGGGAGCATCAGTTTCAGGAGGGCACACGATTTGACAGCTGGATGTTCCGCATCGTGCAGACGATCTGGATCGACCAGCTGCGGGCCCGTGACATCCGCAAGGAGGATGGAGACATTGCCGAGGAGCGACTCGGAACGGATGAGCCGGTGCGGCGCGTCGAGGCGCGCCTCGCATTGTCGGAGGTGCGGCGAGCGGTCTCGCTGCTGCCGCCGGATCAGCGGGCGACGCTGATGCTCGTGACCGTCGAAGGCCTCAGCTACAAGCAGGCGGCCGATGTCGCGGGCGTGCCGATCGGCACGATCATGAGCCGCCTCGCCCGTGCGCGCATCGCCTTGCAGCAGCTGCTCGATGCCGGCGCCGGGAAGAGCAGGAGTACGAACGATGCAGAAGCATAGCGACGAGGCCCTGGTGGCCTATCTCGACGGTGAGCTCGGCGGCGACGAGCGCGCGCATGTCGAGGCGTGGCTCGACGCCGACCCGGCGGTGCGCGACCGCCTGTTGGCGCTCGCCGAGTCGGCCGGGCTCGTGCGTAACGCCTTCGCCGACATCGTCAACGAGCCGGTGCCGGAACGGCTGATCGCCGCGGCGCGCGGCGAGACCGCGCCCACAACCGAAGCCGAAATCGTCGTGCTGCGACCGACCCCGCCGAGCCCGCCGCCGGCGCGTTCGTGGCGCTGGCAGATCGAACTCGCCGCCGCGGCCGGGATATTCGGCCTCGTCGTCGGCGTCGGCGCCGGCTATCTCGGCAATGGCATGCTGGGCCCCTCCGGCCCGCCGGTCGAGAAGCAGATCCAGACCGCCTCGCTCAACAACTGGCTCGACAACGCGGCCGGCGACTACAAGCTGATGGTCAATGCCGGCGACACGCTGGTCGACGTGCCGGCCAGCGGCGACAACGGCGACGTGCTGCAAAAGATCAGCCAGAACCTGCCGCAGCAGGTGAGGCTGCCCGATCTGAAGCCGTGGGGGTTGAGCTTCCAGGGCGCCCGGCTCGTCGTCGTCGAGGGCCGGCCGGCAGCGCAGCTCGTCTACACCACCGACAACAAGGCGATCGGGCCGCTCGCCCTGATCATCGGCTCGACCAAGCAGGCCGACATCTCGCCGACCTTTGATAAACGGCAGGATTTGAACCTGCTCTACTGGCGCCATCAAGGCCGCGCCTCGATCCTCGTCGGCCAGAGCGAGATTGGCTATCTGTGGGGGATTGCCAACGACGTCGCATGGCAACTCGACGCGATCTAGTCACTCGGTTCTATGGGATATACTGACAGTCGGCGACCGCGGGAGGTCGGCCGATGCGACTGCTGCTGATCGAGGATAACGAGCGCTTTGCGGCGCTGCTGAAGCAGGGCCTTACCGCGGCCGGCTTCACCGTCGATGTGATGACCTCCGCGCGCGAAGCGACAGCGGCGCTCGACACGGGGCGCTGGGACATTGTCGTGCTCGACCGCGGATTGCCCGACGGCGACGGCATCGAGGTCCTGACCGAGATGCGCCGGCACGGCGACACCACTCCGGTGCTGATCCTGACCGCGCATGGCAGTCTCAAGGACCGCGTCAGCGGGTTGCAGCACGGCGCCGATGATTATCTGGTCAAGCCGTTCGCGCTCGAAGAGCTGGTGGCGCGGCTGCAGGCGCTGCTGCGCCGCCCGGGCAACCTGCTCGGTCTCGCGCTGCGGCTCGGCAATCTGACGCTCGACACGGTGGCCCGTCAGGTCTTTGTCGACGAGCGGCCGATCGCGTTTTCGGCGCGCGAGATCGCGGTGCTCGAACATTTGCTGCGGCGCAGCGGCCGGGTTGTCGCCAAGACGCTCTTGGAAAACAGCCTCTACGGCCCGGCGCAGGAGGTCGGGTCGAACGCGGTCGAGGTTCACGTTCATCGCCTGCGCCGCCATCTGGTCGAAACCGGCGCCACCGTGCAGGTGCACACGGTGCGCGGGGTCGGCTACATGATCGGCGAGGAGAAATAGGCTTGTTCCGCTTTCGCTCGATCGTCGGGCGCGCGATTACGCTGCATCTCGTCGCGATCGTCGTGACGTCGATTCTGATGCCGCTCGCGCTCTATCTGATGCTCAAATATGCCGCGCAGGACCTGCACGAACACGCGCTGCGCGAGCAGGCGGCCGAGCTGATAAGCCTGATCGACCGCGGCCCGGACGGCGAGCTGCAAGTGCATTTGACGGCGCGGCTGGCCGACCTCTACTCCCCCGATTACCGGCGCTACTCCTATGCGATTGGGGACAGCACCGGGCGTGTCCTGCTCTCCTCGTTCCCCGACCATCACGCGATCACCAGCACCACGCCGCCCTTGAACCAGGTGTATTCGTTCTCCGGGACCTTCGAAGGCACCGATATTTTCGGCATCAGCGAGCCGGTCGAGATCGGCGGCCAGAAATTGTGGATCGAGGTGTCGCAGGACCTCGCGCATCGCGATGTGCTGATCGACGACATCGTCGCCGACTTCCTCACCCGGGTCGGCTGGATTACCGCACCGATCCTGTTGCTGCTGCTGGTCATCGATGTCGCGATCATCCGCCGGGCGCTGCGGCCGGTCGTCGCCGCATCCAACCTCGCCGCGCGCATCGGCCCGCTGCACACCCATCTGCGACTGCCCGAAACCGACATGCCGCGCGAGGTATTGCCGCTGGTGCACGCGGTGAATGAGGCGCTCGACCGGCTCGAGGAGGGCTTCCGCGGCCAGCGCGAGTTCACCGCCGACGCCGCGCACGAACTGCGCACGCCGCTCACGATCCTGCGCACCCAGATCGACATGATCGCCGATCGCGACCTGGCCGAAACGCTGCTCAACGACGTCGAGAACATGAGCCGGCTGGTCAATCAGCTGCTCGAAATGGCCGAGCTCGACACCTTTGTCATCGACCGCGACGAGACCGCCGATCTTGTCGCCGTATCGGCCGACATCGCCGCGTATCTCGCGCCGATCGCGCTCGCGCACGACAAGCGGGTCGCGGTGATCGGCGCGCCCGGGCCGGTGCTGGTGCCGGGCAACGCCGAGATGCTCGGCCGCGCGGTGCGCAACCTCGTCGAGAACGCGCTGGTCCACACCCCGCCGGGCACGACGGTCGAGATCGAAATCGACCCGGCCGGCGCCATCACGGTCGCCGATTGCGGGCCGGGCGTGCCGCCGGCGGAGCGCGAGCAGATCTTCCGCCGCTTCTGGCGGCGCGACCGTCGGCGCCAGGGCAGCTCGGGGCTGGGCCTGTCGATCGTCGCACGCATCGCCGAGCGGCATGGCGCCACGGTATCGGTCGGCGAGCGCGCCGGCGGCGGCGCCCTTTTTACCCTCGCCTTCCCGGTCGTCGTCGCGGCGCCAGATGCGGTGCCGCCCGAGCTTGCCGCCGTGTCGTGAACTGGCGGCGCAGGCAGCCCTATTCGGCGGCCTCGGATTGCAGCTGGATGTAGTTTTCGAGGCCGATCTTGGGGATCAGCCCAAGCTGGGTTTCGAGGAAGTCGACGTGCTCTTCCTCGCCTTCGAGGATCGACTCGAACAGCTCGCGGCTGATGAAGTCCTTGACCGTCTCGCAATAGGCGATCGCCTCGCGCAGCCGCGGCATCGCCGCCTGCTCGAGCTGGAGGTCGCACTCGATAACCTCCTTCACGTTTTCGGCGATCAGCAGCTTGTTCAGATCCTGCAGGTTGGGCAGGCCTTCGAGAAACAGGATGCGATTGATCAGCCGGTCGGCGTGCTTCATCTCGTCGAGCGACTCCTTGTACTCATACTCGCCGAGCTTGGTGACGCCCCAATGCTTGAGCATCCGAGCGTGGAGGAAATACTGGTTGATCGCGGTCAGCTCGTTTTTAAGCACCGCGTTGAGGTGCTGGATGACGGTCGGGTCGCCTTGCATGGCTTTGCCTCCGCGGTTGCGCGCTTAGGCTAACCCGAAACGACGATCGATAGTTGCACGTTTATGTCAATCGTCGCCGCCGACTTCCATCTGCGTCGCCGGCGCGGTCTCGCGCAGCATCTGGCGGACGTACGGGACGCATTTGCCGCATTGCGGCTCGCAGCCGAGCGAGCGGTAGACCATCGCCACCGAGCAACCGTCTTCAGCGCAATTGCGTACGTCGCGGTCGGTTAATCCGTTGCACAGGCAAACATACATCACGCGCCTCGGGGGCTTTGGCGTCGGGTATGTAGCCGTACTGCGAATGCCTCGCAACATCATTCGCGCGCGGATCAGACATGCAGCCGACGCTGGGATTGGCGTTGCGATCGTCATCTCGCGCGCCGCTGCGCCAGAAGCTATGGTGGGGCGAAAGCAACGCCCACCCCCGGAGGAAACCCAATGGCCGATACCCCCACCTTTGGCCGCTACGCCGAAATCCCCTACGACGAGATGACCCCCGAGCAGCAGGAGGGCTACAAGTCGCTGCTCGAAACCCGCGGCCGCCTCCCCGGCCCGAACAAGATCTATGTCCACAACCCCAAGCTGGTGAAGGTGATGGGGCCGCTCGGCGCCTATTTCCGCACCGGCTATTCCTTGAGCGAGCGCGAGCGCGAGATCGCCGTCGTCGTCACCAACGCGAAGTGGCACTCGATCTACCCGACCAACGCGCATGAGCGCGCCGGCAAGGCCGCCGGGCTGCCGGACGACAAGGTCGAGGCGATGCTCGCCGGCCAGCCGACCTCGTTCGACGACGAGCGCGAGCAGGTCGTCTACGAGATGGCGGTCACCCTGATCAATTCGCGCTGGGTGTCGAAAGGGCTCTTCGACCGCGCGGTCAAGGCGCTCGGCCACGAGGGCATCACCGACGTCACCTGCCTGATGGGCTTCTACACCAGCGTGTCGATGACTCTCGCCTTCTACGACGTCCCCGCCGGCGCCGAAGGCCTGGCGCGCTGACCCACGCCGGAGCGGCCCGCCCAAGCGGGCCGCTCCCCACGCGGGTCTGCTGCTGCCGCCGCCGTTTTCGCAATGAATCTGCAGCGACAAATTTGCCACCGCACATATCCTCAGCACCACGAGATGATCCTCGATGAGATCGAGTGAATAGCGGTCTAAAATCAGACACTTAAATCCGCGGAAAGGGCCTGGATTTCGGAAAATCCGCTTCAGCGCACGAAGAGCAGGAAGCGAGGTAATCTGATGACAGAGACGAAGTCTGACTGCCGACATCTCATTTGGGCGGTTTTTTGCCCGGTTCGAGCAGCGAGCATGACCACGGCTATGCCCGCCTGCGACTGCGAGGGCTCCTGTCCGAAACGGACATTCCGGCCTCGATCGCCAGCGACTTCGCGGGCGTCGAGAAATAGCTGCTCAACACGGCACAGGCACAGGACCTCCCCGAGATGCATCACATGAGCTCCCCTAGGATCGATCCTGCTCCGCTCCAAGCCAGCAAAAAGAAAAAGGACAAGCTCGTCATTACCCCAGGCGGACCGCGGCCGCCCGAGCAGGTGCATCCGGTCGGACCGGACGAAATGGTGCGCCGCAATCCGGATGGAACCTATTCCGTCGTTTCCGATCCGACGCGCGGCGGCAACAAGGAGACGCCGCCACAGAAATGAACTCGCCGCGTAGGCGGGCAGACCAGCGGGGATAGCCCTCACTCCGAATACAACGTCTGATGGAGGTTCCTCATGGATGATCTCGTTCTCACGCCCGGTGGTTTCCGGCCACTCACATCCGTGCACCTTGTCGAAGCCGGTCACTCGATCAGCGGAGCCGGCAACACGCTGCGCAAGCTCTCGCCCACCGGATCAGTTGTAGCGGAGTTCGGACCTCTGCAAAGCCGTCCTGCCGGCGAGCCATTGCACCCAAACAACGTATTCATCCCCAGGGGAAAACGAATCCCGGGACTGGGCAGCGGTTGGATCACCTACGCATCTTGGACCAATAATACAGGTCATCCGATCATGACCTTCCAAACAACCTGGGTGGTTCCACCCCCGCCGCTAACCCAGTCGGGCCAGACGATCTTCCTCTTCAACGGCATACAGAACGCCACGATGATCTATCAACCCGTCTTGCAGTGGGGATCCTCGGCCGCCGGCGGGGGCAACTACTGGTCGGTCGCGAGTTGGTACGTCGACGGTCAGGGCGGACCGGCATTTCACAGCCAGTTGATCCCTGTCAGCCCGGGCACGAGCCTGATCGGCGTGATGACGCAAACCGGCCAACAGGGTAATCTCTTCAGCTACGACTGCGTTTTTCAAGGCATCGCCAACTCGGGCTATGCCATCCAGAGCGTCGATCAGCTCACCTGGTGTATCCAGACGCTCGAGGCGTACGGGGTCCAGCAATGCTCGGACTATCCCGCCGCGTCGCACACCGCGATGACGGCGATCGAGATTGAGACGACGGCAGGAGAGGCGCCGCTGAATTGGGCGCCGACCACACCGGTATCCGACTGCAATCAGCACACCGTCGTCGTCAGCAACGCGTCACCGGGCGGTGAGGTCGATCTCTTCTTCCGCGCCGCACAGCCAGGATGGCAGCAAATCCCGGGTGGCCTGTCAAACATCAGCGCGGCGGCCGATGGCTCGGTCTGGGGCGTCAACAGCGCCGGCAACATCTACCAATATGTCGGTGGATCCGCGGTGTGGCAGCAGGTTCCCGATGGATTGAGCGTCGTTGCGGTCGGCGGCGCAGCGAATATCTGGGGGGTCAACAATGCCGGCAACATATACCAGTATGTCGGCGGATCAGCGGTATGGAACCGGGTTCCCGGTGGCCTGTCGGATATCAGCGTGGCATCCGACGGCACGGTCTGGGGCGTCAACAGCGCCGGCAACATCTACAAATATGTCGGCGGATCAGCGGTATGGGAGCAGATTCCCGGTGGATTGAGGGTCGTTGCCGTGGGCAGCGCTTCGAACATCTGGGGGGTCAACAATGCCGGCAACATCTACAAATATGTCGGCGGATCAGCGGTATGGGAGCAGGTTTCCGGTGGCCTCTCCGACATCAGCGTGGCGTCCGACGGCACGGTCTGGGGCGTCAACAGCGCCGGGAATATCTACCAATACGTTGGTGGATCAGCGGTATGGCAGCAGGTTCCTGGCGGATTGAGCATAGTAGCTGTCGGCAGCGCATCGAACATTTGGGGGGTTAATAGCCAGGGCGCAATTTACCGTCGGATAGTCGCGTAA